>Ga0065711_1033385_pt1 | contig 25594 bp, 15 predicted proteins | sample Hoacrofraction12_FD_59098 | JGI IMG/M metagenome (GOLD analysis project Ga0065711, IMG submission 59098) | Hoatzin crop microbial communities from Cojedes, Venezuela - Epithelial fraction 12 v2 (version 2) | ecosystem: Host-associated > Birds > Digestive system > Esophagus > Crop | place...
AAAAAAAAAAAAAAAAAAGGGGGGGGGAAGAAAAAAGAAAGTGGGAAAAAAAAATAAGGCTGTGGTAGAAAAAGCCCAGTCAATCAATTAGTCAGTCATTTCCAGTTCAAATATTTCCATAAGTGCTTGGCAGTGTTTTCTACATAAGGGATGTCTACTGCTGCTGAAAGATTTCTGAGATGGCAGAGAATTCCCCTTGATGAGAAACTCTCCTCAGACAAGCTCCTGTCTGGGCAATTTCCCTTTGGAAGCCCTCACAACTTGTTAATTTGCTCAAGCATTAGGAGTCTTCTTAAAATAAAAGCCAGTTGGCTATCAGCTGTATTTCCAGATCTGATACACTGAGAGAGACGGTGTTGAAGTGTAGGAAAATTCCTAAATTTAAGACACCAGGAGCATATTCTGTACCTGACCTGAATACCTTCACGGAAAACATTTACACAGGTCCTAGATGTGTCTCAAACAGGTCTACAAACAAGCTGTGTTTAAGAATAATTTTGTCTGCTACTGAAATTCAGCATCATCTGAATTATAACTTGGCAGCTGAAAGCTGGCAGTTCTTACACAGAAAAGTATATAGCTAAAAGTAAATAGAAATACTGCAACCTTTTATATTCTGATAACCCAAACTCCCACTGAAGTTCTAACATCTAAATAATTTGATATTTGGCTGTGGTTTTGAATTTAGTTATCTTTTCTTGCAGTAAGTATTGTGGGTTTTTAGTCAGCTCCACAAGCTCAGCAGAGATGTGCAAGATAAGGAGTTCACAGTCTGCAAGCAGGCAGCAGTATGTTCTGCTTATTAAAGCCATTAAAGCACACATGGATGTCACGGCTGTTCTGCCATCTTCCACTCTGCTGCTGAAGGGCTATGTCCTTTGAGATCGCCTTCTATGCTTTGTGCATTAACCAGATTGGTCTTGCAGGCTCGCTGAAAAACTAGAAGGCTTTGCCAAGCATCTAGAAGCTGTTCCCTCCGATCCACATCTTCCCTCCGATTCTTCATTGCAGTCAGCCAGCTGCCTGACAAGTCAAGCGATGCACGTACGAACACAACATGCCCGAGTCCAGACTGGAGAGTAGGGCACAGTCAAACTCCAATTATTAATCCCAGACCAGAGCATACTCACACAAATGGATGTACAGGCCAGCCAGCAAGCAAGTAGGATTATGAACACTAATGACACAAAAGCAAATTTTATTTATGGTACATAAGTGTCTCCATTAGGTAACAATATCTAAAAATATCTGCTCATTTATTCCCAAACTTCAGAAAGTGGTTACAATGCCAGCAACAGAGGACCTACAATCACAGCATTTGGTGGCTTTGTCTTATTTTTCTTTATTGGTTATGCCAGCAAATCACATATGAAGACAGATGTTAAATATTGCTCATACTGGAGATTGCTCTAATGCGTTCTTATATAGAGATCTAAATTATGCCATTTCTCCCCTTTTTTTTTGTTGTTGTTGTCGAGGTTTTTTTAGGCTTGAAATGGGAGGTAAAGTGCTCATCAGTTGCAAAGTGCTCCTTTAATATCACCCATGCAACAATTACCTCTGCAACAACCTTCATTATATTAAATTACATGTTATCCTTCCTCAGCTCAGTGTGAAGAGTAGCTGAAGAATAAAACAAGAAAAAAACCCAACCCACTGAAAAGCCATTGTACAGCACTGTGCCTACACAACGAAGGTGAATATATTTCCTGCAGGGAAACTAAGTATCACATGAGAACTGCCTGCTTTTGTTTGAAGTCTTAAATAAAACCTAAGTGAAGTCCTCTCACCTATTCCAATCTTCATTTCACTGTAATGATGTGGTGCTATTGCTGAGAGTGCATACCTAAGACTGCGTAATTCAAGAGTATTGCAACACGCAGTCATGAGGAGTTCAATAGTGAAGACAATTTCGCTTTCAGCATTTTCTTAATTTTTAATAATTCTCTTAGCAACCCATATATTGTCATGAGGTCTCTTTCAGTACAGAGCAGAGGTTTATACATTCCATTATTTTCTCTGAATAGCCAGTACTAGTTTGTTTCTTTCTATTCCATTCTAAAGACATATCTGTCTGTACTTGCTGGCTTTTGACAAATATATTTACCTATTAAAATTTTAAGTTTTTAAAGAGAATTTTTTTCTGAAAAGTGACTTATCGAAATTACATTAAAATTCTGCACTTTTATGTCTCAGTGACTTCCAGGTAAAATTACCTCCATTTACAAATTGCAGGCTTGGGTGGATTTTTTGGTGGTGTCTTTTCTTAACTCTCAGTCTTATCGACTGCCCAGGAGTTGAAAACTCAGAGTCACTCTTTTTTGATTCAGTGATTAACACTGGCAGTAACGACTGTGCAGGACAAGACATGCATTCAAGGGAACGGGGCAGTGTAAGTAAAGGCAGAATGCAGTAACTCAAGAAAAGAGTTAATTCGGTGACACCGAATAGAGAACAGTTCATAGCTATACAAAAACATTAGCATTCTGAAAAAAAAATAAAAAGGAAAAAGAAACAAAAGAGGAACTCGTGAGTTTCAAAATGTTGTGGGCAAAGCACGTTCCTTGCTGATGGACAACTCTGTAGCAAGGCCACCGTGAGCTGAGGCAGAAACTGCGCAACAGAGGTGGACTCCCACGGAGCCGAGCGGAAAGACAAAGAGTTCTGCTCCGAGATCCGCAGCCCCAGAGCACAGCTTGAATACCGAAGGACAAATCTCCTCCGTGTCCTTGGACAGAGAAGGTTGCTGGAGCGCAGATGCCTCGGGGCTCTCCAAGGCGTGTGGTACCCTCCTGCCCCACGCCGGGATCTGCGCTGCCGGAGCCTTCAGCTCGGACCACCTATCCCATTGTAACTTCTTGAAGTCCTGGCTAAGTTGGACCAGTAATAACGATCATGTGTATAACCAGTATGTTCACTGGAAAGAACGAGGACTTGTTTATGCTCTTTGACAGATATTTTTGCCGTGAAGCAAGAACCAGCTGCTGAAGTCTCAACGGAGAGAGGGTATTGTCGACTCCATCCCAGCCAGTTTTGATCTCTGAAAACGGTTGTGGTGTTCTCTCTTCAGCCTTTAGAAATCTTGCTGGAAATTGGGGGAACTGGGTGAGAAAGAAAATGAGACCACAAGCAACAAGACAATGATCAGTGCCCCAGAACTCATGCTCCTGGAATTAAAATGTTGCTATTGTTAACAGCTTTGGCAGCAATGAGATCCATCACAGGAAGCCTCACTGATGTTTATCAGTTCTCTATCAGTTTCTCATGAATTGCCCTTCTGCTCTGCAAGTTCACAAATATATTTTTACCTCCTGAAAGCGAAGAGCTAACAGAGATACTCTATACGGAGAGCATCATTCTGGGAGTTTGAGAGCTCCTTGGTTTCCAGAGAAACAATGAATGGGCATCTACTAGATTCTCTTATCAGACATCACAGAGATAACGTCCTTTGGGGTCTGCACTGCGGATTTTTTATAAAAGTGAGAATACAGTACCATATTTATGGTTCAGAGTTCCAAAGCATTCATATGCTGTCATGTCTTCTAAACATCATGTCTGAAACTATATATTCCACTAGGCTTACCAAATCATTCTGGAAACATCAATGACTAAATCCTCTCCTGGGAGGCTGGTGAGCTGAGAAGAAAAACCTGCTGTGGGAGTTTAACTCATCTGTCAACTGGGAGGACACGACCCAGCATGACACCTTTTCTGTATGCCTGCTGTTAAAATAAGGAACGGGTGCACTGAAGCCAGAGCTTTACGAAACACAGACAAAGCCCAGCAAACAGCAGCACATTCATGATTGTCAAGGTATCTCATAGCGCAACAAAGCATATCTAAATTGTCATAACTGGATTTTATTTCAGGCCATGTAGCACTAACAGCAACAATCCTTAACAAGAATTCTTTTTAATCTTCATGTTTATCATAGCTTCTACAAACTTTTTCATCATTGGTTACATCAGGGATGACATTACTGCATTTTTTTACGACACAGAACATACAACAAAACAAGAACATATTCTAGACAATTTGCAGTTTCTTTTCTTTCTCTTGCTCAGAACGTCCAACTACTAGCTTGCAGGACAGTAGGAATTTAATTCCATTACATTTGCAACCATGTTGAGCAATCATACACAAAAGTGTACTGTGGAGAAGTTGATTAGTACTTTCATTTATTTGTTTGTAACATCCAAAAATAAGCAGATGAAAGTAGAAAAGAGGATAATCTTTATTCACCAAACAATCTAGAAAGGACTAATTTGAAGTCTGATAAAAATAACTGCTTGGACACATTTCAAGGTCCATCTCACTACTACAGAAAGAAAAGGGGGGCTGCAGTAGGACCACACTTGCTTTATTCTTTCATATCCTCATTGGAAAGACAAGCAGACACACAGAACAGGAGTGACTCTGACAAGCAACACCACTAAAAAAACCTTTCCCAAGTTGACACACACCTACTGCAGAATGGGACGCTGACACATACCTAAAGAAAAAACAGTCTGGAATCCGTCTTGTAATGGAGCACACGTCTTTATGCAATCCACATACTACTGATGCTAACTGCCCTTAACACACACCAGGCTTGCCACTGACTGGCATAGACAAATGCACCCTGGGTGAAATCTTGGCATAATTGAAGGATCCTATGATCGTAGAATAATTTTGATGGGAAGGGACCTCAGAAAACCTCCAGTCCAACCTCCTGCTCTAAGCAGGATCATCTGTGAGATCAGATCAGGACTTTATCCAGGTCTTGAAAACCTCCAAGGATGGAGACTGCACAGCCTCTCTGGGCAACCACTGCTTGACCGTCCTGGTGGAGAAAAAGTTTCTCCCTACACTCAGTCTGAACCCCTCTTGTTTCAACTTATGCCTGTTGACACTTAACCTACCACAGTGGACAGCCTGGTTCCCTCTCCTCAGTTATTTCCACATAAGCAGTAAGTGGCAGCTATCAAGTCCCTCTGAAGCCATCTTTCCTCCAGACTGAACGAGCCCTGGTCCCTCAGCCTCTTCTCACATGGCACGTGCACCTGTCCCCAGCCATCTTGGTGGGCCTTTGCTGAACCCATTCCAGTTTATCGATGTCTTTCCTGTACTGAATGGGCCAAAACTAGCTGCAGTATCTAGATGTGCTCTCATGAGTGCTGAGGGAGATAATCACGTCCCTTGATCTACTAGCTCTGCTCCTCTCAGAAGAGCCCAGGATGCTGTTGGCCCTCTCTGTTGCTAGGGCACAGTTGGCTCACATTTGGTTGCTGTTTATCACATCCCTATGTTCCCCTCCAGCACAGCTGCTCCCCACAGTCAGTCCCCAGCCTGTATTACTTCTTCCCTGGTTCAGCAATTTGCAATTGTCCCTACTGAATTTCCTAAGGTTCCTGTTGGCCCATTTCTCCAGTCTGCCCACGTCCCTCTGAATGGCAGCCTTGTGCTTTAGCATACTGACTGGTTCCCCCAGTCTGATGATTAAACCTGGTGAATGCACGCTTGATCTCCTCCCCCAGGTCACTGATGTTAAACAGGGCATGTCCCAGCACAGACCCTGTGCTGCTCCCCTTGTCCCAGGCCTCCAGGTTGACTATGACACATTAATCACTAAAAGAGTCCATTTCAACCTTATACCACCACAGAACAACAAGAGCTTGCATCACCTACGCAAAATGTTGTTCTCACAACAGCAATCTCACAAACGGCTTTGTGGGCTACAGTAAGTTTCAAAAGATCATTAAAAAGTATGTTCCTATCTTATTTGAAAGCAAGACTGTGAACACTAAGAAGCCACCATCTGTGCAGAGAATATATAATCTTCTTGAAGAGATTATTTGTCCTCTTACTTCCCATTTGGTAATCATTTTTTATATTTAGTACCTATCACCATGTCAGCAACACTCACTGAATACAAAGGAACAGAAAGACAGATGCAAGCCACCCTTGAGCACAAGTGCTTACCATACATACCTTAACAGGCTGCTTAAAACTAAAAAACCAGTAAGGAGAAAAATAGCTTTCAGAGAAGCAACACTGTGCTAGGCAGGCTCTTTTTCCAAGCCAGTCCACAGCTTTTATCAGGCCTCTCTAACAATGAGAAATGCTTAAAAATAGAGCCTCCCATTAAAAAACAAACTTCCCATCAACTGCCTCAGAGTTTCACCTTAAGCTCTAGCAGAAAGATGGTACCATTTCGTCCCAGCTGCCACGGGACTCCAGGCTAGTGCTAAATACCAGGCTATCATGTGATATTAGGCACTGTGGTGCAAGAAACAAATCAATCCAGAGATCCAAGTCCGGATTATCTGAATACCTGGAGTAATCTTAAGAACGCTTGCAGAACATCTAGAAATTGCTACCTCCACTAACAGGTTGTGTCAACATCTTCTACCAGACAGTATCCATTCTTCAAGGAGCTGCCTAACCATGAGAGAAAATCTGTCATTTGCTTCAGATAATCTTCTTTCAGCTCCCTTTTCAAAATTCTCCTTTGCTATATCGCCTACAAAACCTCAGCAACACTCAGAACACAGAGATGCTGAGCTCCATACACACCATCTTGCTGACAAATATCACTTTATAACGCTTTGTGGACTGCGGTGGTTTATTTGTTTGCTAAGTAACTGCAGTGGTGTAAATAAAGGCTGAGATTTCTGAGAGGCCCAGCAGATTAAGATCTCTGTTGGCTGGCCTGAAAGATGAATAATTTCTTTTTCCATAACTCAGAAGAAGGAGCTGTTTCCTGCTAAATTAGGTAAGAGGCAATGAAATGTGTGATGTGCTAATTGGGCAGCTTGGAATGTACTGAGAAGGTGGGAAAGATGATGTGATACAGGACGATGAGAGCATTGTCATTTGTGTATGACATTATGAGATACAAAGTTTGGATAAGATATTTGTAAGGTCATTGTGACACATATTCAAAATTCAGAGCAGTGGGGTAAATGTAATAAATGCAGGGTTCATATAATAAAAAAAATCAAATCTAATGGCTTGATTTATATGGTCTATAAAAGGTCACATAAGTGGAGTTTCCTCCAAAATGGTGACTTTGCCTCTTCATTCAACAGAACAAGATGACCAACGTGTAAGTATGAAAGTGATCTCAAACCGCTGGTGGAGTTCTGCATTTTAATACCCCCTTGACTTTAGTAACCAAGAATGTTTCTGCTTACACAAACCAACAAATTTCCTTTAAGTATCAATTGATTTATTCTATGCTATGACAATTTATGTCCAGTACAACTTAGAGCATGAACCATCTGTAAAATGAAGATGACACTTTGCATTTGCATAATGGTCCTTGGTCAGTCCCTAAGCCTGTAATAAAATGCACGTAATAAAAACAACAACAAAACTACACCAATTAAAGCAATGTTTCACAGTCAAAAGATAAATCTCACAACAAATACCAATTTCCCAACAACTTATTACTTCCTATCATCCTCTCAGCCCAACGCAGAAGGATCAGAGCTGTTCCTGTGTTCTGAACACAAGTTCCTGGGAATTCTAATTGACTGATTTCTGAAATGTATTATAAATGCTGTTTTTATTTTCAGGCCAGTTACTTGCATAAACAACTTTTCTCCCAGCTGGAGTTTCCATAGGTGGGTCAGATAACAGCAGGTAATCTCCTTGGAAAGTCAAGTCGTGCCTGTGATTTCTAGAGGAGGCAAGTGGAGTTCAGTGGGAGCTTAGCCCCAGTGCACGTAGATGCTTTTGGAAGTCTCAGACTCGGTTCATAGCAGCCTGTTATTTTTGATACACGGGACTCAGGACACAATCCAGCACGATGTCAAACACTGTCACTGCCACACTGATTTCAGTGGGAGGATCACAGGCAGTGACAGAACTATGACCGAGCTACAGGAGTCTCAGTGTACTTTCCACTGCTGTTAGAAGATAATTTCACTAAATTATATGGGTTTCTTAATTGCTCCAAATATTATTAATTCATAGGTGACTCATCTTCAAGGCCTTACACACGCCCAGGATCACAAGAAAAATACAACACGTTGTATTTGTTGTACCTTCCATCCACGGATCAGAGAGTACGCTATACACACAGCTACACCTTTGAGAATTAGCCAAATGTTTTCTCCATTTTATAAATGGGCATGTTGAGCTACAGTACTTTTGCTTCCTGCCCCTCCTTGCCTTGCATCTATTGTTCCAGAAAAGTCTGACTGATTTCACCAGAAGTTATGATGTTTACAGTATTTTTATGTTCTATGTTTCCTTCCCAGTTCTCAATCACAGGACCATTTTCCTCTTCGTAAGGGGAGTTACGGGGTTCCTCAGCTCCATTCCCGTATCGTTACACTATCCGGTGATGACAGCTTTCCTGGGGCAGTTGCTATGGGTTTCCCCCAGATTTTCCAATTTTTGAATTTTTACTGTGGGTAGATCATCTCATCTTTCTGTACCCACGTCTGCCCTCTTCAACCTTTTCCGCCTATCTAATCCCAGGCTTCAAGCAGACATTTCGCAAGCGTGGCACTAGCTGAAATTCAAGGGCTACTGCTCGGGTGACTTCGCAGTGGTACAGCCAGGCTCCTCCATGCTCCTGACTCTCTTGAGACAGAGGGACCTGGGGACAGGGACCACCACCAGAACAGTCTCTCTGGTGAAACCTCAGGAGCAGATGCAAAGTGGTCCACGGGCTGGGCAACTGCGTGTGTTAGCAGAAGTAGGTGGTAGCCACCACCTTCCCAGAGGCATGCTACTGTTCACCCCATCTCACGACGGATGAGTGCTACAGCAACAGGGAGTGGCAGGCTGGATAAGGGGCCACGTGTGGTCTAGAGTTAGATGCCAAACCTCTGTTGTCTCATCTAACCTTTTGCATTATCACATACCGGTTTATTCCAGATTGTTGCTCTTGCACCAAGTTCACCTGTGTTTGAATACAGGACAAAGTTATGTTTGGCTACAGCTCATCTTCCAGAAAATCTTCTAGGCTCCACTTGCAGATATTAAGAAATATTTAATCTGTCAACCAGCAGTTTCCTCCAAAGGTTAGCCACCTCTCTTATTAAAAATATGAACCCTGCTTCTAATTTGAAATTTTCTGGCCTCAGCTTCCAGCCACTGATTCCTGTTTTGCCTCCTGTTCCTGTTAAAGTGACCTTTTAGTAACCCACTATTTTAACATCAAGTATTTTCTCCCCATGAAAGTACTCACACATTACAAATGACCCAACGCTCTAGTTTCTTTTTAACAGAAGAACTTAAACTGTTAAGTTTAATGCTCTCCTTAAGCAATTGGAGGTCTTGTAAAAAAAAAAATCTTGTTTTCCCTCATTTTTTTTCATTCTCCTAATTAGAGCCGAATGTTAGAAATATCCTTAGAAAGACAGAAATAGGCAAGACATCCCTGCTTGGCCTAGTTACACAGCATGACTCAACAGTGGCCACAGAGTTGCAACACATTAAAACTTTCAAGAAACAAAAAAAAAGAAAAAGCACTACTTATGCAGGCAGTGAGCCAAAGTCACTCCCTGTAAATCTAGTATAGTATTGAACACTTTATAAATTATTAACTAGCACAGAAGTTAGAATGTTAAATTATGACAAGAGGAAAAAAAAGACTCTAACTGGAATAGCAGAACAGGACACAAAATCACAAACTCCAGATTTTACTCTGATTTAGCTTACAGTATGAAAAAATTTAGTCACATTTGAAAAGCCGTAATATTGCAGTGTTATGTGGCCTTCTTGCCTCTAATACCTAAAGAAGTCATAAATTATTACTGCTAACTTGCTTGATCCAAAGTTCAAGAATAATTTTTTGCAATGAATTTATGTCATTTTTCTGCAACCGGAATTAAAAAAAAAAAACAACAGCTTGAAAAGCTTTACTAGTTTTTTGTTAAATTAAATTAAAATATATTTTTCCATCTTTATGCCAGCTTCAGGCATCTGAATTTCACAGTTTATTGAGATTTGAACAGCTAGCTAGCAAATTCACTGGCTGAGAAAGTAACGCAACAGTGTATTAGCTGCTGCTTCTATCCTCAATCCCTTCATGGCAGCCTTTGGCTCCGATACGCCCAGCCTGGCAGCCTTTTACAATGTGATGACTGCTCGGTGACAAGGTGATGTGCCCTTGTGGCAAAGCAGGCCGACTGCCTCCTGGCTGCGCCAGGCAGAGCATGGCCGTCAGGTCGAGGGAGGTGATCCTTCCCCTCTGCTCAGCCCTCCGGAGATACGGCTGGGGGGCTGGGTGCGGTGCTGAGCTCCCCAGGAAAAGAAAGGCACGGACATGCTGGACTGAGTCCACCAAGGGTTCGGGAAGTTGATGAAAGGGCTTGGAGCATCTCACATGAGGAGAAGCTGAGACAGCTGGGTGTTCTGCCTGGAGAAGATAAACTCATGGGGATCTTAACTGTATGTGTAAATACCTGATGGGGTGAAGTAAAAGAGATGGAGGCAGGCTCTTCTCAGTGGTGCCAGTGACAGGATGACAGGCAATGGGCATAAATTCAAACACAAGAAATTCAACTTCAACACAAGAAAAATATTTTTTACTGAGAGTGTGATCAAGCACTGGACCAGGTTGCCAAGGGAGGTTGTGGAGTCTCCATTCAAAACCTGATGGGTCACAGTCCTGAGCAACCTGCCACAGATGACCCTACTCTCAACTGAAGGGTTGGAGGAGATGATGTCCAAGGGTCTCTGTCAGCCTCAACCAGCCTGTGACACTGTGACTGTGCATTTGAAAGCAGATGTTCTTTTCATTAGGGATATCATTTTGCCACTCTGAGAAGTCGCTTGCCACTCACTGCAAACTAATGTGTTTTGAAACTTCCATGCTCTGTAGAATTTTGTTCTCTTGGCCTTTTTTTGAAACATTTCTTTTTCCATGCCTCATCCACTCCATTAAGAGGAATGAAATCCTCCCAGTCTGAAAGAGCCTAATGTGTTTTGGAGATGAAAAAGCAGGAAGAGGAAGATAATACAGGATGAATGGTCAAATATCACTTCTTATGGTAGCAGAAAATACAACAGACTATATTCTGAAGAGTCAGCAAATGGACTCTTGGAGATGACTTTGTCAACACCCATGATAGGTGGGACTATCCATATGCTTGAAATTAGGCTTGTGATTAAGAACTCCGTTGAATAAGGGCCAGAGTATCAAACAAGAAGCCTCCTGAATTCTGCTCAGCATATGGACAAAGTTTAGAGCAATAAAATCAGCCAAATAAGCCAGACTAACTCAAATGCAGCTGTATCCCTTGCTGATTTTCCCCTAGTTGTCCCTAGTAATGAGGATCTAACCATCAGCCCTTGACGTTTCATCCAATTTACTTACAGGGTTTCCGTGCCACAAACGCCGATTCACAATCAGTTTGGTCTGTTCACAAAGCTGCGAAGAAATTATTTCCATTCCAAACTCCTAAACACAAGTGATTACAAAAAGACACTCGGGTTCCTGGACATGTCCACGTAGAGCTGGAATGGCAAAATAGCTTTGCTACCAGGAAACCGAGGTCATTCTCCAACACACACAGACACATGCCTTACAATGCAAACCATCCTAAGAGATCCACTGATGTGCGCTGCAGTCATATGACAGAACAGGTCATGTAAGTACAGCATGCACAACTAGAAGTACGACATGTAGTTTTGTTCATTATAGGGACATTTTAGTAGAAACAGGGCACCAGGGGATCACAAACATAAGATACTCTCATCTCCATTGCACTTTAACATAAAATTGGCCCTTAAGGTCAAGAGGACTGCGAGAAGAAGGACAGGAGATTTCTAACCAGCTTTACCATTGATCACTAAGAAATCAGCTTGGCAACTTGTTCTCATTTTAATTTAGATATTCTGGAGGGAAAATAAAATGGTAATTTGGGGATAGAAAATTTCAGAACAGGTAGTTGTGTTGCTAGGGAGTCCCACTCTGGCTGCCGTTTGGTTTGGGGAGGTGGTTGTTTTGGGTTTGTTGGGTTGTTTTGGGTGTGCAGGTTGCTATTCTTGTAACTCTGAGAGAAGTACCTGACAGCTGTGTGTTTTCATGCTGCACAGAAAATACCACTTCCTATGGGGCTGGTGAACAAATACGTCCTAACCACACTCTGAGAGCTCTTTTTTATTATCTTGAACCATACTCAAAAGGCTCTTTTTTATTTCTGACCTTGAATAAAAGAAATATGGGAGGAATCAGTTTCTCTCTTGCTTGTTTTCTCTCCTTCACATGAAAAAATAAGACAGCCCCAAGACTAATTTTACCATTTAACACACAAATTCAAAAGTGTAGCTCAGGTTCCTTATCAAATGCCATTAAAATTTCTAAAGAAAGGACTGATCAGCTTTCCCCACCTTCCACAGGCATCAACGGGCCCCAGGGGGCCTTCAGTTCCCCTTATATTCTGGTAAAAACAAACTCCAGTTCAGAGAGGAAAAAGAGAGATATTCAGTATTTTGGCCTTGATACACAGATTCTATTAAAAGGAGCAAACAAACCTCAGGGAGAAAAGAATAACAGGAATGCAGGAGATGCTCTGAACTCTGCTCTAGTCTAACCTCAATCACTGCACCTAAGTTTCAAGGATTTCTTTACTAATGCTGGCTTTAGAAAGCTCTGATTGACCACAGACAGAAAGTACTTCAAGTCACTTTAAAAGCCTAACAGTATAATAAAAATAAAGCAGCAACTACAGCTGACAGTCCCTGGTTCCTGAGAGCTCCTCTGCTATTTGTATCACTCCACCAAGCAAAGCTCACACCAAATGGATGTTCTGGCAGAGGTCCCAGATATGCAGGCCACCAAGTCACAAGCAGCTCACCATCCCACCACTCTTACTAACGAGAAGGAGCGAGCTACAGCAGCAGTTCAACATCTCTTCCTCTCTGCTCTCCTGGGATACATTCCTTATGCCCTCTCCTGCCTTCCCCCGCCAGCTGGAGAACTGCTGACACTGGGAGAAATCAGGAAGGGAGGGATGGGGAACTGCAGGCTGTCCCCTTCGAGGAAGGGGCTGCTCTTACTAGGAAAACCACCGGGGGGGGCAGCTAGCAGTGACCAGGCAGGGATAGCTGGAGGTAGGCCCCCAAAACTGCCCACAGCAGGAGGTGGGTAGGTTGGTAGCCTTCCATGACGGAAAACTGATGCTGCACTGTTAGTACTAGTTACCACATGCTCCTGCTTCTCCTGCTCGCTGTGTTGTCTGCCCTCCTCCTTCAACTTCCCCAAACACCTGCAGACTCCCCCAGCCCCGTACCAGCCACTTCTTGCCAGGTACCCCTGCTCGCTGAAGTACACCATGGTGCAACCCACCCCGGCCCCCCTGGTATATTCCACATTCCCCGTCAGACAGAGGTGTGTCCCGGCTTGGCAAGCCACCGTGCTGCATCGCTGTGGAAGGAGAACAGCAAAACATTATATGGTGTGAAAAGCTGCTTGGATGGGAGGGTAGGCAGCTGGTATGCGAGAGTAGGAAGAGTCAGAGGGAAATGTTGCAGAGCAAAGCCAAGCCGAGATGAGACACTGAGTGGTAGGCACAGTAACAGCAGGCGGGAGAAAAAGTCAAGACAAAGACCTTCCTTCAAAAGAGCTGGAAAGGATTATGTGGGATTGTGACCGCATCTTTCCTCAACCATCCAGGCCTACCTTTCAGCTAAGCAGAAAAAATGAGAACTCATTTTTTATTACGCACAAGGAAGCTCCGGGAAGCTTCTTTTGAGAAGAGTGGCTATTCCTCATTCAGGGGAAAAGAAACAGATTCTTCTTTTGCAGATTGCTTCAAGCACTGAGGTAATCCAGGTGCTGGTTTCTTCCGGAGGCATGGGAAGAGCCCTAAGTGTGTACAAAATATTCATGAGCAGAATAGTTAGCTCTTTGCAGAAAGCAATGGGAAGGAAAAGCAAGCAGACCCATTTACCATTCTGCTAAATCAATGCAATTTACACTACGTACAAGGCAAAGACAAAGGAGGAGGAAGGCGGATTCTCCATGCTGTTTCGGGGTGCGACATGAGCCACGCGATACAGCCTTGAATCAGCTGCTCTCCTTCTGCAGGAAAGAGGTCCCCCTTCCCTACAGGCCCACTAGCAAAGGGACTGGCAGACAAACTTGCTGGCACAGTCTCGAGGTGGGGGGCAGCCATTCAGAAGATAGGCACCTCTGGATTACAAGATTTTGGATGGTTTATCCTACCCACCTCCATGGTCAACATTGCTGAATGGGACAAAAGGTGGTGGTGTGTTCCAAGAAAAGGAAGGCTCCAGCAGGAGAAGGGGACGACAAGCTGGACACAGACCTTGTAGGTGCCAGCAGAGGCCCTGTCTGCAGAGGGACATCGCAAGGGTAGCGATCTGCTGCCTCTTCATGACTGACGTGCGAGCCCAGCAGAGCTGTGGTGATGGCAGCCAGCACCAAGTCCTGTACAAGGCGCTCAGGAGTGGCATGGCTTCAAGGATCCAGCACAGTCCTCCCTTGAAAGGTGCTGGGCAGGTTACATCACATGTAAAACACATTTCATCACCGGGACATACACTCCCCTTTCTTATTTTCAGCTGTCTACCAGTAAGTCATTCAAATGAAAAGTTACTCTCCAAGACAGCACAGGCATTCACCACACCCAATTTCAACGCCTGCTCTCTGCAGCACAAGCACAGAGACATTTTATGGAGGGATCTTCTTTTTTTTTTTTCTTGTCATTTTTATGTATTTCAGCTAGCCAGAGACTTCTGACCAACAGAAGCATGACGTGAGAAAATTCTTAAGGTTTAAATAATTCATCTTAAATATTAGAAGTTTCGTACTCAAACAGAACCTGATGGGAAAAGCAAAAACCACAACTGATACCAGCATTATAAGTAAGTCTGCAATAAAAGGCCAACTCTGCTGCTCCTTGTCAGGGTGAAAATTGCAGGTTAGGAAGAAGAAATGCCTTGCAAATATAGAGCTTCACTGAAGTTACCTGTTACAATGAAGTGAGAAAATGGATGTTACTCCTGTCACCTCTAACTGCTACAGAGTGGACTCAAGCCAGTCTCTACACACAACTACAAGCGCCAACATGTCAAACAAAAGCATGCATATCAACGGGAACATAGTTTTCTCAGCACTGAGAAAACTATAATTTAATTTACTGTGGTCGACATCAAGCAAACACCAGCTATTGGAAAGGAGATTGCCTGTATCATTAGAATCTACTGAAGAAACTCAGCTGGACAAAAGGAAAATATTTCACCCAGGCAGATACAAGGGAAGAAAAAGCAGAGCAAGGCTCTTACAAGGCAGCAAGTCTTAGCTTTTTGAGGGCCGTTTTAGGGAGGCGAGATAAGGGCTCAAACGAGCGGCCCATGCTTGTTGGAGGAGGAGCTGCCGGGACCCGGGTCTGATGCGAAGGGAAAGTGCGGAGCTGTGGAAGAGCCGGTTTTGCTACCAGTCGTCTGTTTCGGACCTGCTTTCCCCTTGCAGCCAGCAAAGGTCCTCTTTGCACACATCAGTAATTCTTACTCTTAAAATAAACCTGGGCTGTGATAAATGAAGTATTGTCGCCATGAACTGACTGATTACTGGGAGAGCACCTGTACTCTTGATTGACAACTCAATTAAGCCGAGCTCAGAGTCTTTCACCAAAGACATTATTCACCTCCCTTGGATGGCAGAAACTGTTGTAATCCCAAGAAGGATTAGTGGAGCTATATCATTTTACACCATGTGGGAACCCGCCTGTTTACCTTAAACTGCATTTAACTTCATAGGCCATTTATTTCATCTTTTCCCAGGAGTGATTATCATGATCCTGAAAAGAGCAGAGCTACACTGGATATTAAAACCCAACAAGATAGGTCTGGCAGCTGAGAGACACATTCTGAGATAACAAGGCAAGCGAGTTTCAGTTCCTAAAACCAAGCTTGAATTCTGCTGATGCGCTACCTGCTTGTGTTTCACATTTACTAGCCCTGTGCTTCCTTCCCTCTCCTCTCGTTTTTTTCCTTTGAAAATAATTTTTAAAATAGTAGGCATCAATAATAGACTTCTGCTTGCAGCCTCCCGTGCTGGTGACTGAGGGAGGGATGTCTTCTACTCTTCCTCACTAAGAACCGGATGGGACCTGCAAGTGTAAGGACAATACTGCCACGGTTTCCTCTGAATACTGAGCATCACTGGGCTTGGGCCCTGAGAAAAGAAGGATGAGGGTGGACAAAATAGGAAAAATGCAGAAAATGGCTAAAGATAGAATACTTCTGAGGAAACAGCTGGAAAAGGAAAAGAATAAAATGAGAGAAAGGTCAAGTTTTGGCATATTTAATGTGAAAAATAATAGGAAAATGATAGGAAAGAAGGAACTTCCTACTTCCACAGAAGCCAGGGAGAATAAAAAGCAGATATGTTTAATTCAAGTGCAGAGGAGAATGGCAACAAGCTATTATATAATTTCTGTATATAAAAAAATTCAATTTTTATTATTTAGTTACTTACCCCTTCCTTCCTTTTTTTGCTTTGTTATTAAAAACACTCTCTTTCAGAGGGCAATGTTTGTTTGTTTAATGTAGCAAGAATGTATCTGCAATTACTGTTTGTGGTTTTTTTGATCCATGAAGTGTAACTAAATTATACTAAACAAGTTTACAAGATAGCACATAGAGTAACAAATTTGAAACCTCTATTACACTGCTTTCCAAACTTAAAACCAAACTCACTGAATTGAAGGCTTTACGTTTTCAAATTCTAAGTAGAACGTTTCTCAGTTCCAGAATTCCTGGAAAACAGTAAGAGAACTGAGAAAAAAACTAGGAATGGCAAAAGCTCAACAAATAGCAACTGTAACAATTAAAATTTACTTAATTTCATACTCAGCTGCAGGAAACACCTGCAATTGTAACAGAAATGTTGGTCCCTTTTTCAACTATCAGACTGAAATAATTCATCAGTATTCTATACTTTAATATGTTTTTAACACAGGTTTTGCTGAAGAAGGAGGATCATCCACTAATTTTTCTGAAGCTTTAAACTATGCTGTTCTATAGTAAAAAAAATTCCTCAGTCTTAGGAAAGAATAAAAATGTAAAGCTCTGACTGTGACTCCAGTGACAAACAAGCTTTAATAATTTCCCAATTACTGTAAAAGATTTGTGTGAATGGTAAGAAATTATTCTGAACATTGCCTGAGCTTATTTCAGGCTCAAACATACAATGAGAATTTATTTTATTAGAATCAGTCATATTAAAGAAATATGCTGCTTTCATCTATTACTTTGGCTTTTCAGCAGCTTCAACCAGAAAAAAGTTAATTTACAGAAGCATCTTCATTTTTTCAGGAAAATAAAACATTCTTTGAAGTTGCAGCTTCAAAGTATCTCTGTTAATACATACAGTCAAATATTAAAACGCTTTCCTGCAATGCTGCTATGCTGGGGTTTTTTGTATCCATTGTAGTCAGGTGTTCTTTTAATACAATAACAAGCAATATTAAATTCATCAACTTTTACTGTGCTGTGTGCAACTCCTCAATGTAAGTCCTTCTATTAAGCAATTCACCAGCGGATTACGGTATGTATTTTCTCGAGAAAGAAGCCAGTAACCGTGGACCAGACCCAGCAGCCTTGGAGCCAGCAGAGGAGAGCAGGAAAGAGGGCAGGCTGCTCAGGAGCTTGGAAGGGGAAGGGTTTTCTCATTGGTTTTGTTGTTACAAGTTCAGGGCAAGGATGAGAAAACAGTGACGGTGACGACGGCAGCCGTGAGGCAGACCCACATGACTACAGAGACAACAGAGATGACTGGACATAGAAAGTGGGGTGTCCCGCATCCTTGATGGGGTATTTGACAGATGCTTTTTGACGCGGGGAGACAACCAGTACAGCCCAATACCACAGCAGGGACTTGGCACAGATTTGCCAAAATAAAACAAAACAAATATCCCCTAGATAAGGGTGATCGTGTAAGCGGAGGATGAGACCTACCAGCAGTGGAGGGAAATGGAACATGAGGAAAACAGCATTACAAGCAGAGAAAAGAACAGAAACATCGAGGGACTGGTTCCTGATAGTGTACTGCAGACTGCAGCTAACACAGCAAGCAGGATGCTCCACCGACAGGAGAAAGGGCGGAAGAGAAAGGAGTCAGATTCATACCAACACCGGGCAGAAGAAGACACACACGATGGGAGACTGTCCTTAGCAAGAGCTGAAAACCTGTCATCTGACCGAATCTACAAATAAGAATTGCATATCAAATGGATATAGGGTATGGAGTTAGGTTTAAAAATGATCCTGAAAAATCTTGTGCTTAAAAGATATGGCAATGGGCAAAGGAATGTCAGTGAGTAAAAAAAGAGAAAAAAAAAAGATTCAATACTGCAGAGTGCAGTAATTGAGAGGAAACACAGGATTATGCCTAATCCAGTAAGGGAAATGGATGTGGTTAGTGAGAAACAAGTAAAATGTTTGTGTACTACTACTTAGGCCACGGACCAGAAAAGAAAAAGCGGAATTTTAATTGCTGGTGCAAAATGTGAAGCAATGCATTGCAGGAATAAGAGAAAATGCAATCAGGACTAGAACATGACTGTGTTCAGGGAAAGGTAAAAACAGAAGTAAAAATGATGGACAAGAACTGAACATGAATAATACCAACGGCAATGTGATAAGAATGTATAACATCAAAAACACAAAATCCATTTAGGAGAAAGACATTTTGCAATAGATTCTCCATTTCTCTGCACCATATTTCTTCCATTTTTCCCCAAAGAAATTTTTACCTGACACTCAAAAGACACAATTCCTTGTAGAAAACAAGATTTTAAATTATGAGTTACAGATAGCAGAACAAATGGATCTAGTAACTGCAGGGGCCCAGTTATTTCTGGATGTGAGAACCTATGTTCTTTACCAAACAATGGTTAAACAAGAGGGTCTGTGGGCATTCTTCGGGTTGATTTTTGGAGTAGCAAAGATATCTGTAACACCACTGAATTAAGAAAGTAATCAAGAGTTGTGAGACCATTATTTGCTTTTGTTTAAACTAAACAGAGAGATAAGCAAAATGCCTATAATAAAAGTTCAGGACTTCAAAGGGGCAAGTTTGATAAACTAAAAGAAACTAATTTATTAAATAATCATCTGACCTGAGGAGATATCAAATAGGAAGAACCATCTGAGGTCGTGAAGCCCTGCTATAGAAATGCAACTGTAAAAGCAAGATTATGAACAAAAGGACTGAAAGCAAAATTTCTCCTATAAAATGGAAACTCATCAGCCAGAAGCATCAAAGATGACAAAGCCATAAAATCACACAGTCACCCTGATATAATCATAAAAGACAAAGACACTGCTAAAGTGTATTCGATGTGCTTCTGCAAGATAAAGATCACTGCAGTGCTCTTGCTCTACGAAGCAAAAGGTCACCTGGAACACTGAGCAAAGGTTTTCACTACCCACATTGAAGGAAACTGGTCTCCAACTGGTGCAGAGCACGTTTATTGGAGTGGTCAAGAGAACAGACAAGTTTCTCCTAGATGAGAAGAGGACCTGAGGAGCTTGGCTTAGTTAGCCTTGGAAGACGTAGACTGAGAGGGCTACAAGATTTGTTTCTATAAATACACTGCAGAGGAAGTAAAAGAGATATTTAAGCAAAATGACAATGTTAACTCAAGAACAAGTGGATATAAACAGGCCACAATGAAATTCAGGCTGAAGTTAGAAGGCGGCTTCTAGCCTGACCGCACTGAGGTTTTGGAACATATTTTTAATGACAGTAGTGAAGACAAAGAACTTAACGGGATTTTGATCACTTTGCAAATGGCTTAGCAAGAGGAGGTTGCCTGGAACAGTAAGAGAATGAATACTAGGTTCACGAAATCTTTTCCACTCTTAATTTAAATAAAAATTTGTTCACTGAAACTTGGCAGAAGTTACTCAATGCTGTCTTTAGTTATTCAAATGGATGCCTTTGTTACTTCATGAAATGTACTTAAAAGAATTGTTAAAAGGAAAACCTTTCTGTTGAAAGACAGCACGGTGTTTTTATGATGTACAAATAATAAGTATCCTGGAATCCTAGCCAGCACACTGAAAGACATTAAAATAAGTTGCTGCAAATTCATTAGGAATAGTGATAACTACAAAATGAGGAATTATTGAAACAGCTCACAGTTCATGCATTCTGGAGTTATGTATTTTGGTAAAATTCCCCAAACCCGATTCCAGATTCCAAGTGAAAATTCAATGCAAATAATCTGATACCTATTCTTCATGCCCTTTGGAAACTAATGTTCAGACATGTACAACTGTACTGCAAAAGAATTTCTCTTTTTTTAACACATTCATCTCTGTGCCACCTAATCTCCAGAGCAGAAGTAAACCCCAGAATTTACAAGGAAGGGAGGAAGAATGACAGGAAAAAGATATTTAGAGCTAATATAGGGTTGTAATCTTTCAGGAATTCAAAGAATTATTTTACCAGGTTTTCTAGAAAACATACACACTGATGGTTTTGAAATACTACCTCAAGTAATTCTCTACAGGGGAAACAGCAATTTCTCTTTTCTTTTGGGGCTACGGAAGAATTCAAAAGTGAGCTAGCAGGGGACTTTAATCTCAGAAGTTAAACTCCTGCAAATTTTTAAGTAAAATGCATACCAGACATTAAAACACTCACAGGTTAAGATGGACTGGCGCCATCAGCTCTCAGGTACCCCTGAAAAATAGCCTTGAAAGCTTTCAAATTATTCCACTTAATTGATGATAGGAAAAACCATCTGTGGTTAGGACAGTGGACTGGGACTTAATAGTTCAGTTCCTGAATCTGCCATAAACTTCAGGGAAACCATTCATTCTCCTGTTTAATTTGTTAGCTATAAAAGTAAAACAACCATCTTTTTTTCCCTTGTCCTACATATTGAGGCCTCCACACCTGGAGACGGTGACTGCCGAGAACAACGGGGCCGTTTCTCATTTTACATTTCTCATGTTACTGTGACCAGCGAGTCAATCACGCAGGACGACTTTGGCTCCGTCCGCTTTATTCCCACTGTGCCAGCTTCTAGCGACTGACCGGGCTGCGCTTTCAGAAGCAAAATCGTGCAACGACCTGGAACCCAATCATGGCAGAAGTCGACATATCAACCCCACCAGGTCTATATCAACCTGAAAGATCAAAGCTCTGGCTTGTAAATGAATTATACGCAAATGAAAGGCAATGCAGTTATAAGCACACTTCACATGGTCGGCCACAAACCCTCATATTAATAACCTCTAGTCTTCAAGTTCAAAGGTCAAACTCAGTAATACTGTTAATATTTAAGTAAAAACACAATGTACGTTTTAACTTCACTTTTAATATCTTCTCTCTTCACAGAATATACTCTACATTTTAAGGGGTCTCTCTGAAAACGCTAGTTTTATTCAGCTTCAGTACCTCCCAACAATGTACCAAAAGGAACCGACATAAAAACCAGGTATCTCAGTGTGAGCAGAAAACCCGACTGCATGTCTGCATGTCTGAAGAAGTTTTTGTGAAAGCAAGGATTACCACATTTGCATAAAAGTTGACTTGTATTAATCCATATTTTATAATAGAAGGCCTTTCATAAATTTCTTGCTGATTATTATTACTATTAACAGCTATAGGGCAATTTGGAAATCCATTCTACCTCCTCTGAATTAAACTCCTACAAACCTGCATCTTCATTAAAAAAAACTACAGCAGCTATGAATTAATAAGCACCACTTAATATGACGCAGGACAAATTCTATCTGTCTGGTATGCAGAGTGCAGAGTTTTATTATCTTCCTCCTGACTGCCAAGAAATCCAGCGAAGAGACGAAGCAGCAGAGTAGAAGCAGTGGCTCTTTCCATAGATCTGGAAGACCACCCGTGCTAAGCAACTTTCACATCATGGCACATATTATGTTGCATTACTGCCAAATGACTACACAAACAGCGGAGATTAATCCTATGCAGAAAAGAAATAATCAATGCTGAAAGTTGCATCAGTCAGAAGGCAGCCATTCATAGTAACACTGCTGGGGTCTATTTTATACAGAGGAGACAGACAGACAGACAGACAGACACTGCCCTTTCACCCGCAAACCCGGTTTGTGGTGCATCACACACCGACAAAAGGAAAGGCTTCAAGTCTAAGCTGTATGTAAATAACACCAAACTGACATCCTCATGCAGTCGGGTGCCGTTATTCTTCTTCAGAAGCATTTGTCAGACTAAACCAGCCTCACTACGTAACTTTACAGAGCCAATCCTAAAAGCAAAAAAGGCTCACTTTGGTCTCCTGAGCCTGGGAAGAGCCCTGGTGAATGAAGAGGAGAGGAAGGCCAGCAAGAAAGGGTCTTCCTGCCTGTATCTCTTTGTAGAACTGGAACTTGCCTTTGTGCTTGAAGGTAGATGTTTTTATTGCATGGTCATCACAGGCAACATCCTTAGTGAGAGTATACTGCTTTCTCTCCTTCAAGTCAACCATGTTTGGGGAACAAAACATTAAATATAATCAATAACATCAAATGCAGCCAAATGGGAGAGTAGGTCAAAAGTTAAAACCTGTCTCAATCTCCAGGCATGAGATTTCAACAAGCCCTTCTCAAACTAAGGGAGAAAAAGCCCCATGAAGATACAAATCCACCGAGACACAAATCGCAGCTCATGAAGCCTCCAAGCCCCAGCCTGTGGAAAGAGCCTGGCAGGTGCCTACTGTGATGGCCAGGTCCTGTTCTTGCAGCTTTCCCTCGGCTGCTGGGCTACTGATCCGAATCGGAAACACGTTGCTGAGACAGATGGACCTTGGTCTGACTTCATACGACCACTCTTAGAATATTTTTATGTTCATGTTTTCTCAAAGTCTGTTCAGGCAAAAAATACACGCACACAAAATACGCTGTTTCAAAGAGTTAATATGTGGAGTAGAAGAAATTGGTGATACTTTGTACAACACTGCCAACCCTGAGCGGCTTACACACCAGGCACCAGGATGACAAAACAAAAGAAAAATCTGGAAATGGCAGGGACGGGAGAGGAAGTTTATTTTGCAAATTTTTGACAGGGTAGTCAATTTGTTTTTCAAATTCTGTTTCCATAATTGGTAGGGGCAACATTTTGACATCATCAAGAATTCTTTGTAGGGTTCAAGTAATTTGCAAAATGAAATGAGAAGCTCTAAAATTGCTACAAATCTGAGCAGCAAGTATTCAGCATGTTAACACTCTCTAAAATCAGAACTTCCTTGTCCTTTTTTGTCTCCCAGCACTCCTCAATACTAGCTCATCTAATGCACATTGCAAGCATAAGCTGAACTTGCTGATAAAACGGATGCAGAGCTCTCCCTCCTATATAAAACCCAGGGAAGCAGGTTTAGGAAGAAAGTCAAGGCAATGCTTTATCTACGGCAGCACGAGATTTGTCTCCCTCTGCTTACATGGGAGTAACAGCTGTCCCTGAAGAGGTTTCCCAAGATATTTCCTTGCTCTTGGGAAAGCTCTAGGGCACCAGGACATCCCACTTGAGCGCTGATCCCACCAGCTACTGCATTCGCAGCCTTAAGCCTAAACCATGAATGTGACTCCAGGGGAGCTGCACCTGCCCTGGCTTGGCAGCAGGATGCTCGACAGTACACCTACCACTGTTTGCTAAATTTTCTTTCCTAAGCTGTGTCACACCAGAGGTGGGCTGGGACCAAGACCATACGATACAGGGCAGTGCTCTTCCCTTCTGCCAAATCTCTGCTCCCGCCGCACGAACCCGAGGCCCTGGCAGAAGATACAGCTCGGCCTCCGATATTCCCCGTGTCTTCACCTAGCAATGAAAATACCAACGAGCAGAGGGGAAGTATCAGTCCATCAGGATGTTCTGCATCACAGCAACAGCAAAGTTCCTGAAAATCTCCTCCCATGCCAGGCAAACTACAACCAAGGACAGAAGGGCCTGCTGGTTATATAAAGCATGCTGTTAGTTTTTGCTTTTCCCTCCCTCTTGCGGGCAAAACAGTCTCAACTCTGGGAATTTTCCTTCATTTGCTTTATTGCCAATTAGCACAAAGTTTTAATTACTGGTTCAGATGTTGGGGGGGCGGGGAGACATGAACGCCTCCCCCGCGCTAGCCTCCACGTCCCTGGTTTTCCTCCGTGCCAGGCTGGGTCCGCGGGAGGCCCGGCAGCTGGGGCCCGCAGCTGGGCCTCCCTGCTGTGCCTCCCTGCTTCCTCCCCCTCCACGCACCTCGCCCTCCCCGGCCCCTCCGAGGCCCGGCAGCGGGTCCCCAGCCGTGTCCCCGGCGATGGTCCCCTCCCAGACGTCTCCTCCCGCTCGTCCCCCAGGGCAGGGCGGCGGGGGCTGCGCAGGGACGGGCCGCGGGCAGCTCCCCGCCACCCACCCGGAGGGCACCCCACGGCCCCCTCTGCCCAGACCCCGCCACCCAGCCCCAAACCCACGCTGCCAACCAAACCCCAGGGCTGCGGCCATTTCAGAAATCGCACCGCGAACCCTTTTCCCGAACCAGCAACACAAGGGAAAGGAAGAGCGAGAGGCCGAGGCGCGTGTTGCCCAGGCATCTCCGACCGCCGCCGCAGCAGGGCTGCTCACCGGCACGCCGCTGACATCGGCCAGGCTCGGGTTTTGCGAGCAGCTCGTCCTACTTTTTTTTCCCCAGACCAAATCAGTTTTAGCCGCAAAATCCAGCTGTCCAGGTGGGGAGGGAAGGGGTGTTTCAAGCACGGGGAAGACGTGCTGGCAGGGTTTGGGAAGGGGCTGGCGTTGCTTCTGCCGGGGTTGCAGCTGGCACGGCCACACCGGCGGGAGCGTGGATTTTTGTGCCAGCAAAACTTTCAGGGTAACGCTCCAAAAGTAATAGCTGTAAATATTTGTCTTTTATGCTTGAAAAACCTGACTGCGCAGAACTGCTAGATGCTGGTGCGTGCACCGGAGGGACGGGAGAAGGGGAGGAGGAGAGTCAAGGCCCTGAAGGTTGCCTGCTAAGCTCCTTCTAAGGTAAATTTTCTGTAGTCTGTTAGCAAGAAATCATCTGCTTTAGAGAGTAGCACGCATTGGCGTGTTTTGTTTTCTCAGAGAAGTGTGGAATTTGAAGCCAGGTCCTTTGGCTTATCTGTTGTAAACCATGACTGCTTCTCAGCGCCACACCACTCAGTGTTTCCTAGAGAAGGGATTCTGAGAAAAAAGAAAGAGCCCCAGTTCCCTAGAAGCATTAAATTAACACAAGGGATCTGTAAACGAAACAGCAGAGGTTTGAAAGCCTTACCCTTTACTGTTTCCTGCTTTCTTGGAAAAATCTCAGTATTAAAACAGATTGGATTACATTACAGGACTAGTTGCTGCTGAAGAATTTTATTTTGGGTTATAAAACACAATGTTTGCTGTTTTTCTAATTCAATTTGCTTTTACCTTCGTTATGTCACACTGTTACTAAGGTTCCTGTGAGAAAATGCAGGTTGTTATTGCCTGCAAACTACCCCAATTATCATCTGCTCTCACTTTGCAAAGTAATCGTGGGTAGAAACTGTGTAGTAAGTATAATGCTGACCTAAAGAAGTATGTCGAAATTTCAAATCCATTTACAGCTTTTGCTTTGGGCATGTAAAAAAAAATTACATTAATAACTTGTTTCCCCCC
>Ga0065711_1033386_pt1 | contig 25592 bp, 18 predicted proteins | sample Hoacrofraction12_FD_59098 | JGI IMG/M metagenome (GOLD analysis project Ga0065711, IMG submission 59098) | Hoatzin crop microbial communities from Cojedes, Venezuela - Epithelial fraction 12 v2 (version 2) | ecosystem: Host-associated > Birds > Digestive system > Esophagus > Crop | place...
AAGACCTGCCTGGACAAGATCCTGTGCAGCCTACTGTAGGTGACCCTGCTTCAGCAGGGGGGTTGGACTAGATGACCCACAGAGGTCCCTTCCAACCCCTACCATTCTGTGATTCTGTGATTCTGTTAGTTAATGAGGTTTGAAATATAATCCTATAAATCATCAATGACAGCCATCTGGTGACAGACACATGAAAAGAAGAGAAATTACAACACATCCACATCATTGGAGTGACAAAGGTTTAAAATAGCAGCATACCTTTACACAGGACACCACTGGGGTAGATTAGGAAAGGATCAGTTATATACCCTGGTTGCACAGTTCTCCTTGCAAGCAGACATCGTGCTAGGAAGCCGGAGTGCAGCTTGGGGCTGCTGAAGGGATCGAGCTTTCCACTACATCCAGGTGCAGCGTGATGGGCCCTTGAATCACCCTGTTGGATAAAAAAAGAACTCGTTATACTGTCCTTTCTTCCAACAAAGGTGAAGAAAGTTTCATCTGCTGTGTTAAAATGGTCTAGATTTGGGTTTACAGAGTCAAACAGAAAGGAAAGCCTCCAGGTGCTTTCCAACCCTGGCTGGGCAAGCGCCAAGGTAACAGTTCTATAGGAGTGCCCTACTTTGGTACCAGTGAAAATAAAGGAAAATGATGACCAGTCTGAAATTGTTGAGCAATTATAAGAAATGCTGCATTAATTTGCGATATTTATCATGCAATAGAATTCCTCATTCTCATGATTTAGGAGGCAGTCAGGCTTTCCAAATGTAGATCTATTTTTATCCAAGGTCTGTAGTTAAACAGCAGGAGTAAGTTCCTTTATTACAGCAATTTACATTTACTGTCCAGTATTTTTTATTTAGGAAGTAAATCTACTTGGAAGACTGCAGGTAGCAGGAGAGCAGGAGGTAAGGACAGGGGGGAGGCATCGCAAAATCTCTCCGTGTACAGCAGGATCATGGCTGCAAGCACACCTCTGCAAAAAGTCTTCGTAGTAGCTGGGCTTGTTTTATGGCACACAGATCTCCTGCTTTAACACCCAATCCACAGCCCATTTCACTGTTGGGAACAAGTGCCAGGACTCTACTTATTTATTGATTTCATTTATCTACAACCCCCAGTCATCACCTAGGGTCTTACTGCTCTAGACAGCCCCCTCCAAGCAAGTGTCACAATCTTTTGATAGAGGGTAAACAAGCGTCTCCTGGCCCATCTTCTCACTTACACAAGTACTTTCCAGAGGAGCAGAATATTCTTCCCTGCAGACTGGGTTCTGGGAGAGGAGTACATCGCAAACAGTTAATATATGACTAAATGCTGCGTAAAAATGATAGCCTGAAGTCTTTTCTCACTGCTGCTTGGCCTGTGCTTTGAGTTGTCCTATGATGGAGTTTTAAAATATACATACATATTTAAGCTGTCTCCTATTTTTCATCCCACTATAATCTGCTGTATGGCTGCAGGTTTTACTGCAATTTTAACTCATTTTCTATCATCTTGTGTTTAAGATCATCCTTTGACAGTGTAAGATTTTCTGTGGTGACATTTTTCTCAATAACAGTTATATTTACCTATTTCCTATATTTTCCTCAGCTCTTTGGTATTTTAAGTCATGATGGCCTCCCACTTGGGAGCAAACTCTCTAGGTTGGATGCTGCAAGTATTCCCCTGTGAATCAGGCAGGAAACTTAGCATAATGTGTGCAAGTTACTCATATTCACTGAGGAAACCACTGTGGCCTGGAAATTTGGGATGAAGGAATATCTCAACTAATAAACAATACTTCTTTCTTCAAAAAAGAATAGCCCGCTGGTGCATTGCTTGATTTTAGTGTATTTATATTTCTATTTTGCTGTTCCTACATTAGGAGAATGAAAAAACATTTGAGGTCTCCAAGAACCAGAAGTTACAGTGATGCCTGTGAATATTTCTCCTGCTCAGTGACCTGGGAATTAGTTCAGAAGGAAATCAAATGTGACCAGGTGCGTAAGAGCCTTTGCCTGTACTCTGGGTATTTTATGAAGCAAATTTTCTTGCACATTGCTCACTGAAATGATTTGTAGATGACTATTATCTTGCTCAGGACAAAAAGAGGTTCACAAAAAGCCACTATGAGAACATGGAAATAGTCAAGGGGGATATGAGAGGCGAAGCAGGCAGCTCCTTGCTTAGCACTGACAGGCAGAGACAAACTTCTGTGGAACGCCAGCAGTTACAGTCTTCCTCAGAGTTATTGACTTTGCAGCTGATCTTAAGTGTACAACCGCTCATTGTACGCTAACAAGCAAGGGAAAGCTGATCAGACTTCTCAGACGAAATAGCACAGAAGAACAAGAAGCCCAAGAAGGAAACCAAAATTTGTGACACATGTAAAGCCACTGCTGAAGAGCACAGCTTCAGGTGGGGGCAGAGCTGCAGAAGACCGAGGTCGGTCTTGGCTGATGCGGCTCTGCTTTCGGTAACCCCCTGGCTGCAGCACGGGAAGGAACTAGCGTGGGCAAAGTTGACAGAGAAAGTCTGTGTTTCAATGAGTTCATTTTGAGAAAACATGGCATTCAGACTTGTGGGACATAGAAAGGATCTAACTTAAAATAGCAGGACACGTTTGGACTCCTTGTGGTAAATGCACCATCAGCAATGGCATGTAACACCTTTGGAAAAGCTGGACACTAATTCTAAGTGCGAGGCACAGAGCTAAGAACACAATCTAAAGTTACATTTCTTTTACACCTAGATATCAAACTGCCTTCCGACCCTCAAACAATAATAGATTTTTCTCGGTTGCTTGCTCTGCTGATATAACTTCATCGCTTCCAACACATTAAGTGCAGTGATGGCTTTTCTACTGCAGGTACTATCTTTTACAGCAGTAGTAATATGCCACAAGATTAACCTGCAAGCATTCATTGCAAGTCTCTTCACACAAATAACCCCCACCTTGTAGTCATCCCACGGAAAAGATTAGATTTGCAAAAAGATGCAGGGCTTCAAAACATCGCCACATCTCGCAGTCTATGAACGCCATGTATTTCTAAGTCAGCCTTGTCAGAGAAAGCAGACATACTATTCAAGTAAGCAGCAGCCTGCCTCATTTATTTTTAGAGGTAACTAAAAAAGGAAAACTTTCCTTGATGTAAGACTGGGGAGCAGAAGAATTCTGCTCAAATCACCGTTGTTGTGTGTCCAGTAAAGCTACTGAATGACAACCCCTAACTTCTGTCAGGGTATACTTGGAGGTTTTTTTGTTAGGATTTATTTTTGTATACCCTGGCTTACTAAACCGAGAGCTGTGGCAATCACCCAGTCGGACATGGAGACAATCCTTGCTGGGCACGTGAGGAAGCACCCGCTTCCTGCTCCGCAGAGGCAGCCCTTGGGCACAGGAAGGCACAGCCTCGGCTCCCACGGCTGGGATGCTGCTCCTGCAGCAGGCGCTGGCTCTGCCAGCGATCCCATCATCGCCGACTGCTGGGGATGCGCTCCGACAGCCCTGGTCCTTGCAGAAGTCCACACCTCAAGTCTTTTTCTGGCCCATACAGGACTTTCTGCAGGCTCCATCCCCCAGAACCAACTACCGCTGTTTTGCAAAACCCACATCTTTAAGTATTTGATCACCTAACACCAAAGGGGCCTCAAGACCACAGCAATTCTTGAAGCAACATTGACTGCATCTACTAGAGGTAAAAAAGCAATTGCTCAAAGCACGCTGGTAGCAGAATATGTACACTAAATATTTAAGGAGTCTTAGAAGCTTATCGGGGATCTCAGTTTCGTAACTTGTTTTCAAATTTCCTCTATAAGTCATATGTCAAAAAAAAAAGAATGCAAATAAACAATGAAAAAGATATTGAAAATATTATTTCAGTCAGCAGTGAAATGAAACAATATAATGGAAGATTAATTTCACCTCAGAGCATGCTGAGTGATGACACAAATACTCATTTAAAAAGATGCAAAAGGCATTGTGCCCCAAAAGATGGAGTGTGATTATGAGCTTAATGGGTTGTTTAACTTGATAAAGTGCCAGTTTCTAAGTAGAAACGGTGCTTTAAATATTTAATCACATTTTGAACAATCTCCCATTTTTTCCTTGGCTAAAAACAGACACCAAAAAATTACATTTTTCTGCATCTAAAAATATTAACACAGAAATTCAGCAGGAGGCGGAAGATTTAGTTAAATTTGCACCTATCTGGGTACCTTCTAGTCAAAGCAGTCACATTTCAGTGCAGATCCCAGCGTCTTGTAAGCCACATGCCAACCAACGAGGAGATTAACCTGTGCCTTCTGACTTACCAACGGCTGACGCACCTGCTAGTGGACATGGAGGGGGTGTCTTTCCCACGCACCCCCATCACTCCAACGCCTCGCACCAAGCATCGGTGTGGTATCACTGCCCCAGCCTGGCGTTCTCTCGGCAGCTCACTGCGCTTGCCCAGAGAAACAGCTTGCCCTCCAGAAGGGAGGACTTTTGAAGGACCATCTCGGTGCTGGCCCTAGCGCGAGGCTGGCAAGAGGACACGCCAGACACACTGCATCCCACCGAGTGAGGCACACCTTCCGTGTCGCTCCCCTTTCCCATCTGCCTCACCCCATTCTCATCTCCAGCCCCTGGGCAGCTCAGAGCATCCCCTGGTTTTCCTGGGGCCCAGCCACCCCCAGCCCCGGAGCCATGAACAGCAGCCACTCAGAGAGGTGGTTTCCCTTCTGCCCTCACGCACATGGAAAATCCTACATATTTCCATCAAAAGATGTTGCAAACACTTAAAGAACTAGAAGTGAGGTGACAAACAGTCCTGTCTGAACCCAGGCCAAGGCCATCAGCTGCTATTTGCCACCTTGAAAAGGACAAGGTAAAACTCAGAGGGGTGGCAAGAAGGGCTGAGGACCCCACCATAGGGCCCTGGTACGACGGGGTCACCCCCACCCAGAGGGCTCCCCCGAGGCAGAGGGACCCCCAACCTGCCTCTGAAGGACCTGGCACCCAGACGCTTTGCCTGGTGGCTTTAGCTTGGATCCGGCAAGGGCTGGATCACCTGCACTCACGATGCCGTTCTGCCATCCCCTGGCAGGCTCTCTCCAAGGACCACGGTGCTTCGCAGTAGCCCAGCTCCAAAAACCCAAGAGGCTTCTTCCTTTCTCAATATACCCCCGTGCCCCCTCCAGCTGTCACCTCCCACAGGAGAGAGAAGCTGCTGTCCTTTTTTTTGCCAAGGCCGCAGCACTGCACTTTGGAAAAAGGAAATGCCTTTGTGGCTGGATGTTTTATATCCCAATGACAGATTGCTCCCCGACCGCAGACAGCCAGTGTCCCCAGCGCGTGCCTCCAGCCCCGGCACCTCGGAGCAGGGATGGGAGGCACGCGCTGCCCTCCGGCAGGCATGGGGCTCAGCCGCGTTTGGCTTTTTGCAGAGGTGGGTCCTTGGTAGCTGGGAACAAATTAACATTCAAGTGAGTCTGTTTGGATAGCAGAAAATGCAAAAACCCTGCATGGCGAGTGATCCCTTTTAAAGCAGCACTACAAGCCTGGCAGATGTCCAGCTGGCACAGTCGCTCCGAGCAGCAAATACACACCACTTAGCTGGTGATGTGTAAAGGGCACCTCTTAACGATTTCCGCCTTGAAAACTGTCTTGTGGAATCTTCCAACTCGGCTTGTATTCATACATCATCTGAATCCGCTGCGTCTCATTCAGTGTAGCTATTAGTCCCAGGCTTTAAATAAATTTGGCATCTGTGTCGCCCACCAGCAGTAACAGTATCACATTTTTTTTTAGCTTGCCTGTTTTCCCTTCCGTTTGGCACAGACAGTTGGTTCATGAAAAGTCATGGATACTTCCCTGGCGTGACTCGGTTTGCATCCTTCTTTGTTTCAGTCCTCAGAAGCTCCCTGTGTTTAGAGCTAAAAATCCCACTGCATTGCCATCTATAGCTTAAACTTCCCTAAAAGGTTCCTTTCCCAATCCCATTTTCACTAATGCCCTCTCTGGATCTCACTCCGCAGTCGACTGTCAGAGGTGTGCTGCTCTCCTGCTTTGTCACACGGTGTTTGAGCCGAGTGATAGGTACCTCACAGCCCAGCCTGGCTTTTCGTCAAGGGACCCAGTGGGACCATGCCTTGCCTCCACTGAGCTCCACGGGCACACAGGGAAGAATCCATACAGCAATTCCTCCCCAAAGCGGCTTCCTCGGAGCCCACATCTCCTTCCTCCGGCACCAGAGCACTACCCATACGTCCTCATGGTGAGTAAACAACCACACTCTGGGTCCTGTGCAGATTTCACTTGCCCCTTGCTTCAAGGTTACCACTTTTAATTTGTAGGCTTAGACCTTCTGGCGGTTCTGCAGAGAGGCATGCACACACACAGAGCACTGCGAACACGGCTCTTCCTGCAGGAAGAAGCACTGGGAAAGCATCAAGCATAGCGTGGCTCCTTCTCTGCCTCCCTGTAGTGACCCCAGCCTCAGCTCTCCCTCTGATCCCCATCAAACACAGGCGTTGCAGCCTGCCCTGGTGGGTGACACTTTTCAGCTCTTCTATTGCTGCAGTTGCAGCAACAAATGCAGTGGGAGATGGATTGCATGGGACAACCAACATCAGAGTTTCGGGGCAAAACAGCCACGAGGCGCGGGGGGGACAGTCTGCAGCACCCTGCCCCGGGGTGAGCAGCACCAGCCGGAGTAGAGCGGGGCAGTTTCAGACTGACCTGTTACACAGCCGATCTCCTTTTCTACCAGCCGAGTCTTGCTCTTCCCCAGTAGGTTCTGTTTTGCTTTGCACTCCTACTGCTTTTTAGGCTTCTTGGGAATTTCACAGATCAAACACAATCAAAAACCAAACAACCAACCCAACCTCTGGCAATAGCTTATTTTCTCTGCAAAGTGGTGGTGAAAGGGATTTAGACAAATCCAAAATTCTTTGCTGTCGATGGGTGTGGAACCCCACAAGAACACACTGTCACTTACCTAGGAATGAGAAAAACCTAATGTACATGTGCAGAGATGTCCCTCACCTGTGCAGGTGTAAGTACAACACAGTCACAGAGAGCACCTCTGGAGCCCTCCAACCCCCTGGAGCATGCTGACAGAGGGTACCAGCATCGCTCAGAAAGGCTGGTAGGAGCCAAGGAACTCAAAACAACAAAAATCAAAGCATGTTCTTGTGTAGGTCAGGTTGTGCTTCCATACTCACTCTGTCGGTATCAGCAAGGTTTCTTGCAGGATAAATTGCTGATCACCACGAGCCAGAGAGACAAAATCTGCCCCTCGTGTTTTTTTGCCACGGGCTGTCTCGCTGGGACCTTTTTCACTTCTGATCTCATTACTTCTGTTCTGAAACCCATTATTTTCTCTTGGCTTGCAGCTACCCTGACAACAGCCAATTTACAAAATTAAAAGTAAATGAAAGACCTCAAAACTAACAACTAGCAATCTGAACAAAAGAAAAAGCGTAATGAAGTAACTATATGCAAATAAGCATCTTGCACAGGTAGCAGAGATGGAGAGAGAATAATAAGAAAAGAAGCAATAAGAGGAAAAGTTACTTTGGTAACTCAGGTAGGAAAATAGATAACATTTTGCCTGACAAATATTTAGAGGCCAGTTGGACAGGACAGGTTTTGAAACATGAGAGTCACTCCTGGCATGAGTAAGGCCCATAAGAAAAACACACTTCAAGATCTGATATGGTGAACACAATTTCTGCAGTAAACCCTCAGTGTTTCATGCCTGCTCTTCGTCACCAGCAGCCAGGTGACGGGAGGGGTGAGGCTACCCCAGGCACCGCATGGAAGAGCGTCCACCCAGCCCGGGACACACACTCTCCCTGCGGCCTCGCAGCACATCAGGAGGTTTGTGATGCTTGCTCCTGCCCACAGCATTTTTGAAGTGTTTGATGTTTGCTCCTGCCCAGAGCCACCCACAGGGACAGGCTGAGCATAACTCAGCTCAAGACTGACTTATAGATGGTTTTCCGTTGTGACCTGGAGAAATCTATGATGCTTGAATTTCCTTAAAGGCATGCAGTTCTGCACGGCCCTTTGTGGGATCAATCCCCTTAAGCCATTCTGGCTAACTCCAACATTAGGGTTGTGGCTTTTCACACCGTATCATCACTGTGTGTCACGTTCACCCCCCAAGCAGTTGGGTTTGCATATCTCAGACCCCCACAGGACACAGACTCAGCTAATGTTGCAGATTCTTCCGTGTGCCGCACACAGACCACGTCCACCAGACAGACTGACAGCAGCTAATCAGCTCTGTGCAGAGCAGCAGGACCCTACTAACCTTTTACTCCTTCTTTCTACAAACCCATCTGCAGCAGTCTCCATCGGAGAGGCTTCCTTCCCAGATCAAAATAACAGGAGCACATGCCAATGCTATCAGTGTGTGGATGTTTCACTTGCAGGACTCCATTCACTTTGCCTAAAAGCCAAATGAGAAAATACTGAATTACCTTATTGTGCTGGCCTGATCTAGTCTAACAAGAACTTGCTGAGAACATGCCAGAATCCCTTGTTTTTGCAAACATTTAAGCTCAGGAAGAAAATTTATTGCAAGAGCTCTTTTAAGGGTGGATTTAGAACAGAGAGGAGAGGGGACACACAGGGTAGTGGCCCTGGGGACACCCAGATCTGCTGGCACACGCAACCAACGCAGAAGCCTCTCTGCTGGGCTGGGGGAGACTGGGCTCTGGGGAAGGGCTGCCCGCACAGCCGGGCCCCAAGCTGCACCGCCGCTTGGAGCTGGGTGTTCTCCTGGGAATGTGTTTGAGCTTGTTTAGCTAAGTGCATCAAAGAGAAAAAAATAGACAAAAGTGTCAAGAAATGGAAGACAAAATTAGCTAGGATAAAACCTGTCTGATGGGTGGCATTATAAATGCCTAAGAATAATCATAGCCCACTCAAAGACTATTTTCAAAGGAAAGCAGATCAGCTTTGATGCCTTTGGTGTCCAAGGACTTTGGCTTTTTGCTTAAACTCCTTCCACTGTGTTTCATGTTTTCTCAGGGGAAAACACAGGCATCAGAAAAACACCCTTTTTCTTAAGTAGGCTGCAGCTAAAGAGATGGCTTCAACTCCCGTGCAGAGATAAGAAGTGCTTTGCTTTTCAAGAGTTTGAAGTAAACAAAAATCAGCAATCAAGGGAATCAAAATGCCCAAAGACTGTTTGCTCACTGCTTGTCAGTGCTGAACAACTTCTGTTAAACCCAAAAAACCCAAACCAAGCCACAATTGCAGAATCACAACAGATGTTCAGGCACTCACGTTGCCCTGTCTGGCTACAAGAGGAAGAAGAGACACAGCAAGAAGAGATGCTGAAGTATACTTTTTCCCAGGAAAACAAAAATAAAAGCTCTGTGAGAGACATGTGTGAAACCTGCAGCCCGTGGAGCGCGGTGGGAACATCTCTTGCGCTCGGCACTGTGTTTCTGCTACCCACGGCCCTGTGTGACGATGCATCAGGAGCCCCAGTGCTTTGCTGCCTCCTGCAAGGGCTGAAGTCTGCCCCCATCCCAGTGCAGCTCTGCTCCAGACGCATCTTGCAGCCCCCTTGTGAGCTGCAAACATTGCTCGTCCCTTCTGTCCTACTGTCCACGTGGTGGTGGAGCTCTGCTCCTGGCCCTCCAGCATCACCACTTTCTCTCACACCCGCCATGTCACCCCCATCCCTGCAGCCCAGCCAGAGAGGCTGCAGAGCCCACAGCAAGTGGTGCCACCCTGCCCATAAAAGCCTCCAGCCTGCTGCCCATAACAGCCTCCAGCCTCTGAGCCCATGGATCGCTTGGCTTTGGTACGGAGTACGCCCTGCAGCCCTCCCATGAAGCACCAGCATTAGGCTTAGGGGCCACGTGGGTGAGATCGCAGGGCGAAGGCACTCAAGGGCCGATGGGCAGCACTCAAACGTTCAAGCAAGGAGCAGAAGGTATCTCAGGAAGCACTGCACATACCTGGCCGGAGGCCAGATGCACGCTAGCCACAGCACTAACTTATCAGCAGCAGGCAACTTTGCAAACAGTCTGCAAACAAGCTCCTACGTAAATCAAAGAGCCCCAGGCAGGGTGAGAAACCCCATCCACAAAGCTCACAGCAGTGAGATGCCATTTCCTAAACAAGGCAGGGATGTGGAAAGCAGCAACTGGCAGCGGGGTGCAGCACAGCCAGGAGGAGGGCATCTCAGAGACCTGCAGCCCCCTTGGCTCCCGGCAGAGACAGGCTCCGGTTGCTGAAGCCATTCATATTTTAGCTTTCTGTTTTCCTTAGGCTGGCTGTATTCTTGTCCCATCTCCACACAGTGCTTCTGTGTCCCTAATAACTTCAGATCCCACCGGCAAACCTCAGCCACTGCTGAAGTCTACAAGGCACTGTGTCTGGCTGGTCCCAGGAAAGCGACGGATGGGTACAATCATCTCACTGCTGTAGTAGAAAGACTATAAAATAAGCCAAGTCCTTCTTTGCCATGAACCACAAGATCTACCTCTGCATCTTTGAAGGGGGAAGGGGACATAACCCGGCGCACTAGAGAGGAGCCCAGGCGTGGCATGCCATGTCGGGGTGAGATCGGCAGCCCTGCTCAATTGCATCTACACCAACGCACATAGCATGGGCAGTAAACAGGAGGAGCTGGAAGCCATTGTACAGCAGGACAGCTATGACTTGGTCGCCATCATAGGAACGTGGTGGGATGACTCTCATGACTGGAGTGCTGCAATGGATGGCTATAAACTCTTCAGAAGGGACAGGCGAGGAAAGAGAGGCGGTGGGGTGGCTCTGTATGTCAGGGACTTCTTCGATTGTATAGAGCTCGACAACTGTGATGACAAGGTTGAATGCTTATGGTAAAGATGAGAGATGAGGGGGAAAGCCAACAAGGCAGACATCCTGCTGGGGGTCTGTTATAGACCATCGAACCAGGGGGAAGAAGCAGATGAGGTTTTCTACAAGAGGCTGGCAGAAGTCTCACAATTGCTACCCCTTGTCCTCATGGGGGACTTTTACTTACCGGACATCTGCTGGAAATACAACACAGCAGAGAGGAAACAGTCTAGGAGGTTCCTGGAGTGTGTGGAAGACGACTTCCTGACACAGCTGGTAAGCGAGCCTACCAGGGGAGGTGCCTCACTAGACCTGCTGTTCACTAACAGAGAAGGACTGGTGGGGAATGTGGTGGTCGGAGGCTGTCTTGGGTTTAGCAACCATGAAATGATAGAGTTCTCAGTCTGAGGTGAAGGTAAGAGGGGGGCCAGCAAAACCACCACCATGGACTTTCAGAGGGCAGACTTTGGCATGTTTGGGATGCTGGCTGAGAGGGTCCCTTTGGAAAGAGTGCTGAAGGGCAAAGGGATCCAAGAAGGCTGAACATTCTTCAAGGAGGAAGTCTTAAAGGCACAGGAGCAGGCTGTCCCCTTGTGCCACAAGACAAACCGGCAGGGAAGACGACCTGCCTGGCTGAACAGGGAGCTCTTGCTGGGACTCAGGAAAAAAAGGAGGGTCTACCACCTATGGAAGAAAGGGCAGGTGACTGAAGAGGAGTCTAGGGGTCTTGTTAAGTCATGCAGAGAGGAAATTAGAAAGGCAAAAGCCCAGCTAGAACTCAGGCTGGCCACTGTTGTAAGGAAAAACAAAAAATGTTTTTAGAAATACATCAACCACAAAAAGAGGGCCACGGAGAGTATCCATCCCTTATTGGATGTGAGGGAGAATGATGCCAACATGGATGAGGTACTTAATGCCTTCTTTGCCTCAGTCTTTAATAGTCAGACTGGTTATCCCCAGGATAGTCAGCCCTCAGTGCTGGAAGATAGGGAAGGAGAGTGGAACAAACCTCCCATAATCCAGGAGGAAGCAGTTAATGACCTGCTATGCCACCTGGACACTTACAAGTCTATGGGGCCGGATGGGATCCACCCGAGAGTGCTGAGGGAACTGGTGGAGGAGCTGGCCAAGCCACTCTCCATCATCTATCAGAAGTCCTGGCTAACAGGGGAGGTCCCAGATGACTGGAGGATCGCCAGTGTAACACTCATCTACAAGAAGGGCTGGAAGGAGGATCCTGGGAAGGGGTCAGTGAAGGGAGTCTCCTGTTCAGCTGTGGTACCTGTGACACGACCCTGCGCAGGAGCGAATCTCTGTACAACAAACACCTTTTCAGTGACGGGATCCTGGCCCTGATCCCTGGACAAGCTCAGTGCAAAGCTTTCCTTCGACTTCACCTGCCTCAACAGCAACCTCTCTCTGTAGGGCCCTGTCTGAGAATGTACCACCCAGAGAAAAATCGCCATCTCTTGTTTTAGTCTGTAGGGTATCACTCAGATTTATAGGCCGTCCCTAAACAGGCCCCTGTGTGTTTCAATTTGTGGCTTTTCAGAGAGCAAAATGCACCTAGATGCTTGTTTCTGTATTCTGCCCTTGGCCGCCTTTACCATTCCCAGAAGATTCAAACAAAACTCCAACCACCACCACCTTCTGCAAATCACCAGAAAGATGTACTCACGCCACGCAGCAAACTGGCCACAGCAGCCTGGAGTCAGGTCCTGCCTTGGTGACCCCCTGCCTCCGTTGCTCTTGCCGTTAAACGTGACCCCGCTGACCTCTCCCAGGAGTGCGACCATGATCATCAAGGTTGTGCTGCTGCAGCGGGGAGAGCGTGAAAACACTCCAGACTTCTGCTCTGCGGTGAAGTCTCTAAACCCGGTGACCCGGCGCTGTTTGACAGGCAGAAGAGTAGACATACAGCATATTGAGGCTATTAGCAAGAGTCAGGCAACAACAAACAGCCTCGTGCTATGAAATTAAATTGAAATGCAATAAAAATCCCAAATGGGAAAATATGCAGATCAACCTGAACTTTGTCACTTTGCTGAATTACAGCATGTTTAGTGACAGGGATTGCTTTTCAACTGGAAAGTAACAGACTTTTCTATCTGATGTTGCTGAGATCCGGACATAAAAAGCAGTTTTGCTGGGAACTGACAGTGGAAATGCAGCAGATCTGCTAGAGGACGTCGCTTCCTTTCATTCAAAGGGATATCTGTTCTAAGGACAATCGAAGTTTTAATCAAAGTTCTTTCTTATGTTTGTCAGAAGCAAGGAAAAGTGACAACTGCTTGGTGGTTGTTGGCTCATGCTGAGCCAACCATTTGAATATTATTCCAGTTGATTAAATTTGCATTGCTAATAGGGGAGAAGCCATATGCCTCGCACACCTGTAGAATACAGCTCTGGGATTTGAAAGGTTATTAGCACATTGTTATGTTCTGGCAAGGAAGGATTTTTTCTGGAGCGGGATGAAGAGCTGCTGGGCTTGCAGAGGAACGCAGCGCGTCCTCGAGTGCCGCTCCCCTTCCCACGCTGCGCAGGTCCTCTCTGCATGGCTCACCCCGCAGCCGGCCACGCCAACGGTAGCAGCCAGGACGGGGCAAACCTGCCTCTCCCCGGGGAAAAGCCCTTCAGCTCTAGCAGGGAAGTGTCTACCGGGGCAGCATGAAGTTCACTTGAAAGAAAGAAAACAAAAGAGCAAGCAAGAGATTTAAAGCTTACGGAATAGCTTATAAAGATAATGGAATTGCTGCTCTCTGTCTGGCTTCAGCTGAATTTTAAATTGTTTGGGTAAAAATGAGGTGTTTGTTTTTCCCATTGTCCAATTAAGGACTTTGTCATCACTAGAGACTGCTAAAATCTTTGCTTTCTCCTTCAGGTTATATTCCAAAAATTAAACAGACTTCTACTTCCCTTAAGACTTTGTAGGGGGATTTTATCCTGATTAAAGCGTTAAAAATTAATGCCACTCAGACAAGTCCCCTTGGATTCTACAGACTGCAGCTACTGCCTGTCTCCTCCAGGTATTTCAGTCAACGTTATCTGTAATTAACATTACATGTCTTAGCCACTGGCTTTTTCTCAGGGAATTTTCAGCAGTGTTAAATGGGAGCCAGCCCCACCTGATGTGAAAACCAGACTCGAACGCCAGGCAGATCTAGTCTTGTCCTCTTTATGGCATATAGCTTTATTAGTAGTGAAGTAAACACTATATTGAGAAAATTCAGTGTACATCTCTCCAGGCTAAGGATCCTGCTTAGGGATCACCTCTCAATATTCACTCCCACCCCTGTGATATCCAGGCTCAGAGACACCATTCGCTTTTTGCATTTAAAAGCTGTTGCCTGGTAAGAGGACAAAGCATTTCAGGAAACCCAGCTAAGCTAACACTATGCGACAGAATTGGGAATGTGCTTGGTCTCAGGATGGACAATCTCTGCAAGGAAATCCCACAAAAGCAGAGAAGCACCGTCAGTAGAGTCCTGGGCAAGCATTACTTTCACCAGCTATTGTCCCCACCAACCCAGCTTCAGTATTTGAGAATTACAGGTTTCACCCTCCCCTGAACTTCCAAAACTTTATTGGACTAATTGATAACCCTTGAAGGACAGCCAGGTAGAGAAGTTCTTCACAGCAATGCCGCAGAAATTGCAATAAAGAGACAAACATGAGCTGGTGAGGATTTGTTCACAGGCACATGTGTGCGTTCTCCTTACTCCATGGGTATTCGTGGACAGACAGATGGACAAATAAGCCTGAGTGTGTTATTCCCCAAAGCACGCTGATAACCCCGACCCAGCAAGGAGGATCCAGCAGGACAAACACTGATTTTTGTGCAAAAACGTAATGGAAAAACCTGATGTAATGAGCTCAGGGATGAGCCCAGGTGGCAGCAGCACCCAGAGCGGAGCCAAGCGGTGCCGGGGAGCAAGAGCCAGGCTGGCTCTGCCCCGTGGGGCCCAGGAAGGACCCTGGGAGGCAAAGGGACATGGGGAGGGAAGTGCAGTGGCAGTGGGTGACACTTCTGGCCTGGCCCTTGTGACCATTGATGCTTCGCTGCAAATACCTAATGAAAAACTCGGCACTTGGGACCTTTCAAGACTCAAAAGGACAGCTTCCCTATTTCCCAGTTATATTTATATATAAATATATGTATTAAACTTGCACTGGCTTGTTACCCCCTGGGAAGAGGCTGGCTGGCTGGAGGCAGCATTGGCTGCATCCTCTTCTGACGCACTGTGCCAGTCCCTTTCCACCTGCATCTCTGTCTTGGTTTAAAAAATGCATCCCCATCAAGACAGCGACTTCCTATCGTGATGTCTGGAATCACAGGTTGCCTTCAATAAAGGACATTTTTTGGAGCTGGCAAGAACACTTACTGCAGTCAGTTTGTCATAAAGTTTTGTGGGGTTCAATAGCAATTGCCTTTTTTAAGTGCAAAGTCACTTAGATTGTGATAAAACTTGCTGTCAATTTCCCAGAAATGTCTGAGGTGATAATTGCCATTTAAAAAATATTCTGCAGGGAAAGTTTTATTTCAATTAATATGTCAAATTATGAGGTGTTTTAAAAACTGACAAAACATTTTGTTTAAGCATTTCCAAAACAAAAATACCTGGGATGACAGACTGGATGGGGGAGGCAGTGTTGGGATGAAATCACTTGAAAAATTCCAAGTTTTTGACCTAATGCGAGAAGGAAATGTCCAACCCTCAAAAATATTGGTAGGACAAGAAACCAAACCACCCGAAGGAACCTTATATTAAAGCCTCAGTGCCCATGCAGGGTTCACTATAGCATCAGACACGGTCGTTACAACATTGTTAGCTACCTGCTTTTCCTAGATTTCAAATTACCTGGCTAGCCAAGCATAGGCAAGCTGCCTCCTCCGTGGCAGCCCACCCCAGCAGCCGGTGCGGCTCAGGAGTCTCATGTGGATGCATAGGCTATTCCTTTTGTCTTTCCCAGAGTTTTAAAGGTGGCTCTGTGGCTGGAAAAGGCTTGTTACAGAAAAGGGCAGCTCTGCACAGCGCGAGTAAGGCACGGAGCACGGGTTCCTATGGCAGGGTTTTTCTAAGCTTCCCCAGCCTTTATTCCTTCCCAGGCAAGAAAACAACAACCAAGGAAAGCAACAATGGCCACCTAACTTCAATATTCTGAAAATAATAAACTTTCTTTGGTAAAGGAGCATGTTGCTAACAGAAGTGTACAGGACTAAGATTGAAATAAGGCTCCAATGTAATGAAAAATGTGCAAGGACTCTAAAATAATTCCCTGCAGAGCAACAGAGCCTCTCCCGGGCTCAGCACTGACAACCCACATCTGGGATAGCTCATTAAAAGCCACCTATGGAACCGAGCAATGCCTGAGCTCGGGACAGGAGAAGAAAGCTCAGTGGAAGAGAAGAGATTGCAGCACTCCTCGGGGTGAACTGAGATAACTCAAGTGGTGTGAGATGGAGAAGCCATCGGCACGGCCGGCTGTGAGAGACAGCTACCAAGGCACAAACACATCCCTTCAGGAAAACAAGACAACCCCTCCTCAGCCATACTGTACAGTAAGCTCAAGGACACACAGCGTTTCAGCACACAGATCTCTGCTCTCTACTCTCGAAGCTGGGAAGGACCTTGAATGCTCTGTTTAAATTTAATTTATAGACGAGAAACCTAAAGTTTCTTAAAAGAGCACATCAATAAATTAGCATCAAATTTTGCTGCCTTGTCAAGGATTAGAAGTTTTAATCCATTTCAAGCATGAATTGGGAATTAGAAAATAGTGCTGAGATATTAATAACAAGTAGTTCAGTGTGTGCCCTTAATTTGCTTAAATTTAAAGGTCTGGTAGGAATTTTTATGCAGAGTGAAGAATGAGCTGAGCAGATAGAATTAAAATGTCTTAATGTCACAACATACCTAGAGCTTTCAGGCTAAAGCTCTGTTTTCCTATTGGTTTCTGCATCAGACATTTGCTGGCTGAATCCATTAGTAGCTGAGGTGTACAGGCAAGAATAATTAATTTTCAATTATTTGAGTGAGCAGGACTAACTCTGTGGACAGAAGTATACAACCGGGTTTCAGTAACAGACTGCATGTTCGAATGTTACCTTTAAACAAAAGCACCCTAGTTGTTAGGTTAGCTTGCTCCACTGAATTTAGCATCAGGCTTCCCAGCTTGACTACAAAGACCCTCCTTTAATGACTAGATCCTTTAGCCCCAAAGGTTACAAAGCCCAGATTTCCAGAACAGGCTGGATATGGTCTCTCTTTAGCATGAATACTAAAAAGAGATCTACGTTTTAGCTGGAGGGTGGATCTAAAACAAACCTCCTCATATGACACGAAAATAGTTTTTCAAATCCATGCAATGGACCCTGTTTTGTGGAAGTGTGCATTTAAACCTGGATTGTAAGCACCCGTATATTTTGCACGTGTTAATGCTGTTAATGCAGAAGGTGTCTGCATGACTTATGGTATACACTATGATGAAAAACTGAAATCCTACACATAAATCAACTTAAAGGCAGGGAGATTGGTCTGGGGTTAAGGGACTAGCCTTGGATTTTGAACACCAAGGCTCACATCTATTCTCTGTAGCTGAAAATGCTCACAGATGAATCCCACAGGCTCCCTGAAACCCACTTCTCTCGCAGTAAAACAGGATTATAGAAATGCTGTAGCCCAGTTGTCGCAAGGGCAAGCACTTGTCAGACTGGGAAAAATTCAGCTATGAGTATTGAAGAAAGTGATGAAAGAGTCTTCATTTCATATGTAAATTATTTTTTTATGGAAACACTGCCACAGGGCAATATACACCCGGGTTCGGGAGATTAATTTTCTCCTAACTTCAGCAGACTTTGGCCTCAGTAACTTGATTGCTGTGTCTACAACTCACAGATTACAGTGATACTCCCCATTTGGGATCTCCACAGCAGCTTTTGTGGAAATTTGTAAGCTGTGTTTTCCTCCCAGACATGTCAAAGGTGTTACTTTTTCCATCCCTTTAAAATCCACATAAAATTTCCAGTTAAATTTCAATCCAGTGCTAAAAAAACCTAATGTGAAAGAGGAACTGTGCCATATGTACAAGGAACAAGGCTGCTAAAAGACTCTGTAAACATACTTCTCTCCCATGAGCTGCAGCGAGCCAACACTGGGTGCCCGGCAGGTATTCTCCATCCTCCTCCTGCTCCTCCCTGCCCGGCTGGCTCCTGCCCGCCCACCCCCAGTTGCTACAGCAGTACATGCTGAGATCTGTGTAGCAAAGGCAGCATTGTGAGTCCTCAGAATAAATGAAAACCAAACCCAGATGTTTTCATTCTGCAGGCCTAGGATGAAGTATGTGCTCACACTTTGCTCCCAGATCTTTTACAAGCCTGCAATCATTTGCAAAATCACTCTCCTGGTGTAATATCATACCATACTCCTCATATACCACCTTAAATGTACCCATTTAAACACACACTGGCTGAGGACAAGCTTTTGAGTCTGTATTAATTCACATTTGATCTGTGGGTGAACAGCAAATGACATGGGGCCAAGGCCCAGAGGTCTGCCTGAGGTCTTCTGCTAAATCCCTCCGTCACTGATGGCTGCTATCTCCAACCATTCACCTTGTCATTCCACCAGCAACTGGGAAGGCAACTGAAGATGTTCTTGAATAATCAGAAGCTGTCTATCAGACCCCATGAGACAGAGTCTCAGCGCCATCCCACACAGAGGGTGTTCACATACCCCTTTACACACTCTCACCTTTTCTTTGGACATGGTACCTCTGCACGTAGGAGCCTCCAGCCAAGGTGCTGTGATTCCGAACGGAGAACGCGTGGTGATAATGGAGGTTAGATACACCGAAGGGCTTTTAAACTGGTTGTCAGCACTTCAGGGAGAAAATCAACACACCTCAAGAAGTTTGGAGAACGCTCACAAAGCCCGTTCCCTAGCACAGTCCCATACATCATTGATTTAATGGATCTTAATGGACTGATGCCTTCAAAGATTTTCAGTCAGCACAGAAGTCTGCCCTTTGACAAAACACTTTGATCATTACACTACTAATTATTTTTAATTCAGAAAACGTCATATGAATTGTTTGAAATGTACCATACAACAGGGCATGGTATTGTTGCTTACCTCCCCTAAACTTCTGCAAAACAACTGGCAGAAGTTTGGTCCAGGCACGTAAAACAGAAACACAATTAATATAAATTGAGCTGTAAGTTAAGGTCCCCTTTCTCCTCCCAGATAACAGTGGATGACAGTAGGATAAGCTGTGCAAAGACATTGAAACAAGACTGCAATATTATGGTCATAAATCACAGTGTCTTGACATCACCTCATTTACAACATGCACTTCATTCCCATGGCCCTTGCCATTACACAGGAAAATGCAGAGATGCTCCAAAACCAAGAACAAATTGCAGAACAGAAGTGAAGAGAGCAGAGACCATGCTCATCAATAGTTGGTCTCCGGTAGCAGAAAACGGTCCTCTTTTTTTTCTAGGCAGAATGACATCAGTAGAAATCTCATCATGTCACATAGTCACTATACATTACTTCTCTAACCCAGTCTGTCCAAAATTTTTCAACAGTTCAGGACATTTTCCCTCTTAAAAAGAGCTGCTCTAGTTTACCTGGGGCAAAACAAGTACAGTGGCAAAAACCAAAGCTAAACCCAACAGTTTTGGATCAACCAAAACTATTGTCATTGGTACTAAGAGCACTCAATTCTATGCAAATTTCATTTTTTAGGGTTTTTACTTCAGCACAAACAGAAAAAATATCAGTATTTGTAACTCCAGGCAGTTCAACCACCCACCAGCAAAAATAGTAACCAACTATTTACACAACTCTACTCATAACCTTTGTCACAGAATGAGGTAGGGCAGAGTGCCTCTGGAGTGCCCCTTGCTTATGACTTTTCCTGACCTGCATTTACTGCCCAGCAGAGCGTTTGCATTCACAGCTAGAAGTGTAGCATGAAGAACACACAGGACAAGATCTCAAGTGGTAACATTTTACCTGGGGCTCCTGAAGATGTGCCTCTCAGAGAACAGCAGGAGATGTGGGTCATGCTGGGTTTGCTAGAACCACTACAAACAGATGCAGCTGGCCAGAGAAGCATGTAAGGAGGGATGCTTAATGTTCCTTCCAAGAAGCAACAGCCTGTTCTGGACATGCTCTTCCATGGACAAGAAATCCTGGACAAAGTCTACGACTCCACAGAGCTGGAAGGCAAAGTGGGAACAGCGTCTTGCTTCATGTCTTAGGGTGGACAGAATCATCTAGCACAGCACGGTGAAATTGCCCCTTACCAGGCTTGTAGGAAGGCTCCTGTGACACATCTCCCTGCGAAGTGAGACAGAGGACTGCCTCAGGTGCTCCATCAGTAGCTCTGGATGTTGATCAGGAGATGTGCTCCCACCATGGGATGTGCAGGACTGCTGCCTGGTCCCAAAGACCACCAGATGATTGGGAAAGTGCTTTTAAAGGAAGAGAAAGTATTTTCTTCCCTAGTCAGATCAGGTTCCAAATCTTTTTCCAAATAACAAATTGTTCTTAAGTAAATTTTTTCTGATAATTTAAGAATCTTTTTCTGCTAAAATTCAAGCTATTTAGAAGTATTTCCTATCAACCACTCCATAGCTATTTTGCTAGGATATCTTAGGCTAAGGCAAAGGAAATCACAAAAACAGTAAAAAAATACGGAAACAAAATGGTTAAGATGATATTTCTTCCCAGTTTGACCTTATTTTGGAATAGGCCATGACAAAGTGAAAGTAAATCTTTCAAAATAGAGGTACAGTTTTTAATCATTCATAATTAAAAAAAAGCTGTGAACTACCTATTTAAATGGAACAGCTTGAATGAACGAGGGGAGGAGGTGCATCCCACCTCCTCCCTTCCTTTGTAACAGGCCAGATCATTTTTCTGCACTTCCAAGTTGTTGACATTATCCCAGAAGTAATCATGTTGCTGTCTAGCCAGGGAAGATTGATGCCTATCTGTGCTGACAGACATGCTGATGCCTCTTTTCCTTAGGTTTCCAAGGTTTAGGTTTGACAGTCAATTAAAAAGTTCTCTCTTTCTTGACAAACTCTTGGCCTCCACTGACTTTCCTCCCCTACCCCTCCTTCACTTTTCATAAAACACCTTTACGTTCTCTCCTCAATCATGGGGTTTTTATTAACACCTTGTTACAGCAGCCTTTTTTGGATTGCCTTCTTCATGCTCTTCTGTATCATGGAGGGGCACCACAGCACCCGCAGCTGAGTACTGCCCACATCTCCGGCATGTGGGGTGACAGAGGAACACAAACTTCTCAGACGCTCTCATTCACAGTCGCAGCCACATTCCACGGACTGACTGGATCCCCACACCACCCCCACCAGTGCCAGACCGATGCACATCTGCACCCGGAGCACTGCCCTCACCCCTTCCCATCGCCGTGGAAGCGGGATCCGAGAGAGCAAACCTGGACAGTGTGGGAGATGTTGAAGGTGCACATTTCCAGCTTCATTCTTCTACCTGTAGATGGCATGGATATACCTTGCTATCTCGAGCAGCTCTCCACCTCTGCTCGCTTGCTTAGTAAGCAGCATTCTAGAAATGAGCACTTTTAAATACGAAGTACTATCTAGTGGGCAAAATTAACTCCATCAGGTGATAGAAACCATCTACATAAAATATCTACTTGAAATGTCGATGCCTTTAAGGGTATTGAAAGTAATGTTCAAGTGAGAAACTACTGTAGGAACTATTGCACTTTGCTTTGTAATGAAGTCTTTAAGCAGTGAAGATTTCCTGTGGCAAATGGGGTTGCCGACAGACTGAAAAACAAAACCTAACAAACCTTGAAAGAAGCAAACAGGAGGAAACCATCTGAGTGACATTCAAACTATACGAGAGCTGCAGGACTACGCCTGTGAACTCCACTCGCTGAAACTTCTCCCAGCAAATACTGCCGCTGAGACAAGATGTAGGAGGCTGTTCTTAATAGAAGCAGCCTATCTGGCTAAATTTGCAACCATGCCTGCATATCTTTGGGCTGGTTATGCAAAAAACATTTAATTGCCTGAAGGTTCAGAGCAGTAGATACTGAGAATGACAGGAAAAGACAAAAACCCTAGCAAGAGTGACTGCAAGGAGAATGAGGCACCTTAGCATTTCCGTCACTCCCAAGTAAACTTCCCTCCATAACCTTCGTAAAACAGCATCTTGGTTTAGGCACTGCTGAAAAGTTTGGCCTCAGCTACAAAACACTCATATTTTTTCCTAAACTCTGCATTTGATTAAAATGAGAGATTTATTCCATGCAGAAAGAAAATCTCTCTACAGAACTTCTTTAATTCTTTCAGATGGGAACCCTCCAAAAGTGACTCTGTCTGCAGAAAGCTGGCAGATATCTGTAAAACCCTGCCTGCTGCAACGCCTCTTCTCTACAGAAAATTAATAGTGAAATTAATTTAGGGCACTCCATTAAGCCACAATGTTCAGAAGCCATTCCTGCAAAGACTTCTTACATGGTACCTCAGCACCTACTTGCAGTGCAACAAATTATGCATGTAGGCAGGACTGTGGAGAAGTAAAGTCAAAATAATTCAGATGTGCAGCTACCTAGGACACTGCTTAAAAGACACAACAGAACTCCTGAACATGCCTTAATGATTCTCACAGCTGTTTTGCTAAGACACCAAAATTTTCCACTATACCTAGAACACCAAGCAGCTTCAGGTCCCCTCAACTCCTTACTTGGACAAGTAAGCTCACCTTAGAGCAATAGCTATTTGCCGAGAGCGTATCCTTATTTTAGCTCTCCCTTTAGCTAAGGGCAGCTCTGCTAGTCATTGCAGAACATATAAATCGCACGTTCTTTTGGAAACAAAAAATAACTTGAAATCCGGACAGACTTTGTACTGTGGACATGACAAAAGTTTGAAGAACTAAGTTGGAGAAGAAACAAAAGCATGAAGTGATGGATACATTAAAGACAAGAGTTCACTGTTCTCTGTTATTTCATTTTCTGCTGCTTTTTGTAGTTGAGGAAAGAGGCAAAATTTACAGACAAAAAATGACCCAGAGTATGATATTTTAATAGTGGCTTCTGTATTTTGAGTTTTGAAAACAAGCCCATACTCTTCAATGAGTTTGAGACACTAACCTCCACTCTTAAGGGACTGAGAAAAGATCTTGTTCATATTCATAAAAATCCTGATTTACTCTGGGGCATGAACCATAATGAACTGTGTTTATCCTTTAAGAAAGATGAAACGAAGCAACTGGAAATGCAATTAACTTCCTCCTAATGCATAAGAAATTATATAGACAATTTCCCTAGTTGTGCAGAGACACTGTGTATTTAGTACCCTGCACCAAAATTCAGCCTTGTTTAAGACAGAAAGCCATGGGGGGAAATGGGACTACAAACCCAACACCCTCTTACAGACCTGTGAACCATCCAGGGCTGGGTTTCAGCCAGCTAAGATGTTTCAGCTCAAAGCAGGACATTACAGGACAGTGCCAGAAGCAATGAGTTGGTTCCCTTTGGTCTTGTGTACCTAGACTTCATCTGAATTTAATCAAGACAAATTGGCACTGCCTTATAATTTACTATATTCAAGGGTTTCATAAACACCTCTAGTTTGTGCTGTTAAACAAATTATTAAATGAATATAGCAGTGGAGACAAGCATCACCAAGATGTTCTTACTACTGAAAAGAACAATTAAATTTGATCTTCGCTCTAATTTGATGCTGGATTTCTCAACTTTTAATACCAAAATATTTCCCCCCCCACACACGCATCTATAAATCATACTCATTCTCCGATTCTGCCCTTCATTAAGATAAGTAATTGCACAAGTTGTTGTTGTCTATATTCATTGAGCTGAGAACTGGTTTCTGGCTTTGTTTTTAATCGCATTTGATCAGGTTTTCCACATCTCCTCCCTCTCCGCAGTAAAATACCTATCCTAATCTATCTATCCAAAAGGGTTGACTTCTTGCTCCATCGCCTTCAGCTTCTTATAACCATTTGATTTCTACCATACTGAATTTTATTAAGCGGATCTGCTTTTCTAGAGGACACACTGTGATTCAGCTGAAAACACCAAGTGAAAATAGCTGCAGGTTTACTTGGGAGACTGGAGCCAAAGTCCTCCAGGTACTTTCACTGGGAATACTGCCAATGGCCTTTGGGCCTTACAGATTTTTCTGCATGGTCCTGTGCATTCCTCACCACCGCTGCCAGGTTTCCTGCACATCTTGCAGCACACTGGCAAGGTGCTGTTATAAGAAAGCCAACAATCAGTGTTAATTATTCTGAAGGTTGAACACCCACATGGGATGCAGAGGCATCTCGCATTACTTACACCAAGCGTTCATTTTGATACCAGATCTACTGTAGCTGAAAACAACATCTCTTCTGTCTTTCCAGTGGCATCCCAAAGATCACATTTTAAATACATTTGGGCAAGTTGTCCTATCACTCCCCTAGAAGAACTGCAAAAGCTATTTTTTTAAAAAAAGACAGTATTTTTAGTAAGGTACAGAGAGTCCATTGGGCTCAGACATTCTCCACCCTCAGTGCAGTTATATCAAAAAACCACAAGTGCTAAGGGCACAGAAGGTCTTGACTACTTAGGGTGAGCCAAGCTATAACTCATTCACCTCTCCGGCACATCCAGTTCTTGCACTTTGTAATGTTTATGGCTGTATATGTGGGGCTAGCCCAGGGTTTTCAAAGAGTTTTACCAGCACGGCCAAGGCAACTATTGACCAGGGGCCTACACAAAGGAGGTAGTTCATTTCTGGTGTCTGTTCCACTATGCCCTGGGCTCTTAACACCACAGAGGTACCCCTCATTAAGGTCAAATCTTTTGCCAGGATCTCAGCCTGAGTAAAGTTGCGGGCAAACTAATGGCAGTAATTGTCTCCTCAACCATCAGCTGACTTAAGGTCTTCACTGAAATTAATGCTCTACAAGTCTCCCAAATGCACCTACAGGCTATTGTAAAGAAATAACACTGATCTTCAGGGAGTCTTTCATAGAAAAAAAGTGTCACACTAGGAATGCAAGCACACGTATAAAGTTGTTAAGCTAGAGTTGCCATAAAAATAAAAGCTTAGAAAAACTGCCTAGACAATCATAGAATCATAGGTTGGAAAAGACCTTTAAGATCATCAAGTCCAACCATCCACCCAACACCACCATGCCTGCTAAACCATATCCCAAAGTGCCATATCTACACGTCTTTTAAACATCTCCAGGGATGGGGACTCAATCACTTCCCTGGGCAGCCTGTTCCAATGCCTGACCACGCTTTCAGTAAAGAAATTGTTCCTAATACCTAATCTAAACCTCCCCTGACACAACTTGAGGCTATTGCCTCTCATCCTATCACTAGCCACTGTGAGAAGAGACCAACACCTGCCTCACTACACCCTCCTTTCAGGCAGTTGTAGAGAGCAATAAGGTCCCTCCTTAGCCTCCTCTTCTCCAGACTGAACAGCCCCAGCTCCCTCAGCTGCTCCTTGTAAGACCTGTTCTCCAGACCCCTCACCAGCTTCACTGCCGTTCTCTGGACACGCTCCAGCAATGCAATGGCTTTCTTGTAGTGAGGGGCCCAAAACTGAACACAGTACTTGAGGTGCGGCCCCACCAGTGCCAAGTACAGGGGCACGATCACCTCCCTACTCCTGCTGGCCACACCATTCCTGATCCAAGCCAGGATGCCGTTGGCCTTCTTGGCCACCTGGGCACACTGCTGGCTCATGTTCAGCTGG
>Ga0065711_1033387_pt1 | contig 25591 bp, 14 predicted proteins | sample Hoacrofraction12_FD_59098 | JGI IMG/M metagenome (GOLD analysis project Ga0065711, IMG submission 59098) | Hoatzin crop microbial communities from Cojedes, Venezuela - Epithelial fraction 12 v2 (version 2) | ecosystem: Host-associated > Birds > Digestive system > Esophagus > Crop | place...
TGACTTTTTTTTTTTTTTTTTTGTCAACTGCATACAGAGGTTCTGTTTTGAGTATATCTTTTTGTAGGCCGTTGTCTGGGTGGTTGTTTTGTTGTTCTGTTAATTAAAAGCTGCCAGAAAATACAGGGCTGTAAAATAGACCAATGTATCTGTAACACATTACTTTTTTAAAAAATCTCCTTAGAACTCCAGAATTTCTCTGTCACCAAAATATTCATATAATTTAAATTTTAAACTTGGTAAGGTTTTATCCTGGTGTAATACTTACTCTTGAGCATGACCTACTTTATTGCACTTATGTTAATACCTTTTGAATTAAAATGCAAAAAGCAGCATACAGGAGATGGAAATGACAGACAACAAAAAAGAAGCATAGAAATGTTTCTGAGGTACTTAGGAAGAAATTCAAAGCCCAGCTGGAGCTAAACCTAGCAAGGTACATTAGCAATAAGAAGAAAGGATCCTACAGATAAACTAATTGCAAAAAGTTCAGAGAAAAGGTGAATTTGCTGATGGGTGGGGCAACCAACAAGCGAGAGGTGACATGGAGAAGGTTAAACAACTCGGTGTCTTTATGTCTTGATCTTCATAGACATTGCCTGCTCTCAGACCTATGTGTGTAACAGCATAGTCTGGGAACGAGTGAGGCAGCCAACAGTTTGGATCAACACCTCAAAATTACCTAGAGAAAACTGGGTGTGTTTAAATCCATCAGCTTTAACAGCATCAGCATTTCGTCAGCTGTTTCAGGTTGAAGGTGCAGGAAGAGTTGTTGGGTCATGACTGTAAGGCTAGTGTACATCTGCTGTGGAAGAGAGTGACAACTGGAGGAGGTATCCATGACTGGGCAAAAACTTCGTTGTTATGCCAAACATTAGGACAGATAAGAAAGAGAACCTGGATAACTATGGGTTGGCCAATCTCCTCTCAGTCCTTGGAAGGGAGCATGTCCATTTGGAACACATTTCTAGGCACGTGCAGCACAACAGAGTAACCAGGAATAGTCAACATAGATTTACCAATGGTAAATCAGGCTGGATGAACTGATTACTCTTTACAAAAAAATGGCTGGTTACATGGATAAAGCAGAGGGCTGGACACCTTTTTAAGCCTTTTGACACTGTATTCCACAATATTCTCATTTGTAATGAAATACAGGGTGGAAGAATTGACTTTTAGGTGGATTCATAATTGGCTTCACTGGGCTGAAAAGACATTGGTCGATGTTTTAACACCTGGCTGGTGGCCTGTAATAAGTGGAGGATACCCCATATTGATACCAGGGTCCTTATGTTCAACATTCTTGTCAAAAATTTAGATGATATTGTAGAGAGCACTACGAACATATTTACAGATTACATTAAATTGGGGGAGTAGCTGACACAAGAAATAGCAGAGCTTCTGTCTGTAGTACACCTGAGGACTGAGCTAGCAGAAACCTCACAAAGTTCAGCAAAGCAAAGTGCAAAGTATTACATCTGGAAGAGAAAAAAAAGAGTTTCAATATGGGCTAGGGGCTCTCTGGCTCTTCAGTTGGACTGGATACAAGCCAAGAACTCCTATACAGATGTTGTGAATGTGTAAATATTCAATCATTATGAAAAAAAAAATGTGCCCATTAGAAGCATTGTGGACAATAGTCTGAGGGAGGTTATATTCCCCTCTACTTGGCATTGGTGAGGCTACACCTGGAATACCAGAACTAGTCTATGGTCCCTTAGTTCATGAGTGATGTGAAGAAGCTGGAAGAGGGTTTGTTACGAAGAGGGTCAGTCACCTTTAGCATGTGCCCTTGAAGAATGGCTTGAAGGAACCAGATTTCTTTCGTGAGCTGAAGAGGAGTCTAAGGGAACAAATATCAGCTTACACCCACAAATAGAGTAACTAAACTCTTGAGAGTACTGGTGCATGATACAATAAAGGGCAACAGCCAAAAATCGTGGCTTTGGAGTTTCAACTCAGACATTAGAACTTTCTTCTTTTGCTGTGAGGGTGGTGCAGCAGTGGTGCAGGTTTCCCAGACAGGCAGCAAAATAAGCTCAAGAATCACCAAGATTAAACTACCTTTGGCTGTCTTGATCAAGTGTTAGCGGTGGTCATCCTTTGAGTTAGAGCCCGGACCTGATGATATCTTGAAGTCACTTCCAACCAATATCTCTGTTTCCATGAGTTGTGGTCCAATTAGATCTCTGCAGTTCACAGAAGAAATAAGAAACATAGGATTTCTATTCTTCAAAGAGATCTTATCAGAGTCAAATATTTTTGGCCTGTCTACCTTAATTTCTTGCAGTTACTAGGACGAAGTTGACAGGTATACCCCAGAAATGTAATAATATTTATAATACAAGTTCTAGAAGCCACTGTGTCAGAAAATAACAAACTTAAATTTTAGAAAATACATTATATACAGTGCAATATTCATTTCTAAGTATATAATAACATCATAAAACCTAAAAATTGTAACAGGATTAAAAAATCTACACATGGGTAAATGATAAAATAAGATTGTAAAATATGTAAGTATTTAGATATGGAAAATTACATTATATAGCCACATTAAACAACTGTATAGAATTAAGAAAAAAAAAATGTGTGTATTTTGGGATAGAGAATATATTAAAAAGTGTGTTTAACCAGAGGGTTGTATGGTCAAATCTGATAAGCTATTCATGTGATCCTATGACGAATATAAACATAAAAGCTATCAACAATTTAAGATGTATTACTTTGTCTGTATGTGTCCTTCAGTTGCTCAAAGGAGCAGATGATAAAACTGTGGCCCAACAGCAATCACTCAGTGTTTTGTCATTAACTTTAGGACTGCTATGATTAAACCCAAGAAGGTTTGTTAACTGTAACCTCCTGTAAAAATAACTTATGTAGAAGACGATGACAGTAATTACTTTACAAGATTTTTGATCAGTTTAGTATTTCATAAAGCAAAGAACAAAGCAGAATCAACTCTGGATTCTTATTTCTGACTCTATTAAAAATATAATAGAAACAAGGTACAAAACTATTATCTATTTCTTCCACAATCCTTCACACTACATTTTCTTTAAAAACAGTATCTACTACATAAAAACTTACATAAGGTAATAAGACTATAGCACAAGAAATAAGAAATTTGGATATTTCACTATGGAAATATTGATGTGAACAATCTGAAAATGCCTCATCAGTTCTGTGCTCCATCAATGTGCACAAACTTTCTACTTTCCTGGGGAAGTAAACACAACCAGTTACAGGGGTGAGACAACTACTAGCAATATACTGGCACTTTGTAAGCAAACATTCTTGAAATTCCTTGAAAAAACCCTGCACATAGTATAGTTTGTGAAATTTCTGTTATGACTAGAAAAAAAATTTTAAAGTTGCCTATAAACTGCTGATGGTCTTAGGTGATCAGTCTTAGGCGTTCCATATCAACCAACACATAACATGACACTTTGATGAGCAAAACTTTTTAGTTTTTCAGTCCACCTAACAGTAATCTCTGTCATTTAACTTTCTGACACTTAAGATTTAGTCAAGAATCAAAGTTTCTTTTTGGAAAGAACAAAAAACAGTGATTACAGAGAGACACCAGTAATAACTTTTTAAAAACACACCACCAACAAAAGTCTAGAAAAATTCTCTTTTACACAAGGTCTGCCCAGTGATACATTAACAAGAACATAAATAAAATACTACATGGAAAACAACCACTTAGGTAAATATACAAATTGCAATACACAGTTCAGTGATAATACCAATGTGATTCCCATTACTGCTCTCTATAACAAGTTTACTATCAGAACATTGGGTGTTTTCAATTGCTGGGAAGGAATATGTGTGTTGAAGCCAGCTCAAGCCTGTTTTTTTCTTTAAAATTATTTTGTTTGTTGTTTAGTTTTTATATGTTGGGCTGAGCCATGTGATGACTCTCCCCCCATGGTGGTCTGTCTAACTCAGGGAGTAACATTTATACCACCAGTTGATCCACGCAACTGCCATAGTTTATTTAAATCAAATGTTGCCCTCTGGTCCTCCTTGTATGGAGATAAAGTCAGCTTTCTTTGCAACTCTGGTCAGTCACACCCTGCATTATTCCCTGATCTTCATAGGCACATCACCCTTGCCCACCTCTACCAAGACTTCTTCCATTGTAAGGATTTATTGGTCAGTCATAAACCCCTCAAGCTTTTTTGCTGACTTTGTAATACTTTATGGAAACTTAAAATTAAATTTCATGGGCAAAGGGTGAAAACAGTGATCAACATTGCCAAAAGACAAATCACACAGAATGTGAGTCTCAAGTTTTTTTTTTGTTGTTATCATTTTGATTCTTTCTTGGATGCTCTTATGAGACTCTGTCATATTCTAATTTGCTAATTTTCCCTACATTTTTAGCCTGAGGTCGAAAGGTATCCTAACTGTTCATTACAGAAGAATTACAGATTTTTCAGAAGATCTTAACACTCTCTTAAATTACTAATTAATTTCCTCAACATTTAGAAGAACTGTCTTTGCTCTTAATACACTAAACACAAAATTCTTGCTCACTGAGTTCAGGATTTCTTGATGAATGTTGTTGAGATGCCTTCAATTGTGAGATCTACAAAATCTAGCTTTGTTTTTCTAGCCAAATTATTTCTGATTCATCACTTGATGAACTGATATTGACAAAACCAAAATCTGCCAAAATCCTAAATATGTTTTTGTTTGAATTTTCCAAAGAAAACAGAACATAGCTGGAAAGTAAATGCAGAATATATCTTTTGTCTAGACAGGGAGGGTATAACAGATACTGCTTTTCTGTAACAGGTATTTTTTGCACTAGTACTTTCGTTATTTACCCTATTCTTTTCTCCTCTGCTTGTAATCTGAATTCCCTATTTAAGAATTGAGCAAACACCCCTCACTTCTCTTCAATAGGGCAGACACTGAAAAAATTTCTCTTAAAGGCTCTGCTAAAATCTTAGTATAAAACACACAGTATTTTTTAAGGAACAGCATTTTTCCTGAAAACTTAAAAACAAATTGAAATCTGGAATTTACTTTCATTTTACCCAGTGTTATTTTGCCAAGACAATCATTATGTTAGCATCCTTTTACCTGTAAACTCAAGGTCACTACTGGAAAAGTGTAAGGTCATATTGTATGTCTAGTAGCATCAAGTCACAGATTAATCCTGTTAAATAATTTACATATCAACTGAAGAAAGACTTTTGTAGCTGTAGTGTAAACCTTACTCTACAATTAGTAGTCTAGAGCCATGAAATTATGCTGCTTCTATTGAAAAGACACATAACTAAAATAGTTAATAATGTAAGATCACGTGACTTTAACTGGATTGTAATATGAATTTAAATGTAATTACAAATAAATTTTTATAAAGGAACAATTTCTTATACATAGTTCCAAAATGTCATTTTCATAAAAGTTTGTGAAAGACTATAATATCTCATTGCTGAGGAAGATTTCATTACAGATTAGAGAAAAAAATGAAGGATTCTAGTTAAATTTTCAGTACATTTAGATTCCATACCTTTAAACTGCATTATTTTTTGAAAAAAAGAACATGAGTTATTTTCAACTACTATGGGAACAAATAGCTGAAATAAATATCCTTAACCTGAGACTATTGTCTATTCCCCTTTCCCCAAAAAAATCTATGTAGCATGCAAATGTGGGTAGAGGGAATTTCATTGGGTGCTGATTTGTGAATATTTCCTGTCCCTTGCAGAGAGGAATGATAAAAAAGCAGAATCTGAAAGAGGAGAAGCAGTAAAACAAACCACAAGCACCATCAGCTCAGGGAATGGTACCATCTGAAAGAACATGTAAACTAAGTGCTCTGAAAAACACTTCGGCACTAAGAAAGTCATGCTGTTTCTTCTCTGCTTCCTGTGGTGTTTATAGAAATAGCATTTTGTACCACCTTTGTAAACAGGATTGAATCAAAGAAACACCATGTTTGATTTTTCCTCCTAGTGGAAACAATCCATAACTCCCCAAATGTGGTAAAGTGCTGGAGACAGAAGGGAACTTTGTATTATCTTCAGTTTAATTCCTGTTAAGTGAAGGGTAAACACAGCAAAGTACCTAAGACAAAGATGGGATGATTTTGCATTGAAGGGAGTCATGTAGCATAAAGTTGTCTCTGTAAGCGGGACATACAGCTCTTGCTGAAGGGATGAGGGATCATTCCACATAAGGAGTAAACGTCCACTAACTTAGCTGAGAGTTGTTAGAAAATGTATTGAAAATATCGTTAATGCTCTTGTACACAAGCCAGAAAATAAGGTGACTGTTACACACGATCACTAGTCACAAGTTTCAGTAAGGCAAAAACTCTAGCTTCTGTGAGATTTCTGTGTACTAGTTTTCTGTAAAAGAGTAGAAGGTGTACGCAAAGACTGTCACTGTAACTACTTATATATTATGTATAAAGAAAACTGAATATGAGCCGACAGTGTGCCCAGATAGCCAAGTAGGCCAATGGCATCCTGGCTTGTATCAGAAACAGTGAGGCCAGCAGGACTAGGGAAGTGATCTTTCCCGTGTACTCGGCCCTGGTGAGGCCACACCTCGAATAATGTGTTCAGTTTTGGGCCCCCCTCCATACAAGAAAGATCTTGAGGTGCTTGAGTGTTTCCAAAGCAGAGCAACAAAGCTGGTGAGGGGTCTAGAGTACAAGTCTTATGAGGAGTAGCTGAGAGAACTGGGGTTGTTTAGTCTGGAGAAAAGGAGGGTCAGGGAAGACCTTATCACTCTTTACAACTACTGGGAAGAAGGCTGTAGTCAGGTGGGTGTTGGTCTCTTCTCCCAAGTAGCAAGTGACATGTCAAGAGAAAATGGCCTCAAGTTGCATCAGGGGAGGTTTAGATTAGATATTCGGAAAAATTTCTGCACTGAAAGGGTTGTTAAGCATTGGAACAGACTGCCCAGAGAAGTGTCTGAGTCACCTTCCCTGGAGGTATTTAAAAGACTTGTGGATGTAGTGCTTAGGGACACAGCGTAGTGGTGGACTTGGCAGTGTTTGGTTATGGTTGTACTCAATGATCTTAAGGATCTTTTACAAACTAAATTATTCTAGATTATTATATGAGTCTGTGATTCTATGATTCTATTTTAAATGAAGAAGACACTGTTTTGGCATTTCTTGCTTTTACCAGTGCAGTTATTTCACTGTTGCCAGCGAGATAATATCAAAACTAATTATTTTTGTCATTATTTAAAAAACGTAAAATGAAGGGAACGGGAAAATGAAGTACATATTTTCTTGTCATGTGCAATGGTAGAATAAAAATACTGTGGAAATACAAAATGAAGTTAATATTAAAGTAATATAGTTACAAACTTCTGTTGAAGTGATATCTGAGACACTAGAGGCTTCACTGTATTATGTAAACCATTGAATTTATGTTTATAAAAGTATGGGAGCAGCTACCCAGCTGTTGGCAGCAGGGGCTGCAGGGGCCTCTGTGAGGAGAGTCTAGGGCTTCCCCATGCCCAACACGGCCAGTCCTAGCAGATTCCAACCAATCCATCGCAGGGCCCAGTTGAGCCTCTCAGCCAAGACAGGGACAGGAGTGAGGAAATAATAAAAAGAGTGAGAAACAGCAGAGGGAACACCAAGGTCAGAGGAGGATGAGGTGCTCCAGGAGCTGGAGCCCACGGAGGTTCTGCACCAGAGCATATGGACTTTTCTTGAGGGAACTGCAAGCTGTGGGGACAGCCCATGCCAGAGCAGGGTAAGTTTGTGAGAGGGAAGGAGCAGCAGAGATATGTCATTATGGACTGACCATAAACCCTTCCATCCCTGCTACATCACTCAAAGTGGGAACAAGCAGAAGAGCTGGGAGTAAAGGAGTGAAGTTTAGCCTGGGAGAGGGAGAAGGAAAAATGTTTTAATGTATGCCTTTTCACTACGCAAATCTATTCTAACTGGCAATAAATTAAATTAGTTTTCCCCAAGTCAAGTCTGTTTTGCCCACAATTGTAATTGGCAAGAAATCTCCCTGTCTTTATCTCAGCTCAGGAGTTTTTTCAACCTAATTTATCCCACTGCCCACCTAAAGAGGGGGAGTGAGTGACTGGGTGGATGGGATTTTTTCTTTCCCGAGGCTAATCCAGCACAGAACAATAAAGGAGTTTTAGTCCATTCATTCCCCAAAGTAGCTTGATAAAAGAACTGTATGTTAAATAATTACTTAATTAGAATTTTCTAGGACATGCTTTTGAATAGCTTAACCTTATTGTAAACCTCAAAAAGCAACTAAGATCAGCTAACAGTTGTATTAAGTATTTTATTCTTGCCTGTCACTCATTTTCAGAACAGATCACAGAGTAAAACTGTAATACTGTCTTAAATGAGATCAAAGCTAAAATTACTGTGCAATAAATAGATGTTTGGTGACCTCAGGAGCCTGGGAAGGTGAACTGAACTAAGATTTTTTCTATCACCTTTTTTAGTTGGAACCAATAGATATGATGAGTCATTGTGTGCTTCGCTTGTAGGGTTTCAGTGTATCATTTGCTCCTCTTAAACTCCTGAGAACAGTTCAAAAGGAAGAATCCAGAAAGAAAGAAAAGAAGGAACTGTAAGCTTGGATTCAGTCACTTAGAATAATGATCATGACTGTTTTAGTACGATGTCAAAGCAAACTCCTGAGAAGGAACAGTATTCCTTCTTTGCCAAAAATTAGAGTAGAAGTCTGACAATCTGTACTGTATATCTTCACTGATATAGGCATCTTCAGCAAATCATTTGATTTCAGATTACTACTCAATGAGAGACACTATTATTAAAGTTATTTCAATTCATCGTGTGCCTTATAGGTAATTAATTCCACATTTAAAATTAGTGGAATGCTTTCAAATCATTGAATAAACAACAGCACCAGGAAACCAAGGGTAATTATTTAAAGGTTTTCTTTACCATGAACAACTGCCAGCTTCAGAATCAGTAATGATAAGGATATTCATTTATTTTATAAGAGATTAATACAATTGCCAGAAAATAACAGAAAAAACATTAATTGAGATACATAACATGCCTCTGACCTGTTCTTTCGTACCTTTATATTCCTAAGCCATTCCATTTTCAGTTGCAGAAAGCTGGCAACTATGACCAAATATGCGTTCTACTCCCTCTGACAACTATGATAGCACACTTGTTCAGTAACAGAGATGGTATAGCGTGGCATTGTAACACAAACTTGAATGGGCAGAAGTTTCATCTGTGCCTATTACATGCAAGAAATAAAAAAGCTAACAATTTCTACCTTCAAGGTAATATCTACTGTATGTTTTCTATTTACTGGATTGTATCGTGTCATTACTGAGGTGGCCAAATATAATAAACACCTTCCAATCACGACAAGATTTGATGAACTACTTACAATATATTCTTCACATATTTTTTTGTAGTACTTGACACCAGTCCTCCAATGCATTATGTCCAATCTGCCAGTCTCTCAACAGAGTAGCTTTCTTTTCCAGGCAATTCAAATGGTCCAGTTCCTCCTTCACTATTAGAGAGTATTGTTACTAAGCATAAGACTTCTAGCAGTTCCTCTATTTGTTCTGCAATGTATAATTTAAATCACGGTCTTCTCAGAAATTATTTTCCTCAAAATACATTATGATCTAAGAAAACTAGTTTGAGGTCCTCAATAAAACAACAGAAAACACGAAATAATTCACAAATGTATGGACTAAGAAAGCACAGTTATTTAGAAAAACAAAAAGAAATGGTAAGTGCAGGATAGATTCTCCAAGATGAGAGAATCACTATTTGCATTCTGAAAGACTGGACCTGGTTGCAAAGCACATTTGAATTTTACCTATTCACTTCTGTATAGAAATTTTTCTGAAGGGAAAACAGGAAAGATCCCCAAGATGAAATGAACACATAGTACAGTTTTCATATTAGACAGCAAGCAAACCTGCAGAGATTAAAGACTTGATTTCAACTTCCTTTGGACTATATGGATAACAAGTAAAATAGTTGGCCACAGCAAAATATTGGACATCCATCAAAAGCATCTTGTCAAAGAAAGGTTAGACTCATCCACAGCAGATATGGGGAGCAGATAATACAGTAACACGTTATGAGACCTATGGTTTTCTGTCTCCAATTTTATTTTGACCTGAAGTGCTAAATCTGTAAGATACCCAAATAAATTAATACTTTTTCCAAGTAACAAGTCTGCTCTTAAACTCAGTGGGAACAATAAACTGAACATTTCTTCCAAAACTGTAAGCTTATTTTTAAAGATGGACTGAAGAACTCAACTATCAAAAAGTTATGAGTGGTCTCAATAACATGAATCAGCGTATATGTTTTCTGTCTAACTGCAGAAGATGGTTTCAAAAATTTTCCTAATTCCAGTACGATCCTTTGGCCTTGCTACTTCTGATGAAATGTAGTTTTATCAGTTATAAAGCACTTTCCATTTGTTCATCTCTGTTTGTTTGACTGTTGGAAACTTTTGTTTTTTCTTTTCTTCATTGCCCACCTAATTCCTACAAAACATTTGCTTTTCACTGTATTCAATTTCATGACAACACCTAGAAAAAAGTCACAACCTCTTCAGAATTAAAGTAAAATTATATGTAGCCAGCACTGTTGTAACACTACATGCTGGTAATCAGGAAATCTCACTGTCTCACAATAACTTCCGATATGATGTGGAGTTAAAGGTCAGTAAAGTCAGGTTCTTCTTGAAATGTTGGTATTTATGACTTTTCCGTTACACCCATGGACGATCACTAAAGAACGAATGGTACCAAAGGATGCTATGTTATCTTACTTAAGCTCAGGCAGGAGACCTGACCTTCATCCACCTCTAGAATTCAAACTCACTGAAGAAGGGACATTGCTGTAAACTGTGTTCTCATTTAGCTGAGATAATTCCAAAACAATCCTACTGGTTGTAAAACATCTCTACATTTAAAAAAAAAATGGAGCTAGGTTTAAAATCCATTAATGTGTTAGCCATCTCACTCACTCTACGGATGAAGGACCAGAAGGAAAATCAAAATGTGGCAAAATAAGATTATTTATTTTAGGGTCATAGGTGTCAGATCTGTGTTTGCAGACAGACAGTCTGTACAGTTCTTTCTTGAAGTAGTGAAGTTGTTTTCATGACAGGAAAAAAAAATCTCACATACATGTTTTGAGACCTGTGAGTCCCTGCTGGAAAAGCAACTGGACTTCACAGAAGGATTTTCTTTGTTCTACATTCCTCTCTGTACAAAGACTTGAAGTGTCATACTGCAGAGTGAATTTTGAACAGTGAACACATTTCTATGCATTTTTTAAAGGATAATGTTCACTCAACAGCACAACACGAGAAGTACATAATTATAAAGGGTGAAAGAAGCTGCATTCAAATTACTCATGAGACTAAATGCTTGGCTCTGTATAATTACTTTCAAATTATTTCTGTCAAACACACGTTATAGTTGAGTTAGTCATTTATGTTTTAAAAAAGAAAATTAAGAAAATCCAGGAAGAACTTATTCAGAATTTCTAATAAGAAGAGCTTATTCTTTAACAAAAAGTATCAGCGTTTGAAACTACTTAGTACTTAGCCTACTAAGTTCAGTGGATATGCTGGAAAACAGATTCTCACTTTGAAGAGTGCAACTCCAGCATTCAGAATAGACAATATGACGATCCAACATACACAGTTTAAGATAACAGCATGTTCATTTGTTAAACTTTCCATATTTTAAGTTAATTTTCCATTTCTATGAATTGGTAGCTTTTACTGCTCTCACATCCAGCAGTGAGCGAGAACTCTTGAAATCACAGTATTGTGATGTAAACCACATTGTGTTCTATGTAACTGTTGTGTTGATGGTTAGGAAAGGAGACAAGGCAAAATAAATCTTCTGTCTTCTTCACTGTGTTTGTATTTATGATCTCCAAGATCTGCTGTTCTTTGAACTTCAAATCAGTTTGACAGCAAAGCATTGGAACAGGCTGCCCAGGGAAGTGGTGGAGTCCCTGTCCCTGGAGGTGTTCAAAAAACGTGTAGACATGGCACTTCGGGACATGGTTTAGTAGGCATGGTGGTGTTGAGCTGATGGTTAGACTTTACAGTCTTAGAGGTCTTTTCCAGCCTTAATGATTCTATGATTCCATGAAAGAGGCAATCACCCATTGGTAAAGATAGACAGCAGTGCATCTGGAAGCTCCAGGACAGATTATCTCCTGATTTATCAACCATTAAAAAATTTACTTCGGCTCACTTTTATACCAAAACCAAATCTGTACATTAATGAATTTAATGAAGAATGGAATAGACAAATCTGAAGACAAACAGCAAGTAGTTGATGTTATGTTACAGTATAAATGAGTTATGTCACAGAGTTGTGGTAAAAACTTCATGTGTTGTACAAACCATACAAATATGGATAAAACCATTTATATTATACTATATAATTGATTTCTACTTGTAAATCAGATTTTATAGAAAAATCAAAACCTTCAGGATTATTGAAGTGCTACATTTTTGTTAGTTTACTTTCTCTATCATTGTTGTTGTTGTTAATATTCTTAATTCTTTAATGCTAGATTTTGTGAGACCTCAGTTCAAAGTCAGTGGATTTTGGAAGACTCAGTCAAGAAGACTGATGAAGTATTTTAACAGTTATAATGTCAGAGCACTGCGGTTAGAACTGTTTGCCTTTAACAGTACTTAGAATGTGCACTTCATATCGTAAGAAAAGATTTCAGGCTTTTTATTTATACAGAGGTCCCACTTCCAAACCTCACAAAAAGCAGAGATAATCTCTAATGCCATCTATAGCGGGGTGGAATTTGATGGACACTATCCTAACTTAAAAATTATCATAGGTGCAAATCTCCATTGGATTGTCTTGTCCTAGAACAGAACACAAAAAGTATCCTGGGTGGTGAGTTCGCAGGTTTTGGATGTGTTTGCAGTACAGCTATTTCTGCTGTGTGGTTGACTGCATAGTGAGTCTATGTCCAATGTCTGTATGTGACAGACTAGTGAACATACAGCTCCGCTTCATGCCACCTGTATCTTTGTCTCTTGAAAGTATCCACATGCAGATACCAGAAGATTCACCACACATGAGATGTAATTTTCCTTATGCCTGTAGTGAAATCCTTCGGTCAAGATATTGATATATTGTGAATTCAAGTTTGCTGAACAAGCTGGAAATATGGTTTGGAAAATGGAATCTTCTTTAATGTCACTAGAGTCTGGTTTAAAGGTTAAATCACACAAATGCTAAGAGTCTGCCAGTTCTTTCCAGGCACCTCTCAGTGAATGTTAAAAGTCCACTCTATACAGCAAAATCAACTAAGAAGAATCCAGAATTATTTAGAATTACAGGGTACACTGCCAAACACACATGAAAAAGTTCACAACATTTGACAGTGAGGGACTAGGCTAGAGTAGTTAGGCAAACCGAGGATCTTAGATCTCAGTAGCTGTTACCTTCTTTGCTGCTGCATTGGAGGTAATATCTTTAGTGAGTAGCACAGGATTATCACAGGAGTGGCAGGGGAAAGTACTTTGGGCTGTGATGTCTATCAGTAACTGACTTGATATAATTTATAATACTGTGGATAAAATACTTAGCACAGGAATGTTTTTCTCTAGGAGAAAGCTTCAAGCTTGGAGAAAATAAAGGGGGAAGAATAAAAAATAAAAGCAGCTCTTTACAAGTGTGTACATTCCAACAAAAATGTGGCATACTCCATTGTGATAAAAATTAGTACAAAAGCACAAGTGTCACAAAAATGTTACCTAATGCTATATGTTTCTCCATTAAATATATCTGGTTTTATTCCACGAAGGACAGCTATTTCAGAGCTGACAAGAATGTTGTTTTGTTCTGTTTCACTGGAGAATATTTTTCTGTAATTAATTAAAATGAAGAAATAAATTCCAAACCATAGCATCATCAGGGTCCTCTGTGGAAGCTGGAATTCACCCACTTAGTATTTCCTAAAGGAATAAAGCATATGTTAGAGAAATTGTTGTGGATGATAAATAGTTCTTAAGTACAGAACAACTTTTTGATTCTGAATAAAAAGCCATTTGGTTTGAACACATCACACAAAAATTAGTGTAAAGCAAAAGTGGTATGGATCCACAACTTCATCTAAATATCATAAAACTATCTTTCGCATTAGAAACAAACTATTTCTTGCTGTAAAATTCCTAAATACCAGTCAGCTTACACTAAACAGTTCAGTATGTGCTTCAAGAAATTGAAGTTAATATTTATTTATTAAGCTTAATTGGCACAGAATACTAAAATACATTTGTCTTGACACTTCAGAACTACATATTTTAGCAACAATTTAGTTGTTAAGTTATAGAAACATATTCTTCCTCGAGGAAAGGGAAACCAGCAGGAGATTAGGCTTAGCTGCAACAAAAATTAATTTTTTCAGCTTCAGTGAAACACGGTTTTGGATGACATGACTATTTAGTGTTAACTGGTTTAAGTGTGAAAGCTATAATATGAATTCTGACACATGTAAATGGAAAGAGACAGCATTGTAATTAAGTCTCACAACAGTAGTGTGTTGAGGTGTGAAAAAGGAGGCTTATTCAGCACGCAAGATAAATTATTGTAAATTCTTAGTAGGTGTATGTCCAAAATGAATATAAAGTACACCACAGAAGATTTTTCATTACTTCTAAAACTCATGACAGTGCAAATTTTACTGCTGTGTTCAGGAATCCGGCTGTGGAGAAGGGATGTTAACTAAATTCTTTGGAACCGAAAGTCTTCAATATGCATTATCCATATGAATTCTATATGCCCAGAATGCTGGAGAGAGGATAATTTGTCTCCTTGCATCTTTTCGTTCATTTTACTGTACCTCCAACTGTGTGTTTTCAATCCTCATTAAGTGCATAAATCACAAAAATAAAAAAAAAATCTCAATGTCTCTGTAAAGATGAAGACAGTAATACTAACATTTTTATCAATGGAAAGAATTCAGAAAATATCTATAGAATATATATTTTGTTAAAAAAAAATCCTGCTATAAGCCAGTAACTTGCTGTCCTCTTCAAACATTTGTCGACGTACGGCCAATTCTTGTGACTCTGCAAAAGAATGCAGATTTTATATTTTAAACAAAAAATGCTCCATTTCTTGTTCTGTTGTGAAAAGGTAAAGGTGGTCTACGAAGTCCATATAATACCCTTGTGACAATTTTATAAATCATCCTGATTTGAGAGAATTATCAGTGGAGGCTGGCCTGGGAATACATTTTGAAAGCATATGCTAATATGCATGCATATCAGTACTAAGATTGGGAAGGTTTTGTGTTGCTTTCTTTGTTTAACCTTTAGGAAAAATGCACGCAAAAAATAGGTCTATTAATTCTGTTTGGCATTTGAACATTGCTTTTAAGCATCCTCACATAGAAGTTAGCTTTTACAGTATGAAGTCATTTTCTGTTAATTATGGAAGAAAAGCAGAAGACAGTTGGGTGAGGTTAGGACATCTCAACTGTTAGATATAAAAGATTTTGTTTAATAAGGAAGCCAACATAACTCAATAATTATGATAATATGGTAAACGCTGATAATTTGTCTTAACAGAATTTAGTAATTTAAAAAACTTTTAAGAACTAGATACCTAATGTATTAACAAGCTGACATATGGAAATATTTCCAAATGACTTTAAATTAGAGTACCAGGATACAAAAGGCAGGTGCAAGGGGGTAGTGCACATTAACAGATGCTTGACTTTTTGTTGTTGTAAAACTGTGATATCTTGTAGTTATTTCTGGAGCTGTTCAGTGAAACAAAATTACTGGAACTAATAGATGTTTGGTCCTATCTTCTCTAAAACTTATCTGACTACAGTCATCAGTTCCACAGACAAATTAGCTGTTCATCTACTGTGGTTAGATCTTGAATCACAGAATCACAGAATCACACATGACGAGGCATTTGGCTATTTATCGAACATATATGAGATTTATACATGTTCCTTTTCCAGGTTAAGTAAAGGTGGCCTGTCCACCTGGAGTCAAGTCCGGTAGATTTGTCTCAATTTGGTATGCAACGCGTCATGATCACAAGTGCCCAATATAGTCCCTATGTACCACGGAGACCGGAGGTGTAGTGCAGTATTTCCTACCTTATCGTCATTTCGTTTTTAGTTTTATTGGTAGTAGTTAGGGTACAACATTGGGAATAACAGCGAAAGACTCGAACAATCAAACCGTACAATCTCGAGTTTGCAAACTCCAGCCCACTCGATTCCATTCCCTCTTTCACCAACACTCAGTGGCACCAATGGCCACAGTGGCACCAATGGCCATAGTGGCACCAATGGCCACAATGTCTTGTTTGGCTACCGATACATAGATGACCCACATCGGTCAGCCCTTTTTGACACAATCGTTTGAGGATATAGTCATTACCAAATCCCACCACCCTCCAGCAGAATTTGGTTGCGCCCAACTAACCACTCGTGGGCAGAGGCTCTAGGCAACAAACACGGTCGATGCCGGGTCCTTGTGTCATGTTAGCAAATACCATAGTGATATTCTTAATGTTTGCTTATAAAACCTTTAACCCAAATGTAGAACAAACCCATGTAGGCTAGATTTACTTAAAGTTTAAAACACTGATGTGAGGGTGGAGGAATTGCCATTTGCAACTACTAGTTGTGACATTAACCCCCTTCTATCCTTGTCTCACTTCAACCTTGCCAGACAGCCATCAACCGTATCCCCGAGTAGGAGTCAGTGAGCACACCTATTGACTACAAGATGGTCCAGGTGATCCGTGCTTTTAAGAATGTTGTCTGAGACATAACACGAATTTGGTTAGACATTCATGAATGTACTTGGAAGCTGCGAGCAGTCTGAACTTCCTGCACTGTAAATTCAGTGTCTCATATGTTTCAGTGAACTTGATGACTTATCTTCATATTTTCTTTATTCTGTGCTCTTTCTTTTGAAAAATCTAAGAAAGAAAAAATGGAATTACCTGGCAAACCTTGTACTAGTAAAATGAAAGAGATTGTTTTCCTGAGATCTTACACTGAACACCCATGACACAGTTTCTGTGGGATCAACATATCAGGAGTCAAATCCTTTCTTCTGAATCTATACACGATTTTTTTTGTAACTCTGTGAATGCTAATAGAATCTAAAATACTTGCTGAAATAAGCTCTCATGAAAGGAATCTTTGTACAGAAACAGAAAAGGTGACTAGAGGTAAGGGATATTTTGGAAGTGAACTTAATGTTCATTTTTTCTATGGCTTTTCTGTCATTGTTAATGTTTTCCCTGTCTTCTAGAAACAGTGAATAGTTTCCAGAAATGATAAGGGAGATGTAAAAGTCCTTTGAGATGTGTCAGAATCACTTATACAAGCATCAAGCTGATGATTTTGAAGGAGGTGGCAACTAATTAGAAACTTTGGTAACTGTTTAAAAGGATCTCTTTCTGTGCTTCTGTTAGCTTTTATTAGAAAGGTCTGGCAAGTATCAGTGTGGTAAAATGAAGAGTAATAAGTAGTCTGTTCTTATGAAAAGGTCTCTTTTTCTTGGATGAGTATAAGTACTTTATAAACATAAAGATCATTTATACATATTTTAACAAGTATAGAAATAACAGTTTCATTTAAAAGGAAAAAAATAATCTTATTTTGAATCCTGCTCAGAGTATTGCAAAAGGCTTCTTTTTGGTTTTTGTTTGTTTTGATTCAAAGAATAAACTGAATAAGGAGGAGCAACTGTGCAGGTCAAGTTGAAATAGAATGTCTTTACTCTGTTATAAATCTTTCCCCATTTGAGGAATTATCTAAACTTAGGTAGCTTTTTGTTTTGTTTTGTTTTTCTCTGTCCGTATAGATTACCACAGTTTTGTAAATGTAGAAGGAAGAAATGGGTAACAGGTATAGTTGGGATTTGTGAACACTGAAATACAGAATTTCTGAAATTAAACTGTTTTTCCAGTTTCATATTCAGAAAAATGTGGGATATGATAGTGATAGGCATGTATTCGCAGAATATGAGTTGTGTTGAACACTAACTATACAGAGTAACAGGATCATTACCAGCTTGTTTAATAAAGATTTTCTTTCCTGCAGCTATTACTTTAAACTGTAAAATTTTGAAAAGAATGCGCTCAGAATCCCTCGTTCACAATATTTCATGGTGGAATATTTTCTGAGAAACAGGATTTCATTAACAGAAATTACGAGAATAATTTTAATGTCCCTGGTTGCATTAGGAGTACATTAAGAGGGTAAAAATGGTCAGAGTCATGAACAGACCACAAACATTATTTAGGAGAATACTCTGCAATAATTAATGTAAATGTTCTGGTATCCTATTGTTCTGTCTGGGAGACACCAGTTACTCTCTAGTTCTAAATTCTGACTCCAAAACAAGTTTAACTGCCGAAAAACCCAAACCAAACCAAAAGAAAACTTTTGGAGACCAAGACAAAATAATGGAGGAGATGATGTGTTTATGAGCACATCTGGGAAAAGATTATCAAAGTTAATGAGGTGAATTTTAAAGTGAATTTTTCTATCCCATTGTAGATCGGAATGGAAGAGTCCCAGAATAATCTTGTTTCTGGATTTACAGCATTTTAATAAAGTATCTAAAGAAAATGGAATTGCCTCTTAACTCTATTTGTATTGTACTCTGTTACCATTGTTATCAGTCTTACTATTTATTACTCTGCATTGAACTCATTATTTCAATCAGGGTCCTGTGCTATGTCTTTTATCAACGTAACTAATAAAGTAATAAATAAGCAGTATTAATCTGCAACTCTATTTGACAAGGGTTTGTCTTACACTCAGCACATCTTTACCTATTTCCATTCACCATAACTTTCATTTTACTGTATATATTTTACTTTTATAAAGTCTCAGCTAGAGAATTAGCAATTCCATAGTCTTCACAATTTCTTTCAAAGAGGCTTCTTAGCTGAAGATATATCATCACAAATAACTGACTTTTTTAATTGTTAGTACCAGTTTACTTCTACTTGTAACAGGGATCAGCATCCCTCTTTAACTAGTCAAAATAGACATATTTAACTTCTGCCAAATTCACAGATACTTCATATTTTCACTAGCCATATTTAATGCCTCCTTGCCTTATTATTAGCATATGAGGCCAATGAAGAGGCAGTTAATCCAGAGGAAATACATGTTCTTCTGTGGTGGCAAACACCTATGTTGTATTTAGCAGATATTTTTATGTTATTATATCCATGGTATCATTTAAAGTTGGAGATGTCTGAAAGAATTGAAAACTTTGGAATAGCAAATGAAACACATGATCAAAGATTTACACTGACTGACGGTTTTTTAATGATGTAATGAGTATTTAAATTTTGATATTCTGTTTCTCTCTGATAGTTTCTTGATTAAACATAGCTTGGTTCAGCATTGGAACTGGTGATAGGAGAGGGTTTAATGGTGGCTTAGAGCATAATGTTTTCTATTCCAATTTCGTAGACTCATAGAATAACAGAATCGTAGAATGGTAAGGGTTGGAAGGGACCTTAAAGATCATCTGGTTCCAAACCTCCTGCCATGAGCAGGGACATCTTCCACTAGACCAGACAGTTTTTGGGCTCTTTCATATGCAATGACCTGATTTTTGAGACAAGTCATGTAGTTTGTATATAAGATTTTTATTCATGTCTTTTAAAGGCTAGTAATTGATCTAGTCAGATAAGGTAGCTTTTGCCCACTGAAAGTGTTATCTGCATTTTATAAACCTAAGCCTAGGTGTCAGTGCATCGTTAAAGATTTCTTTTGTTACTTCATGGTGCTGACCTGTAATCTTCCCCAAATAAATAAATATATAGAGTATTTGATGAAGTTGGTATTTATGATGACCATTTAAACCTATCAACAAAATAACATTTTTTCAGTCACAGCAGAGGAAAAAATATATAAAAGAAAGACAGACCATGCCTGCAGAACAATCTGCACTTGAGGGACTATATTTTTTTATTTTATCTTTGACATATGAATTACTGATATGTCTGCCTTAATGGGGATGGTAAGAAATGCTAGCATACATAAAAAAGAAGAAGATTAGGAAAGTCTAACCATTAAATCCTTTTAAAATAGTTTTGTTTGAAGTATCTCACTTTTTCCCCATCCTAATTAAGTGAGATGAATTATTTATCATCATTGATTGTATCAACAACACTTTCAGAATAATGGAATACCAGGACTAAAACAGCTTGTGGAACATGTATCGTCATCTCACCATTCTGCTTGAATATTAAAAAGTGAATAGAAGAACAGCAGAAATTAAAGTAGATTCCCAAGGTCTGTACCTTTATACAAGGCAAATTACAGTTTCTGTTTTCTCCTGCAAGGCTGTAGAACTTTCTTACACTTAGAATGTGTTTCATTGCAAAAAAATGTTTATAACTTATACCCTTTGGGGCATTAAAAATGAGATGATAGTCGAGTTAAAATATGGATACCAGTATAATACTTTTAGTAGAGAATGATGTTTAATGAGCAGAACAGAAAATACTGCATGAATTGTCATACATGTATTGTACTGCTAAGTTCATATCAAAACTAATGAGTACGACTGTTGTAGTTTGGCTGTGGCCAGCAACAAAGGGCCACGCTATCGCATTATCACCCCTCCCCCCACTGGGGTGGGGAGGAGAATGGAAAGAAAAAAAAGCAAAAATCTTGTGGGTCAGGATAAGGGCAGCAAACGCAGTGAACAGTAACAACAACTATACAGATAAGGAGAATATACAAATCAAACAGCGAAATGCACAGAGCAACTCTCACTGCCTGATGCTGTGCATGCTCCTGAGCCGTGACTGCCTTCCCGCCACCCAACTCCCTCCCCCTTGAACCCGGCATGGTGGCACATGCTATCGAATACCCTGTTCTGTTTGACAAGTTTGGGTCAGCCTGGCAGGCTGTGTCCCCTCCTGGCTTCTGGTGAAAATTAAGCCTCTCCTGGTCGAACCCAGGACAACTACCTATCCATGAGTACATCCTATTTACTCCATACCTATTCAACTGTGGGAGAAATATTTAAAAAGTAGTTGTCAGCGGTTTGCATGCTTCTCTATAGACTAGAGTCAGTCACAGATAAGACCAAATATTTTGACACTGTGAGATCTTTCTGAACTGATTGTGACTGCTGTTGAGATCCCACCATTTTCCAGTGCTGTAGAGAGTCAGTCTTGGACATCATTACAGACAGAAACAAAATTCTTCCAGTACCAGTGGAGTTTGTGGTCTCATGTAAGAGGATATTATTTTTTTCTCGACTATCATAAAGTTTAAGAGTGTGGTTTTCCTTTCTGCTGATATCATTAAGGGGAACACTGTGATCATTGCACCAGTCTGTACTGACTACACTATCCCCATTAACACAGATGAGAAAACTCATAAATAACATGTTAGAATATCTCTCAGCGATCAAGTGTGCACAGCACACATATTCATTTCCTTATACACCACTTCGCTATAAAGCTGTAAAAAACCCATCATGTTTTAGAGGGCAAAATTCATGTCAGTGAACATTATATAATATGAACAAAACAGTTTAGGTGGTACTTCATATTTCAGAGAACAACCTCAAAAATAAACATTTTATTAGAAAAGTGGAGATTTTTTTTTAGAAGGTAAGATTTTTCTACTTTTTAGGTCAACACTTGTTCAGAGCATAATTTTGCCATAAATTAGACCAAAAAATGTTTTCAGTTCTTTTTTGTACTGTATTTGCTCTGTTTGTGTCACAGCTGCACACTGCTTTATGGCTCTGCAGGAAGCTTTATATAGTGGCAGTGCTTGAAAGGTTAAAGACATTTACTGCATTACTAATCTATTCTTTAAACCACTGATTAGCATTGAAATTGATTCCTGAAACTGGCTGAAACTACATTAATCTAGTCTCTGCTATTTAAAATGTTACACCTTTCTCATGTTACCAGGTAATAACACATCATTGATCTGATGGTTTCCATTGTTCTGTCCTTCATTGCAAAACCTATAAATATGAGCAGTGAGCAAAAATTTAATGTATTCATTCAGAAAGAAAAATTACAGTAGGTTATCATTTAATGCGTTTGAAATGTGAAGGAATATGATTTTTTGTAACAGTTAGATATCCAAAACTATGGGTAAGGGCATTAAGTTGTGGTCAGACAGATGCAACATTATTATAGTTATAAAACTTGCAACTGCAATCTACTGTGACAGTATTGAAAGGTGGGTGGACAGTATCCAATTTTCAACTACTTCTGCCCTATCTCCATATGGCTTTCAAATTACAAACAAACTGATAATTTAGTGTTTTACCCATCAGATCAAACCCAGATGCACAATTCCACAATATGTAGCACAAGAAAACATTGAACATCAATGAACATTCACTCTTCAAAGCTACTTTCAGATTCCAAACATCAAGCCCAGCCTTGACATTACACTACCGGATCAGACACCCCAAAAACGACCTCTCTTTTCGATCTGTAAAGTGCAGTGGCTCAGCTTCCTTGTCCAGAATCCTGCTTTCATTATTAAATTAAATAGATTTTAAAGTCAGAACCTATTTTAGCAGAATGGTTTATTCTTGATAATCCTAATAGGTATCAAAAGAAAAAACTTTACATAGCAGTTTATGCATGAATCTACAGCATCCTTTTAAGCTGTAGAAATTATTTTAGAAAATAATTTATTCTTGATGGAAAGATAAGAGGTGATAAACAACACACTATCTCTTTACAAATATTCACACATGTGTTATGACTTTTCTGGCATCAGGTTGTAATCAGAAATTATCATAAAATGAGGAAGAAATTAAATTTATGCTATCATGAAAAAAATTGTGGTCTGGGTGTTTTTGACTCTAGTGAGCCTCCTTAAAAAAGGCTGATAGTGTCAGTGATGTCAATGAGAACATATTCTAAATCCTCATCTCTAATTCAAGTGTTTTGCTAAGACAGATATGTGTTCACCTTGAAAATAAAATAAGAAACTATTAGAATGGCAGCTTTTGTAAATTCTGTGTTATGACAGTATTTCTGATGCAATGAAGGTTAAAAAAATTACCAGATATAACATATTGAAATTTCAAAATAAGCAAATATGTAAATAAATAATAAAAGCATCTGTAAGACTTGTCTGTTTTTATAAATCATGGATGAGATTTGCGTAAAAGACAGAAAGAGGGTGAGCTGCAAGATCAAGAGAACTAAAAACCCCTAAACATCAATGATGTTTTTAAAAATAATAAAAAGATACCACAATTAAAATGGCTGAACTATTAAACTGAAAAAGAAAACTATTAAGAGTTTTAAAAATATATAGGGATAGGCAGGACAGAGCCAAGTGTGTAATTCAAAATGTGGCATAATACAAATGTCATCAAAGAAGAAAGACGAAAGAAGAAAAAGGCTCTGAGGAACTACTACGCTGGAATAGTCCTGTTCTTCAAAACAAAGACACACAAATGTAATGTATCTGAATATTAAAAACCTCAGAAGAAAGAAGTACCAGGCTAGATTTAGTTTTGAAGGATGAGGTGAAAATTCCCATGAGGGCATGAAGATTGTAGGTCTCTATAAAGTGTGTGCAAATACATTAGATATCATGCTGCACTTCATAGAAAGACAGATTTCCACAGCTTGTGGTGAAAATATGTATGCATAGGGTGGAGAAATACATTGAAATTGGTAGAGAGACAAACACTGAATGATAAATTTGAGAGAAGAATCTGTAAGTATTGGTATTTTCTTTTCTATAGACTTAAAGTTTTCTCCTGTAAATATTAAGAATGAAGGCAAATGGAAGAAAAGTGCCAAAGAATCTCTGTAAAAGACTATTTCTGTCATTAAACTTTAAAAATAAAGAATAACAACACAACGCAGTTGAAAAACTAGTCTATATGTATTGTAGTTTTGTATTGAATGAAGGGATAAATAAAAACTTCTGAAGGAAAAATCTGAAAGCTTTGTAAAACAGGTGTTAATGTAGAAAATTATCCCAGTGAAGAATGTATAATTAGTCATACAGGGTTACATTACTGCTCTGTCTAGTCCAGCTATTTGTCTCCCTCAAAAGTCTGTGTCAGCTGCATTGGGAGAACAAGTGAAATATATTCTGGAAGATGCTTATAAAATTACTCATGTAAAGATAGTTTCCATTCATTGGAAGATCATTAACATTTAGAACTACCAGAATTAATATTAAGTCCAAATACATATTTTCAATGTTCATTGTGTTGGACACTGTATTTTCAGATGCTCTGGACTATCTTTATGTGCATATATATTACTCATCCCTTTTTTAAGCCAGATTTCAAAGATTACTAGGCTCATATTAACAAAAAATATTTTTCCAATAAGCAAGCGTTGTGCTAATTATATATTGTTTTCTTTTGCTAGCTGTGATATTCCTGTGTTTCAGTTTAGTTGATCTTCTCCTCCTGTTTTCTATATAAGGTGAGATAAAAGTTTCCAGTCTATCTTTTGATGACAGAATTGCAATTTACTACGTACCTTTTCAAAATCATTCCCAATACTTTCAGTCCTTTATACGGGTTTTGTTTTTTTGTTGGTTTTTACTTTTGGATTTGTTTTGGCTTTTTTCCGCAAATGTCTCTGAGTATTCAGAGCACACTTCAGTGAACTTCTTCAGTGACCACATTTCTGAAAAGCCTTTCTTGTGAAACTATATTGGGGAAAACAAATTTAAAAATTCCATAGCTAGACCTTACTAATTACTAAGACCCTTAATTGAATGTATATAAATTCTGATTCAAGTGAAAAATACTGGACTCCATTTCTATCTAATACTTGCATTAAAACAAAATTAAAATAGTACAAAAATCAATATGTGTAAAATATCAACGATAAAAAAATTGAAATTAAATGTTAAAAATTCCTCAGATTAAAGATGAGATAATTGTTAAGTTTACCCAAAATCTTGCCATTGTGAGAGAACAGATAATTCAGATTTTTGAGGTGGGAAATATAGACAATGAACCATTTAAGGGTAAAAGAATAGTATATAGTAGAAAACTACTGCTTTAGCAACCCATTTTAATCAGTTGGAATTAATATTAAATCCAGAGATCTATTTAGACGTATAAAATAAAGAATGAAAGGCAGTATTTTAGCCATTTATATTTCTGATTTCTGGTAGAATATTTTTGAGATAGCTCTGACAAATATTGTTTCTTATATTTTCCCCTGTCTTCCCATTTCCATGAAAGGAAGACAAATAGACAAACAGACAGACAAACAGATAAAATTTCTTAGCAGATGGTGGCTGAGAGGTCAGAGAAAGTAATGACCTTGTAATAAACCAAAGCATACAAGATTTGTTCTCAAACCGGTTGGAAGGTGAAGGAGGCCCCCCCCTTCCCTCTTACCTTGGTATTTGCTGTATTGTTAATGTGCAACCCTTGCATAACCACTTCCTTAATTATTGTCGAAAGAATAAAGCGGGGATTTCTATGTAGTGGGTCAACATGACCAAATAAGGAAAGGAACTGATCCACAACACGAAGGAAGACTACAGCCTTCATCCTCACGACCACCAGAGGGACCAGAG
>Ga0065711_1004679_pt1 | contig 25588 bp, 17 predicted proteins | sample Hoacrofraction12_FD_59098 | JGI IMG/M metagenome (GOLD analysis project Ga0065711, IMG submission 59098) | Hoatzin crop microbial communities from Cojedes, Venezuela - Epithelial fraction 12 v2 (version 2) | ecosystem: Host-associated > Birds > Digestive system > Esophagus > Crop | place...
GGGGGGGGGGGGGGCAAATATCTGAGAAAAATATATTGAGTGGAGTGACATTGTTTCTCTAAAATTCCCCACATCCATGATATGAGCACTGAATAACACTGTCCTGTCCACATCGCAAAATAAAATTTTTGCATGGGATTTATTCCTCTGCAGGAAAAACCTAGACCTCTACGCATGCACTGCCACAAACTCCAAGTGTGGTTAATCTACAAGTAATGTAAGAAAAATGTGTCTTTTTCAGAGCATTTTGCTGCAGCACAGAGATTACTCCATAAATCTGCATTTAAATACAACAAATAATGCAACAAAATAGTTTATCGATTACAATTTCTCATTATTAGTATTAACTCCAGATGACAGATGAATTACAGTAATCAAGTAGAGAGCTCATGAATATGTAAGTGAAATGCACTGGGTATAATGGCGCACAATCTTCTTTGGAGGGAGATCCACATTTGGGCACTGATACTGACAAAATGAAGAACATCTTTGGATTGCAGCTCGACAACTGAACCACAAGTGAATCTGACGAGAGAGAGAAGTGCTTTCTGTTTCTCCCAAGAGCTTCTCTCTTACCTCCAGCCATCATTACAGCATTGCTTGGATTAAAGCGTTCATCGTTTTTTTCAGCCACTATGATAGCTCTTCAAATTCAGTACTAGATTTAGGCTTGAATAATGGGTTTTACTGGAATAACCATCCGCATGTGTATGTCTGTATAGACACATACAGATGTTGTAGACTGACATGTGTATGATTGTTCTGTTGATAAAACAAAAAAAACTGCAAGTCTGGCAAAACGTTTCAAGAGAAGATTTAGGAGAGTGGAAATACAGTTGTCTACCCTAGTGACATCCAACATGAGATGAAGAGCCTAATTTATTTCAGAAATGTACTGGAAATAAGATTTCCATTTGGGGGCCATTAATATCAAGTGCCATAAAAGATGGAAACAACCAATTTTGATATATGCTCCTGAGTGGGCACAGTCAATTAATCTTGTAGTATGTGAACTCTCAATAACGCTTACTACACAGAAAGAGTTGCAAAAACATTATACACAGTGCTTCACATTTCCAATACCCTGTAAACTATGAAGTTAAAAACATGAAATGCCACTCTGTTCTGATGACTGTATTATTCCTCTGGGACCTTCAAAGTCAAGGCTGGGTGGGTAGGACTTTGCAATACAAAAAGCTTTGCTGAACCACATGCAACCAATGCACAAGTTACACGAATCACAGGAAAGTTCATCTCGATTTAGGTTGGCTATGATATTTTATATTTCTGACAGGTTTTAGTATCCTGCCACCCAGTCAGCCATGCACAGGAGCACCCACGAGTTCTCCCTGCCTCCCACGCAGCTGCTGCGAGGGGGTGAATATGGGAACAGACCCCCTGCGCTGTCGGCACCGCAGCACGGCAGCACACGAGAGCAGCGGGATGCTCAGGCACCGCCTGTGCCTCCACGGGAATTCCCTGTCCCGTTGAGACCAGATGCAATGCCTCACCTACGTCTGTCGGATAAAGCCAGTGTATGGCACAAATAGAGAGTGACCAACTAACATATGCTGAAAAACACCTACAGATCAACACAAGCTCCTAGGACCCAGAACAGATATGCAGAGCATTTCTGCTGATTTTGTGTTGCAGGGAAATCCTGCTAATAGCGAGTGACTGAAAGCTTCAGGAGTTTCCACTGTGCCCTATAAAACTGCTCCAAGGACTATAACTATATTCTCTTCCTTTGTTCTCTACACCTAGGTGCACACTATAGCTCATCCAAAAAGCTTTCTACATTGCTTAAGAACACTGACAGGAGGCCGGAGGACCCCCCCACACCACTCTGCCGTCTCATCCGTCAGGATCAGCCACCCGTGGAACAGTATCTCTGTTTCACATCTGCCTGTGCACACACACACACGTGCCTCCGGGTCAAATCCACCAAGAAAAACTGGTTTGAAGTTAGCATTTGCAAAAGTAATGTGGAAATAATCATAGTAGCATGTTACTTTATCTGTTAAATACTTTTCAAGATATTTTAACCAAAACATGCCTTATTTTCATCTCCAGGGAACAATTTTTAGCAACAATATTTAGCTATTACTTTTCCAAACTGACCAATCTTTTTGAAGCAGTGTAATTTCAATACGTTCTTGTGGTACTGATTTAAGCATGTAGTTACTCATTTCTAAACGTAGAATCATAGAATGGTTCGGGTCGGAAAGGACCCGATAGATCATCTGGTTCCAACCCCCCTGCCATGGGAGGGACCCCTTCCACTAGACCAGGCTGCTCAAAGCCCCATCCAACCTGACCTTGAACACTGCCAGGGAGGCGGCAGCCACAGCTTCTCTGGGCAGCCTGTGCCAGTGCATCACCACCCTCAGAGTAAAGAATTTCTTCCTTGTAGCTAATCTAAATTTACCCTCCTTTAGCTTGAAGCCATTACCCCTTGTCCCATCACTCCATGCCCTTGTCAAAAGTCCCTCTCTGGCTTTCTTGTAGGGTCCCTTCAGGTACTGAAAGGCTGCTAGAAGGTCTACCCAGAGCATTCTCTTCTCCAGGCTGAACAGCCCCAACTAACAGCCCCAACTCTCTCAGCCTTTCCTCACAGGAGAGGTACTCCAGCCCTCTGATCATTTTTGTGGCCTCCTCTGGACCCGCTCCAACAGGTCCATGTCTTTCCTGTGCTGAGGGCTCCAGAGCTGGATGCAGGACTCCAGGTGGGGTGAGCCAGAGCGGAGCAGAGGGGCAGAATCCCCTCCCTCGACCTGCTGGCCACACTGCTATTGATGCAGCCCAGGATACGCTTGGCTTTCTGGGCTGCGAGTGCACACTGCCGGGTCATGTTGAGCTTCTCATCAACCAGCACTCCCAAGTCCTTCTCCTCAGGGCTGTTCTCAATCCATTCTCTGCCCAGCCTGTATTTGTGCTTGGGATTGCCATAACCTATGTGTAGGACCTTGCACTTGGCCTTGGTGAATTTCATGAGGTTCACACAGGCCCACCTCTCCAGCCTGTCCATGTCCCTCTGGATGGCATCCCTTCCCTCCAGTATGTTGATTGCACCACACAGGTTGGTGTCGTCAGCAAACTTGCTGAGGGTGCACTCAGTCCCACTGTCCATGTCACCGACAAAGATGTTAAACAGCACCGGTCCCAGTACTGACCCCTGAGGAACACCACTCATCACTGGCCACCACTTGGGACATTGAGCCATTGACCACATCTCTTTGAGTGCGACCATTGAGCCAGTTCCTTATCCACCAAGTCAGTGGTCCATCCATCAAATCCATGCCTGTCCAATTTAGAGACAAGGACGTGTGGGCCAGTGTCAAATGCTTTGCTCAAGTCCAGGTAGATGACACCAGTTGCTCTTCCTTTATCCACCAATGCATTAACCCCACCGTAGAAGGCCACCAAATTTGTCAGGCACAACTTGCCCTCAGTGAAGCCATGCGGGCTGTCACCAATCACCTTTCTATGTTCCACATGCCTTAGCATAGTTTCCAGGAGGATCTGCTCCATGATCTTGCCAGGCACAGAGGTGAGACTGACTAGCATGCCTAATGTTTGCCTGAAACTTTGAGAACAATCACTACGTAAATTCAACTACTGTAATTATGATTATTTTATAAGGTTAAATAAAACAGATCCGTCAGTCTCTTCAAATTCAGGGTTCTGATTGCTGCTAATCCAGAGCAGGAACTGCAATGCAGCACTCCACATTACAGTGAAGGAGGGAAAACACCTTACAATCAAAATCCTAAAACCGGCAACCCCAAGGATTATTTGTTCTGTTTTCAAATGTATTCAAGACTTCTAAAGATAATGACTTATAAAAAAACCTGACCCTAAGGTAACCTTAGGTTTACCATGGCTGCACTCCTACTGTCTGACCGCGCTGCAGGGTATTGCCACGTGTAAAATGAAGTGCAATTAGCACCGCAGAAGGCTGAAGACCTCACCAGGAAAATAAAGACAGAACTAATGGTTGAGTGCTACCAACTCGGATTTTTTCTTCTCCTGCTATTTCAATTTGCACCCATGTTTTGTACAGAGGTCATCAGTTATGGTTCACCAATCTGCAATAATCCTTTTTCAAATCAATAACTAAGCTCGTGTCTGGTCAAAGCTTGAGGCTAGCCCCAGTTTAACCAGAAGAAACCAGAATCCCACTCCCACTCTCTGAGTAGTGAAGGGAGCTCATAACGGCAAAACCCTAACTCCTCTCCTTGCCCCGCACACTCACACTACCAGTGACCCTCCCCATTTTCAAACTCCTCCCTCAATCACAGTTACAGTTCCAGAATGCCGTTCACACCAAAAATCGCCTGGTCCCCACGGCTGCCGGGTGCACCGCAATTCTCCCTCTTCCTCCAGCTTCTCTAAGCCCACCCTTCTCCTCCATCACCCGCATCTACTTATGGCTCGCCATCACTTCCATACCTGGCCAGCAGCAGCAACAGACAGCACTTCCAAGATATTATAAGCAAAGAAAGATGACAACTATTGGAAAAAAAATATTTAAAAGCATGCCCCTTCCATTTACTACAGCGGTATTCCTTCCAACTTGACACTGTGCTCCCCTCCCAGACCCAGCTACATTAGTGTCCATCAACATAAGCAAAGCTTGCCAAGTTAAGTCCCAAAAATGAATGCACTAATGCTGGAAGATGGGGGTTAGCATTAAAATCCGTCTCTTACTTCCTCAGTTTTCTTCTCCCTTGTCACCTCCAGCGACAGGGAGCAGCTAACAGCAGCACACTGAACTCTAACCCATTACATGTCTTTCAAAATTGCTTAAATCTCTAACAGCGTGTCTGCACTCGTCAAAATTAAAGCAGGAGGCTTGATTAAGAGAGAAGCAAAACCAGCTCGTCTTCTTGACCAGAAAAGACAGCAACAAAAAATAACCATTAAAATCAGTGAGGCAATGCCAAGCCCTATTTCGAGCAAAAGGCAAACCTTTAAGTCTTCTCAACTGAGCTGTGAGTATATCATATAGGAAACTGTAAAACTGCTTAATTTTTCCAGCTTAGGGCACTGCAATTTGTTTCTCTAGAAGTTTTGATTAATATAAGAATGACATGACACTTCGGTGTTCTCAGTCATAACTTACGATGTGGTCTAAATTAGAAATTCCCATCTTCATAATAAAGTCAACCTTGGCAGAAGATACAGATAAATGACTGCAATTGCATGCAGAGTAACAATGTTTGAAATACACCCAAATGCACCATAATATTCCACCTTGAATTATACCTTCAAGCCCTGTAAAACCCAAGTAATTATCGTTCTTCCCTTCTGCTAGACAAATTAGAAAGTATCTTCTACTTGGTCAAACCTGAGTTTGAAACCTCCGGGTTCTAGTTCTTTATGTGCTTTGAGAAACTGACTTTACTGAACGTGTTTACAATGTAACAGCATAATTATGTATTTTTTAATATATACACACACACATACATATATACAGAACCTGAGAATTCTTCTTAACTAATGGCAAAAACAAGTTTCACATAGGATTAATTAAAAACAAAAACAATTTTTAAAAACCCTTGTTATTCATTTATATGCAGCTCATACGTTCACAGAATAGTAGTGTTTTCTAAAGCACTGCAACTTTTATTTCCTGTAACTAACTCCTATAAAATAAATATAGTATATTTGACACTAAGAACAAGCAGCAGCAAACACTGCCTAATGCACCATAGAAAAAACAGGTTCTTAGAAACTATACAAATTATTTTTTTCATAAAACCTGTTTATATTATTCACCTGAGATCTCTCCAATTGGTGCCCCACAAAAATGCAGAGAAGAAGGAGCTAGCATCGCTTGCCAACTTTGAATGATCAGTACACAACCACTGCTACTGTTACGCACATTAAGATAGTGACTTCGGCTCCATGAAAGAGAAAAAACTGCTTGCTGTTCTTGTCTTTCTGGAGCAAAAAGGAAAGAGCTTGATGAATAGAAATAGATTAAAATATGGCATCTTCTGGACTGCTGAGGCATATGTTTTAGACAGCATACACTAACAGTTCCCCAGCCAGTACTGCATCAAGCTAACCAAAGTTTTAAACTATTTCATCTGACCACAGCATCCATCCATGTATTTCAGCAAAACGCTTCAAATTAATTAATTTAACTTTTCAAGTTTTCCCCTAGCAACAAACAAGCCTTTGTTATGTCTCTTCTACATTAAGCAATGGTACTGTTAAAAATATAGTGAAAGTTTCAATAACTGGGATAAAAATATATTTTTTAAAAAAATCCCTTATACTTTTTTTAAATAGCGAGATGTCTAGACTGGCAGAAGCTTGCAAGCTTCAAAATAACTACCTTGTATATACAAAACCCGCCCCCCAGTTGTTATTTTTAAAGCCAACAATATTGTTCTTAAAGAGGAAATCTGCCACAAGCAATCTGGATTCTCAGACTTCTGTCATGCTCTATTTTGATTCAGTAGGAGAAAAAAATACTATGTACGCTCACACAACTGAAAATATTGAGTGAAAGAAAATCATTTTCAAGAGCCTGAACATGCATTTTCGTTTTCCAGGTACGGGGCCTTGCTTTCTAGTGGAGAGTTGTTCAGAAAGTCTTACAGTTGCTTTTAGATGCTCCGTCCCACGGCAAGGACCTCGCAGCAGCGTGCCAAGGAAAGCCCAGCGCCGCCAGGATGAGCAGCTGCCGGCACCAGTCTGTTCCACGCGACACCCACCCACACCCTCACCCAGGGACGGAGCCGCTCCATCCCTGCACCAGGCAGGCGGCTGCCAGAATTCCCAGGGAAGATCCCAGGCTATATATAGCATGCTGCTCCCATACGGCAAGGTCATGAACTTCCTTACTTTGGTAAGGCACAGAGCGAGATCTGCAGGCTTCAGGCGAAGCTGGCCGGGGACCTTTGCCGCCCTCCGAGTAGGCAGCATCTCCAATCCACAGCCCCGCACCCCCTCCAAATTAAACGGAGGGGGGAAGGAAATCAAAACTCTGCTGGATTTTTCTGCATCAGCGCTGAACAAAAAGAAGAGGCAAGAAACCTCTTCATCCAGTCCTCAATTTAGAAACCAGACCGTTCATACCAGCAGACATAGCAGGTCGCGTGACCATGAGGTGGGGGGGGGGACACAAGCCCAGCAGACGCACGGTAAGGCAGGAGGAGGATTACACCCGCCCGCTGCCGTGAATCAGACACGGACTCCCAGCGACTCCCTTGGCCAGGCCAAGCATCTGTTCCAAGCACAAAGGCACAGATTTCCTCGGGAGGTCTGCACTGAACAGTGACATTTAGTCCCAATAACATTTTACTTTTCTGGATGACTCCTACCTCTTCTACTCTTCCTATTTTCTAACAGGCTAATTTCATTTCACTGTTCTTTCACACAGCCTGCAGGTTGCTACACTACGAACACAGTTCCCTTCCTGCCTGGAAAGATAAAGTACAACAGAAAAAGCAGTAATAAAGTAAAATTTTGCCACTTGAAAGAAGAGAAATATTTTAGGTGGCTTAGAGATACTAGGAGTCCTCACCCTTAGGAGAAAGTTTTCTTACATGTAAGCTTCTCGAAAACCAAACCTGAAGTAAAAATGTCAGTTTTTGGCAAAGCTTTCACTTGATACAAAGATTTTCTAGAAGAGACACTGGTGTCAGTGATTAAGACACTTGACATCTGGGTTGAAAGAGATGCAGGTTTGTGGAGCGCCCGGCAGAGCACGGCCTTGCTGCCGGACCACTGAGCACCCCATGGAGACTCCCTCTAGGAAACGGTCCTCTCAAGCTGCCCCTTCCATTGAAATGCTGTAAAAAACTCTAAAACCTTACTTCCTTTCACACAACAGAAAATTTGTCGCCTAGTTAGTTCTACTATTCAAAACCACGGTTCCATCAAAATTTACTTAGCTTTAGCAAAAAAAAAAAAAAAAATTTAAACTGCCTTGGATTTTAAACTTTCAGACCTCTCAAACTCACACTAAACATTCTTTTCAAACAGAGTATCTACATCAGATGAGACCAAACCTAATACTGTGACAGTCAAACATTGTCCTAAATTATAAAGACTGGGGAAAAAAAATTCACATTCTCTTGCACTCTGGAATTTTCCATGCTTCCCATGAGAAGTACAATCTCGTTGCGCGATATAATAGATACATTAAATCTATTCATACCTTTCATACTCACATGAGCTCAAAAGACAAAAGTTGCACTGAAACAATTAACATCAATATACCAATGACAGACATCAGAAACAGTTCCGTAAGTAATTATGTCTGCATATATTGCCCTCTACTTTCAGGACGCAAAATCTGGACCCGGGTCACAATTGAAAAGACATCTGTATTTTGATTCACAACACCATCATGATCAAAAAGGATTAAAAAAAAAAATCCCCAATTGCTTCTGGTTTAGGATCTTCACACCTCAAAATCCAAAGACATTTAGATGCAAAGCTTTACTTTGAGTTCACCTTTTTTGTGTTCATCAAAAACAAGCGAGGCTATAGGTGCTTACTGAAAATGCTTAACTGAAACAGAGCTAAGGCAGGGTGCACGGGGCACCCCCAGCCCAGCTCCGCAGGGCTGCAGGCAGCAGAACTGCAGCTGAGCCGCGGCACGGACAGCGCGGGCAGTGCTGCCCATGGCAGCGCGGTGACACAGAGGAGAAGCTCAGCGAGATGTCCTCCTCCTCCTCCTCACCCCCAGCTCATTACTGACATTACCACAGCAGCCAGAGATTTCAGCGGGAACCAGGGTCCTGCTTTCCCAGAAATGGAGAATCTGCCCTGGAAAACTTACAGCTCATAAATTCTACCTGAAATTATACTGACCTACCTCACTGAATTTCCTAAAACTCACTTTATTATTTCCAGAGAAGACTGTGTGTGGACAGGGGTGTCCCACAAGTAAGAGGTGCCCATAACCTGCCAAGGCAAAATTAGCTACTTTTAATTCTGGAACAGGCATATCCACAGCCTATTTTGGTGCAAGCTCAATGAAGTAAGAGATACTTTCCACTTCTGCAATGGGGCTGAACGGCCTTTGTGCCTGTTACACTGCCTGCATTGCATTGGAAAAGGGCTCTCCCCCCTCGCCTCTCCTCCTCTGCTCTCCTGGCTGCCTCTGAAGCTGAAAGAGGAAAATAAAAGAGGGCTTCAGACCAGAAGTAAACATTCGTATAATCTAACCAACAGTAAAAGAGTTTGGGGAAATTACACAAACCACTGCCACTGCAGTCCCTTCAGAGACTCCAGGGCTTTATGCTACACCAAGAAGCCATAAGAGCCTAAATTACAGGGATAAGACCAGGGTTAGCCGGGGCAAGCAGGAGGGAGGGCAGAGGACGCAGTTCAGTGGGTGATGCTCAGCCATCTTTTGAAGATGCACAGAAGCAGCTCTAAGCACAGCACAAAGATGTCACAGGAAAAATTTTAAAAAAGGGGAAAAAAAAAACCCCACACACCACAATTTGTCATTACTAACAGATCTCCGTCCTTTAAAAGAACAACTCATCATTTCAGCTGAACTCTGAACAATAAGGTTTGTCTTTGGACTAAACTCACAGCACAAATTTTCACAGTGCAACTCAGACACAGAGGAGATAAGCACAGGGTTTTGTGCAATTAACTTGTATTTAGCATTAGAGTATGTCTGTCTACATAAGTCTCTCCTGTTTCAAATCTTAAAGGCAAAAGGGAATCGGGAAAAGGTTACTCTAAACTTTTGTTTCTCACATTCTCTTTTGATTACAGACTAAATCCAAAAGAGACTGCCCTGAAAGGCCAAGATAAACGTGCAACCACATAATTGGTCTGGCTCAAATGGCACTGAAGGCAGAGGAAAGTGTCCCCAACTCCAGAGAGATTCAGCCTGTGCTTGAACACCACATTAAACCCTCCTTACTATTTGCCCGAAAAGTCATATACATATGCTACAGGAATGCTTTGCCAGACTCAGGCAGTGATGGTAGATCTACTATGAAAAGCCCTTGTCTTCTGCCAAGACGTGTATAGCACATCTGCATTGTTTTTCCTGCTCACCCTCAGCAAGCATTTTAACTTGGCATACAGACCATGTTTTATTCCAGTGAAACTCTTGCATGCTGTGTCTTTACAGAGGGTCAATGTTAGCAAACGTTTGCAAAAGTACACAAGAAGCACTCAGGAGAAGCAAAGCAAATAAACGAAGTTCAGAAATACATTTGATTCCTAACCCATGGGATGAGTGAAGAGGAAAACAGTAATTTTGCTACAAAACAGGTACTGTGCCAATACAGGGCAGTTGGCACATATGAATAAGTAATGAAAGTGTGTCATTATACCTAAGCTGTCTATCTAACACCAGTTCATTAGTTTACATGCCGCCTCCCTTCACCAGACGAGAACAGATTCGGTTTACATCAGAGGACAACTAAAAGGAAACTCTGAGGCATATCACACATGACTTCAGGGACAGCAGGGATAAATTCAGGAATTTCAGTGTAATACTATTACCAGAAGTTTTGGTCAACTACAACATGAAGGATAGACACAACTGGAGGCCATGTGCGATGTTCCCCAGCAGAGCAGTACTGCCCATCCCTGGAAAAACATCCCTGCAAAGGCCTGAGCCACCCACCCATTCACTCCTCTTTATACATATTTTTGTAGCTATTCTGTTCCTGTTTATGCTGATCAAACTGTTTTGAATACTGTGGTTGAATTAATACTGGAAAATGTTTTGTTTTAAAAAAAAAAATCTAGACTAAAATCAGTTTTTCATTCACGATACAGATTTTTTCCAGCTGCTTTTAGAAAGCAGAAGGGAGAACCGAGGCACACTTAAGAACACAGTATTTACCTGTTCAGCCTTCAAAACACAAAGCTAACGCTGGCATCCTCGGGGTAATTTATTTATGCCCCATCACCTGCAGAAGTCTGGTCTCCTGGAGCGGGCAGCACAGACGACCGCAGCGACGGGCACGAGGAGCAGTGACCGGGCTGCCCCAAGCCAGAGGCACCCGAGGCTGGGCCAGCCAGCCTGGCCCGGGAAGCGCATTCCCCTTGGGACAGCACGGCATCAAATCACACCCCAGAGATCCCACCAGACAGGCCGCGGCTCTCCGCACACCCAGCCCGCAGCCCACTCAACGTACCCTGTGGGTGCTGCGACACGTGGCCCCAGCAACACAAGCTCATTAATACAAGCTCACCAACACAAGCCCACGTCCCCAGGCCTCCCCGAGCTCTGCTCCTGCATCCCTCTGCACTGCCTGGGTCCTTCTCTCTGCTATTCCCCATCTCCTCGCTTGGCTCTCGTGCTCTGCAGGTAAGCAGCTCCTGAGCGTTGCCCTGTGGCAAAGCGAAGAACAGTGGGGCACACAGGGTGGGAGAGCAACGCCGGCAGCAGCACCGGCTCAGGTTGGCTTCAGCAGCTGTAAAAGTAGCCTCAAATTCAACCCATGGGCACCTTGGCCAACGGTGCCAACAGCCCCTCGACCTGCTGGATGGTAACTGCTGTTCCTCTCACCAGAGCCAGCACCCTGGGACTGAGGGGGAACAAAGACAAGGCGCGGAGGGAGACCTCCTCCGTTCTGTCACCGACTATCACAGAACATACAAGTAAGGGAGGACGGGAGGCTCAGTGGACAAATTCACTGTAGGCTGGCAAAGAGCAACAAGATCCTTCCCTAAGTCTCTCCTCTCCTATTAAAAAAAGAAACAAAAAAAAGTTACATAGGGTTTCCCAAGCTCTCTGCCAACCAGAGAGTACAACCATGCAGACCAAGCAAAACATACCGCAGCAGATAGCATGGATGCATACTACCTCTCTCTGGGGGAGCAAAAAACTCATGTGCTGCTGCCACCATAAACCAGGTGACCATAGATAATCAGGCCTTCAATATACCCAGAAATATACTGCCCAAATACTACACTGCTGCTCAGCAGCCATTTTCACACACTGCGTCCCGCTGCTTATCAGAGAACAACAGGAGCCATTCCCAACAAAAAGCACTGCTGAGGCTTGTAGCATGAATCCACATCCACCACCAGCTCCTTACACCTCACTACTGGGAGGTATGAAACGCAGAGGAAGAAGGCAGTTCTCCTGGGGGTTAAGGAAGTTCACCCGCAACCACGTGCACCCAGTTACCTCAACGATCCATAAGACGAAGCGTTCCCCAACCGCCCCAGCTCCAGCCGTCCCTCTCCTGTTGACATCACGTGTCTGAGCCGGTCGCACATGCAGCAGCCTCCTGGCATTCACCACACGCGTACCAAAGGACGTCCAGCATCTGTGTCACCTCACACAGAGTCCTTCACATGCTGTCTGGCTCTGATCATCTGGCAAACAGGCCTTACATTAAAAAAAAAAAAAAACACTACATACTTTGCAAGAGATCTTGCAGGAGAACACTAAGCTGCTCTGGTAACTTGCTTTGTTGATATTGCAACATCTTAAATATTAAAACAAATTAAAATATAACAAAATAAAAATAGCAGCGACCTCTAGAAAACAATGCATTCGTCCCCCAAAATACAGGGGGTTGTAGCACACATCACTGGGGGGAATATTGGGTTTTTTAAAGGTGTCAGAAAGCAGCACAATCGACAGTCAAACGACAGGCTCCAACAAATTAAGATTTCAGAAGAAATTAAGCAAGCACTCCACAATGATGGGAAGTGAATCTGTGGAAAGCAAATAAAATACTTTGTCTGCTTTGCTCCAACTCTTAAAATACTATTAATGTGGCTTTTGCTGTGTATACAAGTTTTAAAGCTAATTACATTCCAAAAAAAGCTTACCAAAAAAATACCTGATATATTGGACTCTTTAAAATAACAAAGGTTAGCTGGAGAAATGTAGCTTTGGGTGCATTAAAACACAGCTACTGCTGCACAGTGTAGAAAGCTGTTCGATACCAAAGAATTTAGCTGCTACATCATGTAATACGGAAACCACGTGAAAAACGAAAAAAACCCCAAAACGAATGTAAGCTAGCTTCCTCAATTAGACGAGTTCACTGGGTAAGATAATCTTTTTTTATAGCAAACTGGGTTTTGCCTTCAGCAGTATTTCACAGATTTCACCCCAGTCTGGCGGGGCCAGGGCGCTGCTCCCCTCCGCGTGAGGCACGGGCACAAGCACCCAGCCTGCGCTTTGGCTTCTGGCATTACGGATGTCTCACCCTAAAAACTCCTGCAGACTTTTTTTTTTTTTATTATTAAACATGTGTCTTCTAAATAACCAGCCCGGGTATCTCATCTTGTTTCTTCTATCCAGAACTTACAAACCAGAAGTAAACAGGACTTACTACAAAAGTAAATAAAAGCCCAGTAAATGTCCACCCCCAGAGTCACAGGAGCGCGAACACGAACACCTCGCTGCAAAGGCAGTCTGAAGTGCGGCAGCAAGGACACGTAAAGGAAATACACAGATGGGCCACAGTAAAGTGCTGCCTCTGTTCTTCCAGTTCCATTCTGTTCCCCACAGGTGCTTTTTTTCAGATGAAATTATTCCTTTGATTAAAAGTCTGGTGCATCCACATACCATAGTTATATTTACGGGCTTTGCACTGTCCGCTGACTCAGTGTTGGCTTTACTAGCCTGCAGCTTCAACAAGCTCATCTTTCCCCACCCCCCCCAGGCTTCTGATTAATCAATTCTTCTTGCAGGAATCAATGATGTGCATTCCACTTAAGTAGGCTCAACCTTCCCTTCCCGGTGTCCCTCAGTTCACATCTGTACTTGCCAGTGTATCCTTCATCTCCAGCTTTAAGAACGAAGCTCTGCGAGGCGCTGCAGAAAGGACTCTGCAACGGCCACGTATATTCTGCCGTCTCGTCCGTTTTCTGCAAATTCCTGCCTCCATCAAAAACACGCTATCTGTCTGCTACCAAACTTTTAAGCACATGCAAACAATTTGCTTTTTCATTATTACATTTTTTCATTGACTTAGACTGAAAAAAGTTCATATTTTTAACATCTGAAAGAAAAAATATGGGCAAGCTTCCTCCACCTTGCCTGGAAAGAACATGCCTCCTGCACAAGGGGGGAAGTAAGGATACAGCAGGAGCAGGGAGTGGAGGAGGGTTTGGGGAATACATGCCTGGGGGTTTTGGTTTTGCTTTTGGGTGTTGTTTTTTGTTGTCTTTTTCTTAACCTGTTTTTTATTATTAATATTTTAACTTCACAGCTATCCTCAAGTGTTAGAAGATTTAAAAGAAAAACATAATTTCACTGCAAGAACAGTACTTGAGCAGCAGACTTGGGAATACCTGCTTTTCATTTCAAAGTACATTTAACATAATGCTGTATAAATATAATAAGAATTGCCTCTCAAGAACCCTAGAGAACTCTGTTCTAACGAAACAGGCAGGATGCTTCGCGCCTTCTGTTGTTACAGCGTCTGATGGGAATACCGCTACTGGAAAATCTGGAGCAGTACTCTCACTTCTAAAACCTCAAGTGAGAAGAAATGTGCAGTATAAGTAAAACATCACAATAAAAGTAATTTTTCATGAAAACCTGTGCCTTCTCTAAGGTTCCAAAAGCTTCCAATATTAGGCGTTCTTGTAAATACCGTGTATCTTCTCTGCTAACTAAATGGATATGTTTACTAAACAGATACAGCACTAGAAATAAAGCACAAGCGATGGCCACAACACATTACAAACTTTAAATGGGTGCCTATGCCATTTGCCACGAATATCAACACCCGTCCGAGCTGCTCCCGGCACCACGAACACCAAACACACCTGCAAATGCAGGCAGGGCGGCAACGCCGTGGAGCCTTCCAACAACCGGCACGGCCCGCTCGGGATGCTGGAGCGGGAACAGGAGGGACGGGGCAACAGAGCGGGCACTGCTGGGGCCACGGCTGCCCACCACACTGCGCCCAGGGAGGCCAGAGGGGTCACTGCCAAAGGACAGACCTGCCACAGGTGCTGAGGACCCCAGAGAAGACAATGCACTGCTCACCGAGCGTCCTGGGTAAACCTGAACCTCTTCTACCAGCATCTGCTTTGCAACGCAGTTCTTCGTCGGTCGCCGAAGCTTCCCTCATAACCTGTTCCAGGACCAGGGCAAGCCCGGCAGTCAGCAGAAACCAGCAGCACTGCGGCAAAGAGCACAAGGCTGCAGGCACAAGCCTCTGAACCACGGCACCCATAACAAAGCCAAACACACGCGAAGGTAACCTTAATGCTATCATCATCAGCCTCATCAGGATTTCAGTGGGCTTCTGAAATTAACTGCAAATCTTGACGTAAAATAAAACTTCTGGTAAAACAAATCTTACTATTCCATGGAAAGACTTTACCAATTTTTGTTTATTTTCAGAAGGGTCTCCTGAAGAGGTTGAAATAGCAATCTCCCCCTAGCTTGAGCCTTTTATGGAATTCACAATTTCATTGGAAAAAGAACAAAGTCACACCAGTAGAGTCTTCCTCCCTTTTACAACAACAAACGATTTTACAGCAAAATATTTTATTAGCAAGATCTTGAATTTGAAAATTTTGCCAACAGCAGAAAACCCTGTAGGTGACTAGACAAACAGCGAGACTGCCTCCAAAGAAAAGTAACAGTGAAACTTCATGTAATTGTTCACACTTAAATACCTCTGCTAATAAATAAATGAGTGAACAAATAAAGCTAATAAATGCCTGAGCAATCAATCAAGAGGAAAGCAAAGCATGACAGTACCAGGAAAGCATGGGGAGAGCCCCCACCTCCCAGACGCTGTGGGTGCATTTCAGTGGGGCAACACAACAAAAACATGTTTCTTCCCTTTGAGAGGGGCAGTCACACTAGGAGGCATCAGCTGCAGAGGTGGGTACCAACCCACCAGGAGAAAATAGCAGATTTTTACATGACAGCAGACCTATTTTCAGATACAGCAATGACACATTTTGGTGTCGTTTGTTGATGATGGCAGGCTGCAGCATAAACAAACCCCAGTGGAAGAGTCCGGTTTCTGCAGTAGCACATCTCACTGTCTCATCTTCTGCGTCCGTCAGGGACAGAGTTCAGCTCATACAGGCAGAGCTCAGAAATCGCAGAGCTCAGAAATCTCAGTTAAAGATAAAAAATATCGATATGTATGTACCCTACCACCTACCGTTCTAGAGTCTGTGTAGTAGTTTGGTCACACTATTATGAAAAACAGTGTCTCTCCCAAATAGAGCAGGACTTCCACATTCTGATGCATCACGAACACACTATTCAAGATGAGCAGATTGACTTAGCTCAGGTCTTTCTGTTCCTCCTTTACCTCGCTATCCCTGTCTTGCTTGACACTGCGGCTCCAGCCCATCCCTCCCTACTACAGCAGCTCAACAGCAAAACCAAGGGTGCACGCGAACTAAACTTCAGTAAAATCACTGCCACCAGTCAAAATCAAGGCTGGTAATCAGTTTGCTATAGCCATTGTAAAGACATCCCCTCCCCAAAGCAGACATGCCCATCTTCTACTTCATTTGGATTATATCCATCCTATTTATTCTCCTTTAAACCAGTCTTATTTTTAACCCTTCTGTTCCTTTGTTAAAAGCCCGTACCTCCAGCCCTTCTTTCTCAGCTGTATCATGCAGGTAACATAACGCCTGTAACAGAACAAAACATTCTGTCTTTGTCCTTCATGATTTGATTTTATTTTTAAAATTGATTTACAAAGCAAGAAGCAGGGATCATGGAAAACAAGACAATGCAGCAATGCAAAAGCAATGAGATATTCACCCCAGGGAAATTGCTGTCTACTGAAACGAGATACAAACTTCTTTTTGTTGTCATCAAAGAATTAACTAGAGAACATGCCAATAATTTATAAAGGAGTAGACATGAGCATACATGATGAGAGGGGGAAGACCTACTAGCTTCTGTGCTGCAGAGAGGAAGAAGACAATGATGGCCAAAGAGCAGGAATTTTTACTCCAGGTCCAATGTTTCTTAAAATAATTATAGATGAATAACTCACAGCTCAGACTTGGAGAAACCTCTCCATATTCCTCCTACTGATTTCACTGGGTTCTTAGTTGCACAGTATTTGAGAGTGCCAACATCCTGCTGCCCTGGGTTTCCCTTTGTGTAGAAAGAGGAATGTGAATATCAAGCATTCCTATTAAATAGGGGAAGGGAAAAAAGCGTGCAAGCATTTAAAGACAGAAAGATGCTGCCTGCATGCAACAAATGAAACAAAAAGCTGGCCGCAGGGAAGGACAGTCTCTCTCTGCGGGAGGTGGCTGTGTGGGCTGGGTGTGGTCTGGAGTTACCCACGGTGGTGGCAGCATCAGCACCGAAACCCCTGCCCAAGCTCAAGGAGGACATTACATTGACCGCACGTTGACTTCAACTCCAGGTCACCTTAGGGTACATTCGGGCAACTTTCGCTTTCCTCCAGCTCTCCCATGATTACACCCAGACTGGCCATTTTCAAACCTTTCCCTTCCTGGTTGCTGGCATTTTTACCGTACACAGCACAAACGCTCCCTCGGCCCTGCTCCTCGCAGGCAGGCTGCGCTCCCTCCCCCTCGCCCAGCCCTCTCCAACGAACTCTGAAGAAAAAATAATAATAATAATAATTCTTTCACAACTTTTTTTTCTCACAAATTTTGTCCAAAGGCTACAGCAGTTTCTGGTCCACTTCAAAGCGTTGCTGGCAGGGCCGTGACTGAGCCTTCTTCCCTGTGCAGCGCAGGCGTTACTGGAGGGATGATTATCCTTCTTGGCCTTATTATTCCCTGCCTCTGGCTACAACATCCTACCCTTCGCCATTCGGGAGCTACCCTACTTGCTCGTCAGGTTCTTCCCCATTCCTGATGCTGCTGACATCTTCCAAAGCTTCTCCCAGAGCGACCACTGGCTCACCTCAACCCAAAAAAATACCCTTCTCCATTTTGGCTCCAACCCAGTGTCAGCAGAATGCCCTGTCCCCTCCTCAAGCAGCGGCCCTGGAGCCCGGCGGGCACAGCCTCCCTCCCCACTTCACTTGGGCCGAGGAGGGAAGGGCTGCTATTCCTATGAAAGTCGGCATCTCGACCTGCCGTAGGCTCCCGGCGCAGGTGAAAATCAACACACTCCATGTTTTAAGACCAAAAAACACCCTTAGGATGACAAATGCGCAGAGCTTGGACCTGCTATCAATCTCACTGCCAGCAACGGCATCCAAAAAAAACCCCAAAACCCTAAAAGCTGGAAGGTCCCCCACCCCAGCTACCTACCAGTTTTGAAAGTATACTCCACTTTACAAAGTAATGGCAATTCTTGTAACTGTTCTTAACCCACAGTCCAAAAGCCAGGCTAGAGAGGGTGGGAGGGCAGAGGACCACTCGGAATTAAGAGGAAATGGTGGAAATGAGAAAGCTGAAGCGTACGATCGGCAGGCAACTGTACGCCGACCTCCCTGATGACGTATGCAATTCCTCCTAACCGTCTGTGAGAGGTTCCTCACATCGTTCTTCCCCCCCATAATCTTTTAACTTACAGTAAAATGAGCAACATCTGAGTGCAATGTAATTGAAAGAGATACATCTAATAAATTTTGCCTGGAAAGAGGAATTCCTTCTTCTGGCCAGCATTGATACTGGCATATATTTCTACAATGCTAGGTAGCAGTATTCCTTTCACGCGGATACCAGCACCTGATGAGCAGAGACATCCTAAATAATTCACAATAAATTCTACGTTGAACATCCACCATGCAGAACATAAAGGATTTTAGAGCAGTCCGTTTTAAGGCTGGGAGTTGCTAATTTGAATACTTCATTTCAAACCACTTTAAGATGATCAAAGCCCACTTGTATTGGCTTGGCAACATTGGCACAGCAAGAGTTCCAAGAACTTCAAATTTGTGCAGATGTCTGAAGGGAATAAACTAAGAAATTAAAACCTGCAAGGAAGTAAGTATTAAACTCAGAATTTTAGGACTTACCTGGTGCGAACTTTCATGCTAGCAAGGCTTGACCAGGCAAGTTCTGTGCACCGGGAAGGTGCTTGGTTTTCACCCTGAACACCCAGCGTGTCACCCAGCCTGCTTCACAGGTCACTGCCGAGGGCAAAGCTTCTTTCACCCTTCGGCAGCATCCAGCCGTACCAGTGGGTTCCCTGGCACTTGACTACTAACTCCCTACACCCAGATTTACTGTTTCACAGTAATTGCTATTCACAGTACTTTGTATCTGCTCACACTACCCAGAGGAAAAATGCTGTAAATTCAGATTTGTCACCTCTACTTTGGCACTTTTATTTGATAGATCCACAGAAACAATGTCGCAGCTACGAAACATCTTTTCTAAAACCCACGCTGTCAGCATCACTTAAGCAGCCCCTCTGGCTTCACAGTAACAATACCACACATGAATTTCAGTGATTCATGTACACATTCACTGACTGTAGTAACAATACTAAAAATTAATTTCAGTACATGCCACTAGAAACATCAGTGTTCACCAGGACAAAGCAGGATTACAAAGCCAAATGGAAATTGAGCAAGAAAGGTAAAGATCCCAGGGACTGCCTGCACTGAGGAGCAGAACCACTTTAAATATCCGCTGTGTTGCCAAGTGCTCAGTGCACACCAGCGCACACACTTCATCTGCTAACCCAGCACACAAACACACACTTTAATCCCATGGGGAAGAACATTGGCTAAGACCCACACTGGGGAAAACAATAATAATAATAAAAGTGACACACATGAGGGAATTTTGAAGGATTACAGTGAGAAACAGGGCAGAACCAGAGAGAAAGGTCCCCGACAGACATACCAGCACTCAGTCTTGAGAAAGAAAGCAGATTTTGTGGGGGTTTTCTTAATTAAAAAAAAAAAGGCTTTCTAAATAGATTTTATGATCGCTACATTAACAAGCGCCAGACTGAAGTAGGGTTTTTCATTGCTCACATAAATGAAGACATGGCTTGCAAAGCAACCAAATGAAATCTATTTTCATCTTCCAGACTCTGTAACTTCAACACGATACAGTTCTGGCAGTTAAACTTTTGTTTCAGTGGCAAACTGCAGGCTTGGAAAGGGACAGGTTCGTAACCCTGAAACAACTGTCAGTATTTTGCTGAGCAATGGCAAGCAATAAATATTCTAACAATAGGGATTACAAAAATCTCAGTTCAAAAATAACTCTAGCAGTGGTACAGAACTCCGATACCCATCCATCCTGAACTGGAAACAGTACACTTCAAGGCTGCAAATGAGTATTTCACCTCCCAGTACTTCCGAATTCAACGTACAATGACAACTTGACTGTGTGTGATAGTATTTACGGCAAGACATTACGGATAAAATGAAAGATTTCCTTCCTAAACTCTTCTAAAGAACTGTAAAAAGTTTTACTACCAAATTTACCAATACTGCCAAGCCATTAGCTTCAATGCTACTCCAAAACAGTGCAAGTAGCAGCCTGCAACTTCATAGACCTGCTTTTCTCTATAACAAGTTGTCTGTAGATTAGGGTAACCTGACACTGACTACATCCATAAGGGTATTCCACTCAGAACAACTTTCTTTTTTAAATTACATTATATAAATTGCAAAACAATACAGTTTGTTTCCCCCAACACATTATATAACCACTCCCTACTTGCAAGAACAACTGTTTTCTTCTTATACCTTTTAATTAGAGTTACAAAATGTTTACTTTAGAAGGAACAATTGCACTGATTTAGTTTCAAACAGCTTCTAGATCTGCTGCAACATGCCTACGTATCTGACTGACATCACTTTTCACTACACAGAAGTGGTTATACAACTCCAGTGCTTCTCTTGCACTTTTTTCCAGGGGTCTCAATATTTATTCATCACATTCACATGTAAGAGTAAGGCATGTGTAAAACCCACTGGCCTCTATCCCATCACCACTTAACTACCCTGTTTCAAAGTTGTGCAAAGAGCAGGGATGCAGATCTTGAAACATATTTCAGTTCACTGCCTTCTTTGAAATAAGCAATTTTAAATTATTTCCTCTACCACTTGTAACAAAGTCAGTGTTAGGTTTTATCCAACTAGGAAGCAATAAAGAAAAAAAAAAAGATTACAGATATGGACAGGTTATTATGGTCCTTTATTAAACCTGAACTAATACCTGTTGGGTTTGGAAAGTTTATCTGAGCTCATTTAGAAATACGTACGTATGATTTTTCCAAATTTTTTCATAAATAGCTGACCTTAAAAAAAAAAAAGGTCAAATTATTGATGAAATAAGGGTAAATGCCTTTAAGTGGGAGGAGCTGGGGAGTCCCCATCCCTCCTCCCAAGAACAGAGGCAAAGGAGCCTTTCTCAACACAGTTCAGCTCGGTGGAGCTGAGCACTTCCCAGCGTACAGAGAGGCCTGTACTACAGCAATGAGCTGAGATGCATAGTCTCACACAGGCGTCGTCCAGCCCTCACACCATCCTGCAAGGCACAAACATTTTTATCCAAAGACAAAGTGCAACCTACCTCTGGCCACACAACGAGCTAGCAGCAGAGATTTTTGGGGAGGTAAGTAAGCATGCATACGCTTACTTTTTCACAGAGCAAGCAGCCACTCAGCAAGATCGCACACCAGTGCAAAAGGGGACCTGTGACCAGAGGACAGAAGTAATGGATGGGATCCACTGGAGCAACACAGACAGCCTGCACTGGCAGCGTATGTGCCTAAGTAATTGCAGGCACGCTGCAGCCAGCTCCCAAACTCTAAAAACTGAGCTGTTTCACGTGGCTACATCAGGACAAGGTGAATCACTTCTTAAAACTATGTATTTCTCTGCACCGCCTCTAAACAGAGCCTGTGATGCCCAGACCAGCTGTAGACACCAACCTTGTAGGTTAACAGGTTATCTTCACCTCCCTCACCCCAGCCAAGTTTGATGTGTAGAGCATATTTCATGTAGCCTATCTCAACACGAGGATATCGATTTGTAACATCGGTAATGAAGCGAGCTGCAATCAGAGCTCTGTGCAGAGTCTCTGTACAGCAACAGCATTTAGTATAACAAAATGTGCTACAAAAGTATCTTAAACTATCCAAGACAGCTGACAGTTACACAGACCAACCCGGGTAACTTCAAAACTCTTCCGAACTGGGTTTCAATTCTCAGGACGGAACAGGAAACAAAAACCAGGGTAAGGATTTTGGTGATGCCAGTGTGCATATCCAGCGATGTGCAACAGCTCTCTCAAGCTCTGACATCAGACCTAACAGTGGCAAACAGCTCTATGGCTAAATCCTGGCAAGGACAAGGCTTTTCAATGAAAAATTCAACATCTTCATTCACCCTGTTAGAGGCCATGTGACCTTTTTTTTTTTTCTCCTTCTCGGACACCTTGGTACACACTCCCACCTCCGTGTGAGCGTGTAAGTTCCAGGCATTCTCTCAATATGTGCCTGCAGCTCCAACACAGCCCTGCTGTGCTCAGAGTCCACACACGCACTCCCTCACCCGAACAGGGCTGGCTGCCTGACTCATTTACTGTGCTAGCTGATTCGCCGTTTCATTTGTTGTTGGCTTCGGATTGCAAAGATACACCTTTAACCAGCAGCGCATTTACCCTCAGCAATGATACTGGGTTTGGTTTCTTCCACAATGATTCACATTTTGTATTACGTAAGTTTAGAGCGCTCACTAGGTGTCTGGCATCATTTCATTAAAAAAAAACAGACACTATGCATCATGAAATAGCAAAGTTTCAGTGTTTTTTTATTATTAATATAATTTTAAAATACTGACTTTGGGGGGAATGAATATTAATTTTGTAAAACAGCAATAGCAGGAGAAGTCTGGATGTTCTCCAACAAGACTTAGTCCAGGAAACATAACATATATCCCATGTTAAAATGAACACTTTGCTTAGTCTTCAGAACCACGTTTACTGCTGCCAATGGACAATTTTTAACCTTACTCGTACACTGGGAGGGTGAGAGGGACAATAAACAGCACAAGACATGCCAGCACTTGATTACAAACAAGTATCTCAAAGCTTGTCCTATTACAGCTACCACAGCCCTTGTGCGCAGCAGATGAGTGAGGGCAACTTGTGCATCTGAGGTGGCTTCCAGGCAATGATACACACGTGTTTCTAGAGACCACCAGTACTGAAGGACAGCTGTCGTTATGCATGGCTACGCAAAGGCAATACTTAAGAACTTGCTGCTCATGATGCTAAATCTCCAACACAAAATGGATAAATGTGCTAAAGCAGCCACTGCATTGACTCTCAAGCACGTGGAGTTACAAGACCCGTGATTTCTTAGATCCCTCACATCAAACTCGGGGCCAGCTGGCTCCATTCCCTGTCCCACTTGCTCAAGAGACACGTACTGCTAAAGCAGCAAGTGTTGCACGTTTGTGAGAGCCCAGAGACACCAATGCTTATGAATGCTAAGGAAGCTTCATTTCTTGTGTGAAAGCCGATTGCCAAACACCACAAAATCACACTCAGATTTTCTGGTTTTTCTTTCGCCCTTGCAAACGTCTATCTGAATCACTGACTCCATTCACCAGTGAACAGGCTTCTCTCAAAGAGAAATTTTTAACATTTGTAGGCACAAAGCTGCAAAAGGGAGAGACACTGCAGAAAGCATGTGCATTGCTCATAAGCATGCATAACAATTCAGCAGAACTGCAGAAAACAGAATGTAGAAGAAAAATTACCAGTTTACATCATTGTGGACTACCTTCTCTAGGAAGGAGGTAGCCATCCTGCAGATCCTTACACTCATGCCAGCAGGAGGCCTGAAATCTCAACCCTCACCCATGAGGGGAAGCAGACTATCTACAGCAGCTGATGCCAGTAGCACCAGATCACCCCAAAACCAAGCTACGTGCTCAACCCGTTACAGTGGAGCAGCCACCCTTCTGAATAACTGAGCATTTCCATGTGCCACCGCTCCTCCATCCTGAAGAGAAACCGTACCCGTACGGAGGCCCTCTGTCACAGGGGAGCATTCATACACGTTTCAGCAGGCCGCTTCAAACACATTCTGGAAACTCTGTAGTTTTCTGAGAACAAAACCCAAATTCTTTCTTGATAAGACAGCAAATGAACTCTACTTCTGAAGCATCTTTGTATGTGTGTGCAAGTGAGAGTGACAATGAAAAAAATACCACAATAAATTAATAAAAGCCCATAAAAATTCAACCTCTGAACAAAAATTAAGCATAATCACTTTAGTAACTCCTCCAAACATTAGTAACCTGACCCTCAGGACCATTCTCTTTACTCCTTAATTATGGACTCCATTCCTGTAACTGAAATCCACTGAAATTCAATCCTGTGATTATCCAGAGTCCAAATAAAGATAGTGAGACTGCATCTGAAGAGAAGCCATTGCAAGATCAGATGTAGTGTCTTACCACATTACCCTTTTTCTTTTCATTTTTCCATACTGATGATACTTAGTTCAAACTATTTACCCAGAATAGGAAGGACGAACGGCATCACAGAGCCCACAAGTATCCACAGACAAAGAAGAATTTGATTCATATGAATCTCCAGTGCCACCAGAAAAGTTCAGAAAGAATCCGCTCCTGAAAACCCAAGACCCACCATGCCAGCTTCAACATCATACAAGGCTGAAAACTGATGTTCTACATTCAGACTGGAAACACAGTGCACACTCGCTCACCCAGGCACATCACCCCACAGGGACTCCGGGAAGGGTAGTGACATGCGGTCAGGCTAACGAAGGATAAGGTCCCCTCTGGCCCTGGATGTCCCCATCACCCATGTAGCCCTTCCCTCCACGGGTACTACCACTGCCTGCTGCCTCTGCACACCAGTAAAGCCCAGTGACCCAACCATACCCACAGCAGCAGCCCTGCTCAGAGCTGGGTCACCCCTGGGATCGCGGCCGCCTCTGATCACAGTTGGGAGTTGCGCAGACCTCATGACACGATGTGCATCCAGCCACGCGTCTGCTGCCTGAAGAAATGGCAAATGACATAGCGCTAAATGTACACCGTTAAGAGTTTAGCTGCAGAATCTGACAAGTGGCTGTACCGGCAGATCCCTCTGGCTGCACAGAATTCTGCTGATTTGAGGGTGTTTCTATCGAGTTTCTAACCAAATCTGACCCCCATCACGTAACACGCCACAACAGAGCAATCATTCTCCCGTAGGAGACTGGGTCCACATTTGTGTATCCCAAGATTCGAAAGTGGTTTTGTTTTCCTCTTTCAGATGCTCCACCTTTCAGATTCAATATGTAAATATCAGATTCCAGACACGTAGCAGACTATTTTCTCCATTCATTCATACAGCATGAACTTCAGGATGTTTGCAAAGTTTTCACTCTTTGCAGATGAGATATGGGGAAAAATGTACCTTGGCTTTTTAAAACAGAAAAGCCCACATGGTATTTCAATGGCCGATAGTGCTGGGATAACTCCTGTTTATTTTTTTGTACACAGTCCAGCTGAATGTTAACAACCAAGCCTGTGCTCTGGGCAAGTGTAATAAAAACGAAGTGCTGTAAAAAAAGAGATCGAACAGTTTGCCCTGGACTGATAAAGCAGCAAGCAAACAGCACAATTGTACAGAAACGTACTTGGTTTGTGAAAGCAGTCAGCCTACCCTTGTTAGCTCTACAGCTACAATCACTTGGGGGGGGGGG
>Ga0065711_1003967_pt1 | contig 25587 bp, 14 predicted proteins | sample Hoacrofraction12_FD_59098 | JGI IMG/M metagenome (GOLD analysis project Ga0065711, IMG submission 59098) | Hoatzin crop microbial communities from Cojedes, Venezuela - Epithelial fraction 12 v2 (version 2) | ecosystem: Host-associated > Birds > Digestive system > Esophagus > Crop | place...
TACTTAAAGGGAGCCTATAGGAAAGATGGGGACAATCTTTTTAGTAGAGACAGCAGTGACAGGACAAGGGGTAATGGTTTTAAACTAAAACAGGGTAGGTTTAGGCTGGATATAAGGAAGAAATTCTTTAAAATGAGGGTGGTGAAACACTGGAACGGGTTGCCCAGAGAGGTAGTGGAGGCCCTATCCCTGGAAACATTCAAGACCAGGTTGGACAGGGCTCTGAGCAACCTGATCTAGTTAGTGGTGTCCCTGTTCGCTGCGGGGGGGTTGGACTAGATGACCTCTAGGGGTCCCTTCCAACCCAAAACTTTCTATGATTCTATGATTCTATGATTCTATGATTCTAGGGGCAATGTGAGAGCTAGAGGTAGGTTAGTGGGGACACAGAGGGGCTGGCCAATATGTTATCAAGCTCTAAACCGAATGCTACAGACCGGATCACCTTCAGCGGTTGAGAAGAAGAGAAAATAGAGAAGCTAAGAAAGGAGGCTTGACTTTTCTAGTGGAAATGGCTGTCTCCTTTCATGCAGTCAGAATACCTGACCTCTTTTTTTCTTTCTCCTTATGCTCTCCACAAAACACTCCCATCCCATCAGGGTTGATAAAAATTGCTATAGCTTGTGAATGGCTGAGTCCTTGTCATGGCAAGGCACTGTTTTCCTCCAAAGAAATGCTTCTATCTCTAAGACTGACTTCTGAAGGCACGTTTTAAGGACGTCTTCCCTGAGGGATTGGCACTAATGGAGATATGTGGGTGCAAACACCTAGCCTAGGCATGTTTTAAACTATCACATGTGCGTATGGCTTGCCCTGCAGGTAATGATCGATCCCAAACAGGTATGTCTTTTAGAGCACATACCTTCCTCACTTAATCCCCTCATCCTTTTCTTCAATGAGTAGAAAGCCCCATTAATAGCTTTCAGTCAATAAAAGGCTAATCAATACAGCTGTTATCTCCTGCTACGTCCTTAGAAGTTTTGTTTTCTACCAAAACCATGATTCTAGTTCATTTTAACAGAGGATGCGATCTGTGAGCACCAGACAGTGTCCAACCTGAATGTGATCAAAGGAGGTGAAAGAAAGGGAGAGGGCACCTTGGCACAGAGATAAAATGGGAAAGAGAAAATGCAAAGAGAAAGGCAGTATGTTAATTCAGCGTGGAAGCATTTGCATCCATAGAAGAGTGGCCTAGTTGATCCAAATCATCCAGTTCTGCAGCCTGTAAGCAAGCCTGAAACCTTGTCTCCTGATGTCTCCATGGGTCTGCAGTACCAGTACTGTTGCTAACAGACTATGCACGCCCACCTGCAGGGCATGTGCTCAGAGCTGAGCTTTTTTGTATTAGATGGCATCCTAGGTAGGAAAATCAGAACACATGGGTCTGCCTAGTAGGATGAGATCAGGGGATCAAAACCTTCCTCCTCCCAAAGGAACAGGACATTCCGTAGCTGGATTTCTCACATGCAATTTGGAAGGACTGAGACAAACCCCGATTTTCAGATGCACTGAAAGCCTTACTAAAAATAGTAATAAAGAAACCAGAATGGCTAGTCATCACTGGCCAAGCTCGTGTTTTGTGATCAGACCTATGCATGCCATGCTTTGATTTGTGAACTGTTTCAAAGTAAAGTTCCTAAACAAATCAGATACTGGGTACAAACTTTTTAATGCATTTGTTTTTTTTTTAGGCGTGTGGTGAAAGTTGTCTTTCCCTGCTAGCTTGACATTAACTACTCAGTTAGTAAAACTGTTGCTTATCAGATCTAATGCTGCTTCTAGGAAAACCATGCAATTCTTTCTTTTTGTAATAAATGGAAGAAACTTTCCTGTCTCTTCCTCCCTGTCTCTCTCAGATCATTTATGGCTTGACAAAACACTATCAAGGGTTGGCTGAGCACCCTCAGTCCTGCCATAGCCAGTGGATGGAAGGTCTCCAGCACCTAAGAGGTTCAGTCCTTCAGTTCCCATTTATCTCTCATGAACCACATAAAAAGGAAGCGTAAGTTGCAAGATTAAGTGATGCTTATTTCCCCCCCATACCACAACATTTAATAAATTAAGAGCTACTTTTATCTGTTAATTCTTTGCAGACATTCAGGCAGGTTTGTGAGAAAATTAACATCCTTCAAAATCAAATGAATCAATGCCAGCATCTGGCATACTTCACACCCTCAAATCAAGCTGTAACATGCGTGGCAAGCCCAGACCTTGATATAAAAGTAAACACTTACCTTTCTTGGTTTCACTTTGTCATGGTAGTCATATTGAAAAATCCCCTTGTAGCTAAGTCCTAACCACCAAGGAATTCCCTGCTTGTCCTGGAAGAGAAAACAGAGGGAGTTATGTTGAATGGGATGGGGAAATGCTGGAGATTTCCTAGGTTGTTATTCAAGGTGAAGATCTGTTTCTAAGCAATACCTTTGAAAGTCATGGGTGCTGTTAAATTTGCCCCTACTGAATTTCCTTAAGTCACGAAGCTCCACGGTGTTCAGGAGACAGCTGTTACACTTTTGGCCATGATCATATAAAACCATTTAACATGCATCACGTGTGATCAAGTTACTCAAAATGCTGCCAGGGGAGGTGAGAAGGTTTGACATGGGTCCCTTGTGCAGTGGTGCATCCTCTTTCTCTTCCCTGGAAGTTATTCAGTCTGAACACTCAGAGACTGGAGAGGAAGGAAAGTGAATCACCCAGCTGACTTGAATTATGTGGAGGGATTTTAGCATTAATCTTGAAAATGCTGCAGTAATGGGATCTGAGAGCTACCAAGTGATAAGGTCTGACAGGCTCGAACCCAACTGCTTTGTGTCTGAGTGTGCAATAAAATGGCCTTATGGAGTAATGGCTGATATCTGATACCAGCCTCTTTGCAATTTACTGAACTGGAGTCCTCAATGAAATTACATCTGTTCTGTTAATGTGATAGAGAATGGCAGGGTAAAACACAGCAAAACTAAAACCCCCACATCAGGCAGAAGGAAACCTATTATGTGCAATATTTGCTGCCTCATTGCTGCTTGCTGGTACTTATTGATCATGGAGAATTCACTGGAGTTCACTGGAACAGCTGTGAAATATTTGCAGGTTTGAAGACCCAGCCTGATCCACCAGGTCTTTCGTGATCTAGAATAGTCCAAGAGATCTGAATGCAAAGGACGCTGAAGGGATCCTGCCCTCTGGCAAAAGATGAGGCTAATGCTTTTCACAAAATGCCATACATATTAGCAGGAGCAGGCTGGAAATGCATCTCCCTGAGACAAGTACTGTCAGATATTTGTGTTTTTATGGTACCCCATGTGTGCAAGACATTACAGATATATGAAAAACCATATGATCTGTGCAGAGAGATAATGATGAAACACATGAAAACTTCGGGGGTGATGAATGAGGGACTATGCTCTGGGGAGTGTGAATCTAGCTTTCTTTATATGTTTATTGATTTCTCTGATTAAAAAAAAAAGAACCCTACACAGCTGGTCAGGAAGGGAAGTAATAATAATAATATGAGACTGGAAGATTTGGTGATAAATCATTAGACAGAAGAAATGAGGGATTTCATGAATATCTGCATGAAATTCACATAATTAGAAATGGAGAGCTGTTTGAGGAGGGGGATGTATTATCTCTAGAGTGTGGGACAGTGACTTGGCATTAAAGAGATGTACTGTATCTGTACCCATCTACCTACATCTCAAGCAAGGGGAGCTGCAGTCTGCGGGTCATGGCTGGCCCTGGTTAGTTGCTCATGGATCTGCTGGCTGGGAAAAGTCTGACCCTCTGGAACTAGAAAAAGGAGTGAAGCATGGAGTCTGCCAGTGATGTAGCTGTCTTATTCCTTTGGTGCTCCTTCACTGGCATCACCAGAGCTTGCCGCTGCTTGCGGGCTGAACATCTCCAGCACAATAGGACTGCAAGAGTTTTATCTCCAAGAACAGGATTTTCCTCTGTGGAGCTGTATTTACCAAACATTCACGACACAGTTGAAATAAGTTTATCCTACCACAGGAAGTAAAGTGAGACTTTAGTAGCAGTGTATTGTATTCTGAAAGCAGGATGGCTATTTGTGCCTTTCTCCCTCTCCAACAACAGTTTAATTCAATAAATGACCCTTTTTTGTAGCACGTACCTTCACTGCGTAATAATGCACTCCGTATGTTGGGAGGGATTCTACAATGCTCATGTAACTGCAAAACAACACAGAATAACATGTCTGAGAAGCTGAGAGGATGATCTCAAAAAAATGCTTTAATAAATAAATAATTAAGTACATAAATACTTAAAAATAAATCATTAGATGAGATGGGAGACATAGTTATGTGTTGTATTTATGGTCCATTATAAATATTTCCTGATAAAACAAAGGTCACAAGAAGTCACTCTTATTTAACTTACTTTACAATTGCTTGACCTCTTGTCTGACCATTTAGCTTCTTGTAATGTTCAATGACTCGATCCTCGCTGGAAAGGAAGAAATTAGATGTTTTATGTAATGGCAGTATCATGACTAAGAATCTTGCCAAAAAGGTGAAGAGATACTTCAGTTAATACAGCTACCAACTGAGGGAATCAAAAGATGCCAAGCAAAAGTGTTAGATGAGGGGATTTGGTGCAGCCCAGGGCCCATTCTCCACACTGCTTTGGAGAGTAAGACAGTTTCATGGTATAGATGGAGCTGTTCCACACCAGTGGGCCCCTGTGTCAGAGAACAGTTCTGGGCGTGTTTGATACACGCCTGTTGAGACATTCACCTGTGCACGGTAGCGATGTAGCATCCAAGAGCAGGTCAGAATGACCCAAATGACAGACTAAGAGACATCTGTAAGTTCACTTTTAAAGAATCTCATTCCTGCTTCTCTAGTGAGTGGGTAGCAGGAGAGCACAGAACCAGAGCTATTTGATGCATACAATCAGCTATGCTAGCAAGGTCGCAGCATGGCAAAGTATAAGCCAAGGATCTCCTTTTGAAGGTTCACAGTGCTCTCCTCTGGTTTCAATAGCATTCCTCTCAATCTACAGCCACGCAAGTCATCACAGCCTCCCAGCCTGGTACTTTCAGACTGGTCTGACTTTGGTTCTTCTCTAACTTCCAGCAGTGTAATGCCTGCAGGACCAGCTCTGTTCAATTGGCATGACAGAATACTTCAGTCCTCAGGTTTAAACGCAGTCTCTTGTTCTGTATGTTGCAACTCCAAGGATAAGGAATCTGTTGAGTCCCCTCGAGATATGGTGCAGACCTTGTCAGTCCAAGAGGAAGGAGACCGAAGCTACCTTTATGCCACCTTTATGCCCTCCTCATGTGGCACTGCACAAGCTTCCAGTAGTACCAAGTATCTATCTAATGCCACCATGCTGCATGTGCTTTAGGACAATGTGAACTGGCATTCCACCCTCCCTGCATTTCCTAGGTCCAGCTAGGGCCCTAATGAAGCCTTTAAAGGCTGCCACACGGTTGCCCACCATGAGGTAATCCTTCCCCAGGCAGAGCTGAAGCTTTTTTATTGCTAGACAGTGTGAAGGAGCACAGTAATGTAGGGTGGTCTGGTAGATGACCTCACCACTACTGCTTGGAGCTGCCCATGGGCACTTTTGTGGAAAACTGCAAAGCGTTTCACTGAGCACTAGCGCTGCCAACACGACTGCATCTTCTCATTACTGCCTTCCCCGTATGCATCCTTGTGCCAGAGAGATCTGCATGGAGCCAGAATCTCTGCTAGAGAGAAGTTCCCCTGTCCCTGCTGGTCCCAGCCTTCATAATGCCCTCAGTGATGTCACAGGTAGAGGCCACACAGAGCCTGCTGTGGCATCACACACAGGAAGTTCTGTGCTGTGACATCACGAGGAGGACACGCTGCACTGTGACATGAAAAACAAGGCATGCTGTGCATAGATGGGGGGTGGGATCTGGCACAGAGGAGCTGAGGATTGTGCATCCACCCCTGGTAATGCAGAGAGGAAGGAAAAGGAGCAGAAACACCAGCGCAGATAGCACAGAGCCATTCAAAGTAGACGGTCTGTTGGATTGTTGTCAGGGCCAGCTGTTCCCCCAGCAGCCTGTCATTTGTCTAAGAGTAACTGCTTTCCTTACTCTTACTCACTCGCCAAGTGACTTCCCCACTCATCCTGCAAAAATAAAAGGCTTCTTTCTGGGGCAAGGTGAAGCGATGTCCCACCAGCACGCCAAAGCAGGTACGGGGTGCTGACTGAGTCAGTGACAAATTGCACGGGTAAAGGAATGGTCCAGCTCTCCCAACAAAACCCTTAAAATGATTCCAATGCTTAGAAAAGTATCTGTAAGCTGTAAATTCAACAGTTACGAAACCATATTCAGCCCACTGATCCAGCAAGTACCACAGATGTTATGGGCGTGCACATGAAGGCAGAGTCCAGGTCTCCTGCAGTGATTATCATAAACAGGATTACTTTTGGAGCAATAACTGAATTACATGAGTGTTCAGTACTGGAAGATCTCCAAAACCATCATTCTTAATAAAAAAGATAGACGGAGAGGGCTTACAGCCCTTTGAAATTACCTCTTAAAACCACGATTACATGTGGATGCAATTCCTCTCTGTCTCAGACAGGAACAAGCCAGGACTGACTTCTCAGAAAACAATGGAGTTTCTTCAGTGGAAATTACTCTTAGCTTTGGTTTCCACTCTGTGCAGTTTATTGCACAGATCAAGCTCTCATATGGATGCCATTCAAGAAAGGACAGATGTACCTACAGGATGATCACCTAATGTGATTCCGGATACTCTCTGCTTTCTTACAAATGATTATTATAAAAGAATGAATATGTTCCCAGACCATACCCCTTGGGTAGGGAAGCCAACTGATGGCCCATTTCCTTCAAAAGGACAGATTAGATGTCAGGGAGCCTTTCTGAACAGTGGGGTGAATAAAATTATGTTCTCAATCCATAGTAAAAGATGTGGAATAAGTTCAGGCTCTACCCAGTTCTCTTAAACAAAGGCAGCACTCTTTGTACTTCCTTTGCCCCATTAGGATACTGGTGATCTTCCTTTCCATTGTATAATGTCTTGAGGTCCACAGATCATAGAATCACAGAATCATAGGATCATTAAGGTTGGAAGAGACCTCTAAGATCATCAAGTCCAACCACCAACCCAACACCACTGTGCCAACTAAACCATATCCCGAAGTGCCACATCTACACATTTTCTGAACACCTCCAGGGATGAGGACTCCACCACCTCCCTGGGCAGCCTGGTCCAATGCCTGACCACTCTTTCAGGAAAGAAATTTTTCCTAATATCCCATCTGAACCTCCCCTGATGCAACTTGAGGTCATTGCCTCTCGTCCTGTCACTAATTACTTGGGAGAAGAGACCAACACCTGCCTCACTACCCCCTCCTTTCAGGTAGTTGTAGAGAGCAATAACGTCCCCCTTCAGCCTCCTCTTCTCCGGACTAAACAGTCCCAGTTCCTTCAGCCGCTTCTCATCAGACTTGTTCTCTAGACCCCTCACCAGCCTCGTTGCCCTTTCTCTGGACACTCTCCAGCCCCTCAATGTCCTTCTTGTAGTGAAGGGCCCAAAACTGAACACAGCACTCGAGGTGCGGCCTCACCAGTGCCGAGTGCAGGGACACGATCACCTCCCTGCTCCTGCTGGCCACACTATTCCTGATCGAAGCCAGGATGCCTTTGGCCTTCTTGGCCACCTGGGCACACTGCTGGCTCATGTTCAGCTGGGTATCGACCAGCACCCCCAGGTCCTTTTCCTCCAGGCATCTTTCCAGCCACTCTTCCCCCAGCCTGTAGTGTTGCATGGGGTTGTTGTGACCCAAGTGCAGGACCCGGCACTTGGCCTCGTTGAACCTCATACAGCTGGCCTCGGCTCATCGATCCAGTCTGTCCAGATCCCTCTGCAGAGCCTTCCTACCCTCGAGCACCCAGATAAGTATCATCGTTGTTTCTACTTTCTTTTGAACAAAAAAATAAAGCCTGAATTATAAGTCTAGCATGAATATTTAAGAGCGGGACTTACTGCCTTTCACCTTTCTGCAACACTGGGCTAGTCAGGCTTTGGGGAAAGAAGCAGGTACTCCAGAGCACAGTTCATCCAATCTATTTCAGATAGCTTCCTTGTGAGGAGGTTACTGTTGCTTCTCTCTATTGACAGCAAAGGGAGCTGAGGGCACCTAGCTCAGATGGAGAGGTCTACACTGAAGAAATGTTCATGGTCAGATGAATCCCACCCCAGCTGCATGACAGTCTCTCCTCTAAGCGTTCTTTGAACTCCTTTTTCATTCTCACTGCCCTGTGCAAGAAGTATCATCCAGCACAGAGATCACTTTCTGCCTCTAGCTCTGGGTAAGCTCAGCATGTGCCAGGGAAAACAATCAAAATCATTCAAGGGTCAGAAGGAGCATTAGCAGAGCTTATAAACATTCTCCCGTATCGTTTCAGCTGTTCATCTCAGAGCGGCTGCCATGCTGCTATTAACAGCTGGCAGAGTGCTGGGACACTGCCTGGACCACCAGCTGACGTCTCCTCTCCCCCTGCTCTGGCTTGTTGCCGTGTCAGTGACACGGAGACTCGTTCATAACGCAGGGCTGACAGAGAATGCTTAACTAATGTGGAGACATAGAGGCTGCTGAAGCATTATGGTCTGTTTGACGGCTCATAAAACATTCCCCCCAAAGCTGCAAAAATTAATACATGGATGATATCCAGCAACAGACAGTTCCGATAAAGATCTTTAGAACTACCAAGAAATTCTTCATGTCCCAGCAGCTTACAGAACTGGACAGCAGACAACTTACAAGCAAATGCATGGCCAGAGTTTCTCACCACTGGATCCAAATTCTCGAAGGTAATTGTCTCCTCTCTCTCTTCCCATCACACCGCATTGTTTTAAATAGCTGTCCACTCACTGCTGTTGCTTACTGTTGTTCTGTTTCTAACCTGATTTGTCCATTTTGATTATATTCTCGAACTTACGTCTTTATTTGCAGTCATACACTGTCTGACTTAAGCCAGCAGAGCATCTCTGAGGACAAAGAGGCCAAGAGCAGGATCAGAGCCTCAAGTCTGTGCTGTTTTAGAGAAACAAAATACTGATTTTCAGCTGATATTTTCAGAGGTGGATTTTTTGGCAATGCTGATGCTGTAGATTGCTGAAAACAAGCTTTCTTCAAAGTCTGTTGGAAACTGGGAGAAGTCTATCTTCCCCCTGGTGTGTTGAAAATCCCATTCTAGCACCCACTTCTGTGCTGTTGCATCTCCTCCTTGACTTCTTACTGACAACCTAGTACTGGGCTGGTTTGCTGGGGTGGATCTGAATTGAGATAAAATGCAATGACAGTGGCTGGAAAGGAGCACTGTGAATTAACACATTTTCTGAAGGTTCTCTCCAATCTCTGTGATTACTTTTGTATCTAAAATAATAAATACTGCCAGTTGTTTGGAATCATAGAATCATCAAGGTTGGAAAAGACCTTTAAGATCATCAAGGCCAACTGTCAATGCAGCACCACCGTGCCTGCTAACCCATGTCCTGAAGTGCCACATCTACACGTTTTTTGAACACCTCCAGGGATGGGGACACCACCACTGCCCTGGGAAGCCTGTTCCAATGCCTGACCACTCTTTCAGGAAAGAAATTTTTCCTAATATCCAATCTGAACCTCCCCTGATGCAACTTGAGGCCATTGCCTCTCATACTGCCACTAGTTACTTGGGAGAAGGGCATGGGCAAGAGAAATGAAAACTCAGGGCAAGAGAAATGAAAACTCAGGACCCCAGCTCTTGGACTGTTTGGGAGGACCAGAAGCTCAACTTTCATTTAAAAGAAAAAAACCACCACAAACCCACCAAAAGGCCTCTTCTTGCTTCACCAGTAGTCAGTAATGCTGAGAGATGCTTGAGAACAAGATGTACAACTGATTCTTCTTAATCTGTAGGGAGCTGGAAACAGCAACTTGATGATACGAAAGTAACAGACTTCAAGTGTGATGACTACAGACTTCCAAGAAGAGGTTACAGTGAAGGGAAAGGCCTGCAGCAAGGGTATGCAACCAGGAGGCTCCATGAAGGTGGAGCTGGAGGCACCAAACTATGCTGATTCAGTCCTTACAGCATCTAAGACTCCAGGAATCATCCCACTGGTCTTACTACGTTTGAGAGGAGCAACAGGTGATGCTTTTTCATGGTGTGTAATGGAAATGTTATATTATTTCATGCAGATCGATCACAGCATATCTTGCTGAAGGTGTCATAGTATTTAATTGATAATCTATTTTATCACCTCTTACTCCATTGCAGCTGATACAAACATAGCACAGGGTTCTTTTGCTTGTTTGTTTTAAACTAACTAGAGCAATTACCCATCCCACTCCTAATGTTTTAGATGTTTCTTTCTGGAGTTGGAAATTCACTTGTTACTGCTTTGTGCTAATGCTGAAGAACTGCAGCATAAAACTGATTGCACACAGAAAAGAACAGGATGAAATTTGAATCCAGTATGTAATCTGCACGAGATGCAGAAGTGTCAGAAAACATGGTTTTAAAAATCTGCGCTCTTAGATCACTGAAGTTTGATCTGTACTTTAGAGGCTTTTCATCTGATTCACTAGCAGCTGCTTCTTGATAGCATTAAGTACTTCAGATGATTATGAATGATTATGACTTCAGGTGATTATGAAAAAGCCACCATTAAAAAATAACGAGACCCAATCACTGAAGTGAAATCACAAGGGAGTAACAGGAGTGTAGCCACTGGCTTTATTAAGCCATTGGCAACAACCAGCTTCCCAACCTGCGACCTGTTCTCAATCACATGAGAACTCTCACAAAATTAAGTACAGCTGCAAGAAGTAACAGCCTTGCGTGTAACTGCAAATACTCGCATTCTGAGCATGAGGTTTTTACATGGCTTTTCTTACTTCAGGTGACTCAACATAGCCCAAACCCAAGGATAGTGTCCTGCGGACAGAGACAGTCCCAGACTTCATTGAGATTTCCCAGCAGAGGTCCTTACACAGGCACGTTGACTAACACTTGCCGACAGTGGGAGCAGACAGATCCTGATGGGTAGACAGAGCCTGACAGGCAGCCTGGGTCGTCACTGCTTCCCTGTGTACAGATACCATCACAGGCAACTGAAGCAAAGGCTGTGTGGGCACTTTAATAAGACCTCAGTCCGTGTTGCTGCTGAAGGGTCAGATTTGCCTTCTTTGTCCATGGCTACTTGTTCCCACCGGTCCTCTCATGGTGGCTTTTAGCTTGAGCTACCAGTCTGTCAGTCAGACCAGGCCACCGAATGCACTGCTCTTCAATGTGTGGATTAGTTTGTGAAAAAATGAAAGAGGTGCTCCAAAGAGGGAGACCATTCTTCTTCCAGTGAAATGGCAGCTGACATTTATCAATTTTTCAATTTGGTTTGGTTCTTAGACAGAAACACCAGGAGACTGTGATGATCCACAGCTTTTGTGTCAGTGTTCCTAACCTCAGCTGAGGACTCCAAGTCTGTCTTGATGTGGTCGGAAAGTGATTAGGAGACATCACAGACTAGCTTGCCTATGGCTTGACATAAGGTACAGCTAATTATGGTATTGTAGCCATGCTAGGAAAAATGGATGGCCTTCCTGGAAAAAGGGAAGAATTGAGATCATAAACTACAAACTGATTTGTTTCCCCCTGCACTCCTCAGATTACCAAGATGCAGAAATTAAAAGAATAGCTGATAAAGACGTTCACTCCCACCTCCAGGCTTATAGCCTAATGCTTTAAAGGCAACGATGAAAGAGGAACAAGCAGAGAATCAAGTGAAATCATCTCCCAATTAATGAACAGTCTTTCCCCAAATTGTTTCCTGTTTGCACAGATAAAAGGGATAGGCAGGGTGGCACAAAGAATCTATGTGTGGGGCATACAAAATTTAATTGCGACCCTGCTCCTACCCTGGATTTAATTTTCAGTGCAATAAAGACAGCGCTCCCAAGCCTCCACCTCTGAACATCACCTAGTTTGCATAAAAGGAGAAATATATCCCTTTTAGTTCAGCTGTGCCATACAGAGAGGACTTGCAAGATGAAGCTCAGTCACTCAAAAATAACACAGAGCAGTGCAAACATTGACATTTCAAACTGGGAAAACTCTTTGCACAGATGCAAAGCCTTGGGAAAGGAAATGGCACATTAGGCCTCTTGATTTCATCAGGACACTTGCATGTTTACTGTGGATTTTCTGGCCAGACATTACTGCAGCCATTTGGCAGATGGGGAAACTGAGGCCCAGGGTGGTAGCTCTACTTGTGCTGAATCATGCAATGAGTCAGTAACAGACCCAAAGCTAGAAGGTGGGAATCCCTGCATCCCAGTTCCACTCTCAGACCACTTATTGCTAGAGCCGGGTCTTGCATAAGACACTGCAAAGCTGCTCAGCAGAATGATACGTTACCAGTAAGCGAGGGAAGGATGCTCCTTCAGTGCTGGTGTTGGAAGGGCTGGCAGCTTCTTTAATTCATTCCTTACAACTTCATTGCTGAAAGAGAGTTCAAAAGGAGGATCAGGCTACAAGAAAACAACCGCAATATTTGATATGACCTGACCTAGCTGGCAGGCTGCTATGGCTCTACATCTGTTCCTCCTTAACAAAAGGCACTGGGGTTTCCTTTTTCTTTTCTCTTTATTTGTTTTATGGCAGCCCAGTTAACTTTTCCCTCTATTATCAAAATTGGAGAGAAACTCTCCCAGATGGTTATGTTGAAGCACTTCCTACCAGTGACTGGACACAAGAGCTACCACGTCACATTTCATTGAGCAGGGTCCCACGGACATGTTCATACAGAGAAAAGGCCAAGGAGAAGAGAAGAAAAAGTGATGCTTCCAGCTGCAATAAAGAACCTTTACTTAATGCTTTACAACCTGTTGCAAAAAGTAATGATTTGCTTTCTTAGCATCACAGGTTGTTCTTAGCCTCTTGCCCCAGTAACGTGGCCTTTGCACAACGTCTTCACTGATAAAAATCCAGCTTGAATTCATGTCCTGCTACACAGAATCCTCCGTGGGACCAGGCTCAACCACTTCACTAACATTCTTCTCCCTGCATCCTCTCGTGGCCATGCTGGCCGGCTGGAGCAGCATCACTGCACACCACCGAGCAGGGAGAGCTCATGAAATGGGAGGCAGATTCTTGCAGATGGAATGAAACCATGGAATTTTCTCCTACAAACCCAAAATACCTCCTTTCCCACTTTTAAACACGGAAGGAATTGTGTGCACATGAAAAAAATCCCTCAAAACATTGGGAAGGAAGGCAGTGTTGCTGTTACTTTTAAAATCATAATACACAGCCAAGAGGGCCAGACAGGACACTGAGGAGTGCCAAAGAATTAATATTTATTGGATTACTTCTTAATAGCAGTTTTTTTCTGCCTTCTTGTACCCTGCCCTTTGTCCTGCCAAAAAGGTGGCTGTCCTGGTGCTATGGAGAGAGAAACCTCTTCCAGCGCTCCAGATTTCCCAGCCCACTGGCTTCTCCTGTAGGGCGGCAGTAGGGACATTAACCAGGCAGACAGACAGTCTTGGCATGCCCAGCTGTAGACCAGCGATGCTAACATCTAAAGGCCAAGGGAGCCCTTGGACGTGCCAGGTCACCCTGAGTTTTGTTCTTGTCTTTGGGACAGTCTGTATGGTGGCTTGTAGAGACGTGATACTGCTTCAGTTGTTCTAAAAATCTTCCCACAGCGTTTCTCCATTTGCACATCCCAGCAGCAGCCTCTGCCCGAGACCTAGGTGGATATGTCTTAATTGGAGTTTGCAGGTTAATTGCTAGTTTGGGCCATAGGGTAAACCACTAACATAAATCCTGGAGCAGGCATTTGGGGTATGTCTACAGGCATTTATTATCGTGGTAGTTCCCTGACAACGAATTAAGTTTTAAAACAGGACCACAACTTCTAGTTAAGACAAATCCATTATAGAGATGCCCAAGTCTCAATTAGGTTCAACTTGTGCAGAGTGAAGTTGTGTAGAACAGCATTTACAAGAAATGACTAAGGCAACCACTTCCATGGTAAGCACATAAAAAACCACTCAGCAACACCTCATATGCCAAGTCAAATGACTCTTTGACAAACAATGTTTGAACACCCACTCCTGCCAAAATCTCATGGTCATCATCATGGTTTGACCATCAGATGGGTCTTCCTTTGTAAGTGCAAATGCCCAAAAAATATTCAGATTTTTTCTTCCATGGCAGGTAAATATCTGCACAAGTCTGAACAAGAAGCTGCTCTGTTCCATGATATCTGCTGATCTGGCTGTTCTGCTCTGTGACTGACAGCCTAGAAAACAAGCTGTTGCTGTTTACAGAGTATACTGGGTCTGCCCAGAGATACCTCCTATACAGCACATGCATACTCAGCGCTTACTGAGTTTTTTGACATTTTGCAAGAAACTGGGGAAAAAAAAAAAGAACCCAGAACAATCGAAGCACAGTCAGCAGTCACTGCCCCTAAGTGAAGGTTTTTTGAGGCTGGCTGCTCATAGAAGGAAGTTGAGAAATTTCCAAAACTTTTCTGGGAAGATAGGGAGTAATTTCCAAACAGGGACTTTCTGAGTGCAGAAGACTGTCAAATAGGGTAAGATTAGTGGTGACTAACTATCTTTGAGAGTCTGGGAAAAAACCTGAATCAGTAATGGCTCACATAAAAGAAACAGCTAACAGCAATCAGCTCTATCTTTTCTGTCAGTGATGAGCAAAGCTTGCTTGCACTGTAATAAAAAGTCTTGTAAGAATCAGAGAAAAAGACATACATGCTTAGTGATGTTGTTGGATGGTATTAGCATTTCTGCTCAGTAACTAGAAAATACTGTAAAGGCAGTGCCTCACAACTTCAAAGCGACAAATGTATTTCAGGTAATCACTTCCAGGGAAAAAAAGGTATTTTGTTCCATGGTCCATATATTCACTAAGTCTTCTGGCAAGACTGCTCTCAAGACAAATGAATTTAGACTCCCAAAAGAATGTCAAATCAAGAAAATGGAAAAAAATAATGACTTAGGTGCATTTGAACCAGTGACCATGAGGTCACTCTCCTCTTGGCTTGTTTTAAAACACCAAACCCTTTAATTTTTAAAATGTGTCCAGCAGGATCACAACTGGTTTTGTACTTACTGCCATTCCTGCTCCTTCTAGTGAAGTATCTCAGTGTGTTTATTTTATTACTGCATTTAGAAAGTGTTTGTTTAATCCAGTCACTTGTGCTGCATTTATTTTATATTCCAAAGTGTCCAACCTCCAGTGTTGTTATATATGGAAGGGTGCTTTTGATACAGATTTATTAATATACAGGTGAAAGGTGCCAAATACACTTTCACTGTGTCTTCCAGACCACTTTATTCCTGCACTGTGGTGGAAATTATAATATTTAAAAGACTGAATAACAATATGGAAACTGAACTGGAAAAGCCATCTGCATGGGTTCCTGCAAGCTGATATTCACAAAGGTCAACTGACTGGAGAATAGACCTAGAAGACAGGAACTCCTGAGTTCTGATCTTAGTTCTGGTACTGCCTGCTTAATAAATCTTGGCCAAATAAATGAGCCTCCACATCCCAGTAGTTCTGTCTACACGTGGGGGTAAAAGGCCTGTGTAGCCACTCCATAAGCATTTTGTTAAAAACAAGTTTTTTGCAGGCTGGCTGCAAAAAAGATTACATACACAGTTATGTCTCAGGAAATCCATACATTTTCCAGCATCTGTAATGACAAAGATCACTAACAAAACTAAACTGCAGGTTAAAGTTATCCACTCTTCTCAGCATGGTAATTCATTTTGTTGAATGCAACAGGAAATGCAGAGTCTGAGATTCTCGAATTAAATGGTACCATTCGAAAAACAGTGTTTAGGATCTTCTCCATAAGGTTGCAAGAATGTAGCCTGATTTTGTAACTCCTTCATAAATTCTAATTTGTTAAATGCCACTTGGTTACATAGAAAGAAAAGTAAGCCTGAAACTATGTTAGATCACCATCTGTTCAAATGTTGAAATTATTGTGAAATTCTGCTTAAGAGGAAATGGGCTGTTTGCTTTCCTCCCTTGTTATTCTTTCATATGTTGCTGGGAGATACTTGGAGTTCACTCGAAATGTCTCACACTGCCTAACTGGAAGAAATCTAGCAATGAGAGCCTATGTGAGGAAATAGCTGCAACGGTTTGGGATTTTGTTCTGCTCAGGGTTTCTTCTTTCCCCTCCCCAAACTTAGGGACAAATGGTCAGTATATGTTATTTCCAGCTGCTTTGACATAGATGCTGTTTAAGGTTGAAGAGCTGGATTCTGTACATTTAAAACCAAGTCAAAGTCAGTGTGAGTTTCCCAAAGATTTTGGTCAATGTCACACTGGTCTCTAAATCCAGCAGGATTAATTTAGAGGGAAAATCTCAACTATTTTAATGATATGTGATGCTCCCTCTAGAATTACCCAGGGCACCCTGGTTCCTTCCTCTATGTAGGCCTAAAGAGGGTCACACCTGTAGAACTTACGTTCGTCTAAGGTATTGAAATTTGTCCTGCCCACGCTCTGCCAACCAAGTGTGACTCAGCTCCCTACTAGAAACGAGATTAGCTTGAGTTAATAACCTTTACACCTGTCTGAAGGATACTAGTTTAGGAGCCTTATACATGTGATTCTGTGCCTTTGAAGTAAAAATTTTTGTAACTAATATGAAAAAGCACAGATCAGATCTTAAGTGTCCTATTCAACCTGAGAATTAGCTGAACAGGGATAGTCAATAGTCCTAAATTCAGTGGTATGTCCCAGCCTAAATGTAAACCTTTTTCAGGCTTGTCAGCTGAAGCATTTGGGGATTCTTTTAAATAACATGCAAACCACTCTCCTTTAATGCAGAGGACTAGGAACTTGTTAAGGAGAACAACTTTTTATTTTAAACCTCACTCTGCCTAAATCTGTATCAACTGAGAGATGTGCCCTTGGTACGACTCTGCTTGCAGAACACTGAGCTGGACAAGGCCACTCACAGCAAACACTGAAATACTTTCCTTAGTTGATCTAAACTGGTTCAGGAGCTCAGGGTTTCTGATGGGTTTGTTTTTGAAATGAAACACACATTAGAAATGGAAGAGGCCTCAGTCAAATTGGTCGACATAGGTGCTAAACTGATCTGTCAGGGCTATTGTGGCATCTTGGTTCAAGACAGATAAGGGCGACTCAGACTATGTGCTCCCCAGGCTTACCAAACATGGGGCAGTCATTGTGATGCCTGAGGTAGACAGTACTCCTAGGTGGCAAGAATCAGCACTAAGAGACTCGTACATGATGATGCCCCACCAAAGGATGTAGGACATGTGCTTGAAATGGCACATAAGCCCCTTTTGGAGGCAGGAAAGAGTAGTACCGTGAGCATAGTTAGTATTCTGAGGCATGAGATTATTCCCTCAAAAGCAGCAGTGGGAGCTGCTGTCACTGTAGATGCAGCAGTTCACAGACATAGAAAACTGACTGCTGGAGTTTGTAAGATCAGTTCTGTTTTTTGAGCTCCCATGAGGCCCAAAAAGCAGACTTGTGACTCCATTCAGGAGTCCTGAACCAGCTCCTTGTGATCCACCACCTGGGTGCAATGGGGCTTGGAGGTAATCATGGTCTGGCCACCATGGGCACGTGCCAACTCCAGCTGAAATGGCGACAATTTGGCATTGGCTATCCCAGCACCTGAGGTGCTCAGCAGCGACTCATAGCAAGGCTCCCACGGGGAACAACAATTCTCCCATCATTATAAATGAGCCAATGCTTATGCACTTTTCTGGATCAGGACCAAAGAGAAACTTGTAGTCTCACAGGCTATAAATCCAATGGCAGTAGACATGACAGGTGTGTGAAATCTGGAGTCTGCGTTCCAAGCATGCAACCCTTTAGAATTAACTTATTTCTTCAAAAACAAAGCAGGAGTTCAAGAGTTCAGCCTTCATGCAATGTGTGCTGCCGTGCACAACATACTATCTTTAAATCTCAGCAGCAAGACATTCACCACTGCAGAGCTTCTCTGTTTCAAAGAGTAGCCACTTCTATTTCAAACAGCATTTCAACATCAACTAACTTCAAACACTGAAGCTAACTTCAGCCCTAAGAGAAGTCAGAACACTTGTCTCCATCTGCAGTTCCTCTGGCTGGCCCCAGGCTTGATGTGCCTCCCAGATTTTACACCGCTGATACGAATAACCACAAATCTCAGCAGGCAAAATCTTGACCACAATGACCTCATGTTCACTTCAGTAGCACCTGGATCTCACCCAGCCCATAAACCCATGTCAGTGCACATTAGAGGGGAGCTGTTGGAGAGACATCCCTGGAGATGCTAAGTCTTGTCCTAGACCACAGAGGGTCAGGGTAGGATTCTTCTACCTTCCTCCAAGAATAGGCTTTAAACTTCACTAATATGGCAGATTGCTTTGCCACCAAAGCCCACTTATAATTTAAGATCCCTGGCAGTGTCTGCATTGTTATTATGACACCACTTCTCTGCCTGACTTGGATGTAAGGATTCCCCCTTCCACTTCAAACTATTGTGATCCACAGGTGGAAAGGAATAAGAGCTCACTGTTTTAATGGGGATGGTGATGACTGCCACACCAACGTGGAGGAAGACGTTAACACCATGTATTGAGGTATCTTCTGTGCTCTCAGAGAAGATTCCTCATTTCTCTGTGGCCTAGAGAAATGCACTGTGATAAACTCAACTGTTCCTTTTGCAAGGGACATCAAACAGCATTCAGCAGATGGATGCTTTCCACTGGCTGTTTCCACTTCTGGTCTGGAAGAAGGTACTTCAGGATAAAATGCTTTCACTCCTATTACCCCGAGCCATCTGATTGCCTTCTGTTCTGTGTTTCATAGTCTGAATGTATACTTTTTGGGTGTGTTTTCATCATGTTCAGTATATTCTGAGAAACATTAAATATTGTTCTTCATAGCAAAACCAGTGGAAGATGTGGCTTATCACAGATTTGAATGGCAAAACTCTGCTTGGTCCAGCTTTTCTGGGCTGAGCATTTGGCAGTACATGGAAAACCAGACTGAAAAGTAAAAGAGCCACATGCACTCCAGTACGCCCTAAATAAACACTGCTGATAACTGACTTATTCCAAACTGGATGGAACTGAAAAATGAAACAAGACTGGGCTTGTGTTTCTGTGGTCAGATGCATGTCAGGATTTTGCAAGTTGATTAAGGTTTTGAGAAATGATAAGGCAGAATTTAAACTTCCTTTTAGCAAGGGTTACCACATGTCATCTCAGATTCCATGATGGGTAGGCAATATTTGCAATGCATTGTTCCTTTTCACTGATTTGTCTCAATTTTAGCTAGAAGTCCCAGTCCACCAGAAGGTGCAACCTGTTTATCCGCTGTGCCAAGTTACTCATGATCTCCTCTGGGTGCACAGAGTACCCTTACAGTCTTGTCTCAGTGTATCTCAATGATGACAAAAAAATACTCCAGACTTTTCTGGCAATTCAGTCTCACTGCCCATTCACGCCTTATTTTCTTATCTGAAACTAACATCAATGGATATTGTGGTCCTCCAGCTGAACTCACATTCAGATTGGTAAAAGTAATATATGTAGTATGTGATTTTTTTAGCATAGACAGTTCTCTTGGGTTTCAGATAAAGAACTTCAAGTTTCGCGCATGAGGCATCAACCAGCCATCTGACCTTTGGTTGCTACTAATGCAGAACTGACAGATACTGTCAGTTTAAATGAAAATTCTTGGGCATTTCATTAATACTCTCCTGAAACACCAAGCTCAGTCACCCCTCTGAATTTCTTACAGCAAGTCTGAAGGTTTGGCTCAAGAAATAGTGAAAATTGAACAAAACCAATCATCTAAGTTGTCATTGTGAGAACTCTGTCCAAATTCAAGCTGAAATATCAATTAGTGATGGAATTTCAATGTGGCCTCTGGCTGGATTGGTGACACAACAGTGATTGTAGAGTCATTTCCTTAGTAATTTCCTTCCGAAGACTAGTCTATTTCCTGAACTTCATGGGCATATAAAGAGATTTGAAACAACAAAGTCACAAACAATGCTGTTTGCAAGGCATGATCTGGTCAAAGGCTGTGTTCTGTGAAGAAAGGATTTCAGGAAACATCATGTCTATATTAACAATGCATTCCTGTTGTTACACAGCTACAGATGAGTTGCATTGCTTACACAGTGATTTCACCAGATTTATTCTCACAGTACACAATGACAAAAACTTTTAAAATCACCTACCTTGAAAAATCCCCCTTTGCCTCCTGTAAAACGAGGAAGAAAAATTAAAAATATATCATTAAAAATAGAAAAAAGATTAAGAAGATGGCTGTTCAAGATTTTCCATGTGCAAAATTCACTTAGCATCAATTTCCTGTTTTAATTGATTCCTCATGTATTTTTTGGAAGCAGTATCTAATGTTAAGTGCCATGATACATGCAGTGAGCTGGGCAGATTAACAAACAAAAGGTTTCCTTTATACAGGGCCAGATGATTCCTCATTCTGCTAGTGAATACCCAAGAAGCTGCAGGAAATGCTAGTAAATAGGTAATTTTTTGGGTCAATGTGGATGCCACATTACTAGAAGATCTCCAAAGTCTCAGTGACTTTGCAACCTCCGAGACTGCAACTCACCTGACTCTTCTCACAAGTGTTCTGGTTATTTTCTAATAACCAGGTTATTTTCTAATAACCAGACCTTCAAAAAGCTAGCTCGCTGTCAGTTATCAAGGGGATTCAAGACACAGGTTTTCCTAACTCTTTGATGGATGTTTGGAGGAGTATTTAGCTCCCTTACTTATGTGTCTAGATATTTCTGTTTATTACCATTGCAGCCTGATGTTAAAGGGCTGGGAAACATTCCACTCCAGTAGTTAGATTAGTACCTGAGTCTCACTGTGCATCTGGTGACCCCTCAAAACCTGATGAGCCCCCTCCTTGATAGAGGCAATGTGCATTTTGCATTTTCCATAGGCAATATGCATTTTGTATGATGCATGCTAAAGCACCTCATTTGCCATCAGCTACACAGAAAGCACAATGCAAGAATGTAATTTGTGCAGTGAGGGAGTTTCCACTGCCCAGAGGACCGGGTTTTGCATTCAGGTCCTTTGTCTTTACATCCGTCCATCAACCCACACAACGTGTCAACCCATGTCCAGTGGTGCTTCAGTCCTGAGGCTGGGCTAAAGTTCAGAGCTTTGGCAGTACTTTAATTTGTTCCGGTAACACGACAATTTGAATTATGGCTGCAGACTAAATGACTTTGAGTTCTGATGGTCCTTTACTATGTTCCTATTTTCCTCCGAGTGAACTGAAGGGAGGACAAACTCTCCTCTGGTTCATAGGAAGGAGTCCTCGAGCATATCATGATTACAGTTCAACACAGAGCAAAACCCAAAGGATATGCCCTCGCCTGCACAGGGGTGAGCAGACTGAATTTAGAAAGCAATTCTGTAGAGTAGATTCTCCATACTTCAGTTCTTTGACCTGAATGCTGCAATGAGAAGTAGAACAAAATGCAGCATAATCCCTCTTGTGTTGCTTGGATCCTGTCACAAACACGGGTTGTAGCAATTTCTGGTTACAGACAGCAGAGGTGTGGCTTGTTTTGACTGTTTTCATTAGGTTACACAGCAAACTACTAAAGGAATACAAGTAACATCCTGTGTTTGTGATGAGAAACAATCACAGCAACATGGGTTACAGTGGCAGGTCTGAATCTGGCTGTACAATTACTAAGTGCTCAAGTTATTCATTAGGATGAGCGGACAAAAGATTCATAACCCTATTGCTGCTGCTCACAATGAGCCTGTTGTTTGATGTGTATTCCCCCAACAGCCAATATGTAATTTCTATAATGTGCTTTTAATTGAGTCCCCCATCCTGTCTCTCTAGCTCCATTTTTGTTACATAAAACAATTTTAATGAAGATTCAAATCCCTATGCATTAATTGCTTCTTTAACATGGGAAGTGCTATAGAAGGGCAATGCATTGTTATTTATTAGTGCAGTCTGATGAGATGGCTTGTCTGCTCACATGGCTCCTCATAGCTTCATGGCTGATAGGAAAAAAACTAAAACTAACACTGTATGAAAGAGGAACAAGAATCATAAGACAATTATCTCTGATCTGCTCACACAGTCATGCTCCTAAAAAAAGATCTTTCACAAAAAACACCTCTGCTACGCTGAAAAGATTCCTCTTTGGGAACCAGAGATTTACCAAATGCTGCTGGTAATTTGCTCTCTGACCCCTTCCCTCTTCCTGAAGAGCAGAACTTTCAAAGACAATTTTTTTTCTGAGGAAGTTTTTTGGAAAGTCTTTAAGCCCTTCTGCCCACCTTGGAGAATGCAGACAGTTGCATATATAGAAGCTTATGGAGATCATCAGAGGGCCAAGCTCCACTGGGAAAACAAATGCAAGTAAAGTCACTGGAGAAGAAACCATTGTATATGGATTTCACCTACGAAATTGCATTAATCACTTAGATTTTCTCTGGGTTTACATCACACCCCAGGGTCTTGGATATCTGTGTTGGCGCAAATATAACATACATTTGTGTATGCAAAATGCTGGGCAGTGGAATCTCCTCCACGCGTGAAGAGGTCTGGTTCGAGAGCCTTCGGTACCTATTTTGCATTGGTATAAATGATGAAAACTGTGTAAAGACATCTTTCTCCTGCAGGTAGGGGAACCCCTTCACTTCCATACGGCCCTTTTGAATTTGGCAAATCAAGAGAATTAATGCAACTGGAGAAAGCACGAAGCAAGAGAAGGCAGGTGCTTACCTGCAAGATGTATGCAGCCAGTTCAAACACCACTTCACTGTCAACCTCAATTAGTTCCTTGAAAAGTGAAGAAAATGAGAAAGAAAAAGACAGTTGAGTCAGTTTGAGCTCCTGCAAGAAGGATGTGCATCTCCTCCTGACTGCTGCACAGTGAAGCGTGCAGTGCCCGTTTTCTCCCCTGGCTAGGCTTCAAAGCATTCCCTGTGTGCCTGGAGACCAAAGTGAGGGAGAACCTGCCCACTCAGATGTGGAGAAAGCCAAATATTCAGCCTAATGGCTTGGTAAATGAAGCATAACTGGATGTGGCATGAAGGGATTCCTGGGGAGGAGGGAGAAGAAGGCAGGTGGAAGGGGGAGGATTGGGGTAATTTTTTATTTTCTTGTGTGATTTAGTGAAAGGTAGTCTGGGAAATATATTTTTTCTCCCCTAATGTCACCCGTGCTTCAGGGGAACACAGCCATGTCCTTGGCTCACAGAAGCAAGGAAATGAGAAAATTTGTCTTCACTGAGGTTGTGTCAAAGCCTCTGCAGAACTCCTCTGGCCCTTGCCCAGGGTAAACGCACAGAAAAAAGAGCCATAGTCCCTCTTGCAGGATGGAAGCTCTGGTTTCGGGCCTTCATCCCCATGAGCACTGGGGCTGGGGCTGCTTTAAGAATGAGCTGTGAAAACAAACCTTTTGGTATGTCTTCACTGCTCCACTCTGTAGGATCCACCTCTGGATGAAGGCAATCTTGGAGGGTAAGGTGAAATTCTGAGTGTTTTGCTTGGACACCATGGTCACAGGAAGGACACGGATGGTCCCATCAGATCCTCTCAGGGTCCTTCTGCTGTGCCCGAGATGGTGGCCACAGAACCAAGGGGTCCAGGCGCTGCTCCATCTGAGTGTGTGGGATGCAGAGCCAGCATCACAGATGCATGGTGTGGGAGGCAGGAACATTAATCTCATGGCCAAGTGTGCTCTCCCCAAGTCTCTGATCCCTGCCAGTGTCAGCTTTTGGGAAGAGAGTGGGCTTTTACTGCAATATCTGTTTAGGCCTCAGTTCTGCAACTAAATCTCCTATGTTGTTTCCTATGTGTGTGGCCACGTACACTGGGTCACTTCATCTCACTCCTGTGTGGCTTTTCTGTTGTATTTATTTAAGGTGCTGTTTTTAATATTTTACTTCATCTGGCAAGAAACAAGGGATCTAAATATAGATCACTGCTGTGATCCGTACTCTAGCCAAGTCACGGCCGCACCCCATTTACAAGCCACAGTCGCTGCGTTGGCTTGTCTCTGGCAAAATCATAAACAAAGGGAACAAAACAGAGGATAAGATCCAGGTGTCCTTGGCTTTCACCAGTGCCAGCTTTTTAAAATAAGCACTTCCTTCACCTCCTTCGTAACAACTCCTTGAGGAGCAAACACCAGCTCTGCTACGGGCAATAAACACACCTTCCCCCGCTCAGCTGAGCTGCCTGATTCACGCAGGCACCTGCACTAACGACGCGCGTGTGCCAAGGGGAGCAGCTGGTGCAAGATGCCGATTCAGCTGTAGGCAGGGCCGGGCTGGGGCAGCCAGGCACATCCCGGAGCAAGAGGCGATGCGGAGTAGAACCAGCGTGCCTGCTCCTGCTCTCTCCTTCCAGCACCAGGTATCACACGGACAAACCACCCTCTGCAACCACGTGTCAGTGTTATGGCAAGTCTGTACTAGTAGGTAAAGCGGGCCAGAGCCCGTTCTCTGGCCCTAAGGGTACGTGGCACAGGATAGCTCATGAGTAAACACTCTTCCTCCCTCCCCTGGTCCCAGGTGGGGTCACCTCTGTATTGCCCCTCGGAACAGGTGCTCTTCCCTGCACAGTGCCCAAGCAATGCCTGGGACAGAGCTAGCTGGCACAGGCCAAAACCCACGCCAGAACATGCTAGAAATTAAACAGCCTGACTTATCGAGGGACAGTGCCCGATGCCAAGCTCTGTCTCCTTTGGCTGTACAAATGTGGCTTGGTCTTCCTGGGCAGCAGTGGCTTGCTGGTCCTGTGCGAGAGTTCGGGTGTGTGGGTCCATGAACCTCTCATTATATAACAGGGTGGGTGAGGAGGAGCGGTGGGCACAGCCAGAGGTGTACAGCACCCAGTAGAGCCAGCTGGCAACGCAGGGGACCAGCAGCCCCAAACTGAACAGGCCACAGTCATCTCCTTTCCCAGCTTGAGCAGCCCTGTGCATGGGGACATTTGAGGGTGTGTCAGGACAATCAGCAGCGGAAGGTCTGCGGTGCTAGCACGGCATTACGAACTACACTTACATCCTACGCAGGATGGTCTTTCTGGGCTGCAGGGAAGCCTGGGGTGAAGCCATCCATGGGAAGCCCAGTGAGGAAACTTTTGGTGCAGGAAGGAAGCTTTCAAGGTTTGGGACACCCCCTGCAACCCCCTGCTAGCTGCAGGGATGACAAGCACTGGCTGTGCTTAGACACTGAACCCTCTATCTACACCTAGGCCAATCCTCCAGGCATGCTGGCTGGGTGCTCGCCCTGTGTCCTAGCAGAGACTTTGCACCCAACATTCAAATTCAGTGCCTTTTTTAACAGCACAGCACGGCTTACTGTGGCTGGAAGTCAAACGGGGAAGGACCCGCATGGGAGACTGGGAATCCATCAGGGCTATTTTTGGACAGAAACGACAGTCAGCTCAAATGTGCAAAGTAATGGTTTTAGGAGAGGTCAGACTAAAATAGACCAACCTAGATTTGTAGGCACTTTTTTTCCTCCCCCCCCCCCC
>Ga0065711_1033388_pt1 | contig 25587 bp, 9 predicted proteins | sample Hoacrofraction12_FD_59098 | JGI IMG/M metagenome (GOLD analysis project Ga0065711, IMG submission 59098) | Hoatzin crop microbial communities from Cojedes, Venezuela - Epithelial fraction 12 v2 (version 2) | ecosystem: Host-associated > Birds > Digestive system > Esophagus > Crop | place...
GGGGGGGGGGGTGGGTAGTTGGTTTGTTGAGGTTTTTTTCCACTTCAATAGCGCGTTTCAGAGCTTTGAAGTGACCTTAACACTTTGAAAATTTTGTGTGACTCCATTCCAACTTGATGTCATCAGACCATCCCGCTGGAAACTTAATTGTACTCAAAATCCTACTTCATCTGGGCTGCACAATCTAACTCATAAATTTATTCATGATAACAGAAGACAGCACTGCTGCTCTGCTGTACGCAAGAGGAGATACAGCTACTCGGCAGCAGCCTGGGGAATGTTCTTTCTACCACTCCAAATTTTGTATCGAGTGGATCATGCCACAGATTTTTCTCATCTGTGGTGTTGGTAGGGCTTTTGTTTTGTGGAGTCCCCCCCAAATCTGAGACTGTGTGAGGTTTATGTATGCCTGAGAGCATACTGTAATCGGTGCCAGTGCAACATCAATCAGATCAGATTAAGTCAGGGTTTAAACATACGTAGGCAAGAAACGTTGACACACGCGCACCCCATTCCTCTCCCTTACGAGGGTATCTGCAGCTAGCTGTTGGTGCCCTTCTCCTGGAGGCAGCTGCAGGAGAACTGGCAGCACTGGAACATGGAAAAGCTTCAGTACAAAGTCTTGTTGCTGGGACTGAGCTGTAGCAGGAGGGGGTTGAGTTAAGCTGTTGCACATTGCATTGAAGCAGTTGAGGAGTTACTCGCATACCCTCGCCATTTCCCTCCTGGGAGGTGCAGCCTTTGCAGTACAGGTAGTACAACAGAAATGGTAAAAGCTGAAATCTAGCCGATTGCCCAATGAAAAGATGTTAAATTTTAAATTATTATACTAATATTGCGCAGAACCAAATTATTTCTTAGTTCTTCTGTAACAGAACAACTGGATTTGTTCTGTGAAAAGGGATGCTGAAACTTTGGGAACAGAAGGAAAAGGGGAGAAATCCTTTGAAACTTCCATTATAAATTGAGAATATCAGCTATATTAATCTGATACCAATTCAAACTAAATAGTGGTTTTAATAAAATTACATGCTGCTGTCCATCTAGGAGCTGAAGCTGCCCTCCTACAAAGGCCAATCTCCCCAGTTACATCTGAGAAGATACTTTGCAGATCTGATTGCCATTGTGAGCAATCGGTTCAGACTCTGTCCTGCTGCACGACATCTAGCTGTGTATCTGTTGGACCTCTTCATGGATCGCTATGACATATCTATACAGCAGCTGCATGTGGTTGCTCTTTCCTGTTTACTTTTAGCAAGTAAGTATGTAGCACCAAACGTTAACTAGAGCAGTATAGGTTCTGCTGCCAAATACAAGGTGTGTCTGATGGGATACAGCAGATAGGGGAAACAAAATGGTTACAAAAGACAGGCAGATTAGTGTATATCAGTTTGGTCCAATTGGTAGAGCCTTTCTTTAGGCTCTTGTTTTGACTTCTGCTGGCACCTGATGAAACTGAGCAGAGAAAAAACAAACTGTGATTAAAAACCAATGTTTATGCTTGGAAACAAATTATTCTCAGGTGAACTTTCAAAGCTGTAATGCAGGAATAGAAAGACTGTCTTACTGAGGACATCTCAAAATAGGCAGACCCAGTGCTGGAAATGAGAAATTTGCATATCTGTGATAAAGGAAGAAATTAAATAAACCATATGTAGACTGTACTGCACCCTGCTCATGGTGCTGTGTGGTTCTGGAATACTTTAGATTTCATAAATTGCAGTGTTCTTTAAGCAAGCTAAGGCTAACGTACATCCTGTATTGTCACATGCAAAGAGTAACGGTAAAATACATGGTGAATGCACAGTACTCTGAAGACAGAATTAATTATAAACACTCATTATGAATAGTGCTGCTTAAATTGACCTTGGTGAGATTCTTGCGGTGTGTATCCGTCTTTTGACATTTGTGGACCTCTTTTATATCTCCCCAAAGAGCTATGGGTGTAGTTTGCTGGGATGCCTGCTGGCAGTTGTTCTTAAACCAACAGATTCAGAGAAATAGATCCTGGCAGCTGAACTAACTGTTGGTTAGTTTCTGCTGATCTGTTTCTCTGAATCCATTTTCATTTTCTCACATAAGATATATCACATTGTAGAGGGCTCTAGGCCCTCTTTGTTAGAAAACCAGAGCACTGAGGTGTTGGCTGTTTTTGGTGTGCTGCTTTCCTTCACTGCATCACCAGTCTTCACCAATACAGCTATTCAGCAGAACAATTAAACAAGAAAAGTGTTATTTCAGATTCTTCTGGAGGTAAACTTTGACTGGATGCCACCAGCCAGCAATCTCCTCTTGGCAAAGGATGTGGTGCGGAGTATGAAAACCTCGCCTCAGAAACAATGTAATCCATTTAGGAAAATGGATCGGCTTTGAACTAATACCAGATTTTCATATTAAATTCATGTTCTGAAGAGAATTATAATATTTCTAAAAAAAAAAAAACAAACCTCTGCCATCTTTCATAATAAGCTGCAGCAAGAGCTCTGAAAGCCTGGAGTACTTGTTCTTCTGAGAAGCAGTGTATGAACTGGTTCAGAAAACACAAACCAGAATGCTATTTTAAACTTTTGCCCCGTGTGGCTAAAACAAGCTGTTTAATCAGCAGTGCAATAAGTTGGACAAATCACACTGTGATACATCCGATAAGGTTAAAGAAGTAATAAGAGAAATTATTATGTGACTCCTGAAGCTTGTATCTCTGTAATTACTAGAGTATGGGAAACAAAAACTAACGAGGCTGGGACTGGTGTTGGATTAAGTCCTGTATAAGTACCTCCACTTTTGGGAAAAAAGCAAACGTTCAGTATGTTCAGTCCTGCAAAACTCTCTAAAAATGTGCATTTACAACATATTGTGTAGTACTGAATAAAGAGTGTAAGATGGAAAGAATTTGCAATGAAATTGAAATAGCACAACCATATGGCAAACTGTATGGAAATGTGACACTTATTTCTCTTATTAATGGGTTTTCTACATACCCGATTTTGCTTCAGGCTAAAAGCATACAGGCCTGACAAGCTGAAGTCCAAGGATAGGTGAAGCTACTAGCAGCGTTAAAGTTGAAACAGTACATATGGCAGTGTGGGTTTTCAGATGCACATTGCTGAAATCCACTTGTTTGAAATGCTGGAGCAGCTTACCAGCTATCAAATCTAAAAAGGTACCTACCAGAACAGGCATTGAAACAGCCACGTTGGCTAGAGCTCTAGCTATACTCCGGTGAGTTTTAGAAACAAAAAGGGTGTGTGGGGGTGGGAGGGTGATTAAAGCCAAGTGCTGTGGTGTTGTGTACGCCAAGTCACATCACAGTGGTATTTCACTGATGATGGGGACACATTATACAATAACTGGGTGACAAAAGCTTGCATATGCAATGCCAGTGGTGTCCTAATACAGCTTGCTTCTGTGTGCCGGAGTGGGAAAACCAACAGGAAACATGGCACTGCACAGTACCGTACACAGTGTTTGACTTAATCTGCTGGAATTTAGCCCTTTATAGTACATAAGCCTTGAGCTTTGCATCTGCAGGAAAGTCTCAAGCTTGTTTGACACAGTAGAATTAAAATATGACCAACACAGACATTAGCTACAATCTGTTTTATAGTTCGCTTGTGCTGACCTTTTTTTTTCTCTTTTTCTGTTCACCTGAAGGTAAATTTGAAGAAAAGGAAGACAGTGTTCCCAAACTTGAACAGCTGAACAGCTTGGGTTGTATGACTAACATGAATTTGGTACTAACAAAACAGAATTTGCTTCATATGGAGTTGTTGTTGCTAGAAACATTTCAGTGGAATTTGTGCCTCCCAACTGCTGCTCATTTCATCGACTATTATCTTTCTATTGCTGTCCATGAGACTGATCTTCATGATGGCTGGCCAATGGTTTGCTTAGAGAAGACGAAGTTATATATGGCAAAATATGCTGATTATTTTCTGGAAGTATCATTGCAAGGTGAGTTATGGATTTCAGGTAATGACTTCTTTATTGTCTTGATAGACAATGTCCACCTTAAATTAATCTTTTTCTTATTCCTCCTTTTTAGATCATGCATTTTTAAATTATGCTCCTTCTTTAGTTGCTACTGCATGTGTAGCTTCTTCAAGGATTATCTTGCGTCTCTCACCAACGTGGCCTACTCGACTACATCATCTTACTGCATACTCCTGGGATTTCCTGGTGCCGTGTATTGAGCGACTATTAATGTAAGTTAACAGCAGCTATTTTTAAGCTATTTCTGCATCTGTTTGTATACTTAATTGTTGTTAGCACTAAAAGTAAATTTCTTCTTGAATTTCAGTTTTTCTATTCTAAAAATACTTGGGTATTAGGTAATATTGTTAGGTAATAACTATTTTGTTCTTTCCAAAAAATAAAACCTTATTAGATCTAACATCTTTCCTGTTCTTCCAACAAACCTCAGGTTTGCATGTCCACTGAACATCTTTTTGCATGGTTTGAGAATCTGTTTAATAACTTATTCCCAATCTCTGTAGTCTGCTACTAGAGGAAAAAGAGGTAGTAAAGAGTACCGAAGGCATAGGAGGTCCTACTTACTCTGAAGACTCCATGCCTTGGAAGTTCAAGGGATGCTCCAAACAGATTATGGATCAAACATGCAGACTGTTTCAGTGGCCAACGCTGGGGGGAGGAAATGATCAGGAGGTTGTATCCATTTTTCCTGTATCCATTTTTGCACTAACAGCTGACATGAGATGAAAATACCAACACAGGCCAAGTGAACCTTACTGGGAAGGGATGTTACCCAATCAGTTCTTTTATTCTAAACCTTAAGATCAAAACCTATTCCCACCATAACCGCTTTCCGCCTTCAGAAGTTTGCTCTTGCCCAGATCTAAATACAGTTGTGCTTGGTAGAAGCACAGGAGCAGCTGTATTTGGAAGAATCACATGTTCCTTGTAAGTGTGACATTATGACCCCTGATGGCCTCCCTTGGATTCATTAATATGTGTAATGAAAGGGATAGTACTTAAAGCATCCAAGTGCTGCTGCAGAAATGTTTTCAGTATTGCTGTGGAACACTGGGAGTGGTGGGACAACGACAACGAAGCCTTTCAGTCATCTTTGCAGTGCACCATAAAAAGTTAGTAGTCTTCTAGGAAAAACTGGTGAGGGGTTGAATCCCAGCTGTCTTGAAGTGATCTGCCTTGTATAGGCAATATCAAAAAAACTTAGATGGGCCTGACTGAAGTGTGTGAGCGGCCTTAACCACAGCATAAGAGCAAGAGAAAGAGTATGTCTAAATACATTTGAGGCAGGTGTAAATCAAAGGGAATTCAGGTGAGCTAAACTGTCTGGCTTAAGTACTGGGTGGGCTAGAAAACAGGTGATAGGAAAAAAAAAAAAATGCATTTCCACTCCCCAAAGCAGGATCCAATACAAATATACATATGATCTTGAAGTACAGTAATGTAGATCTTTAAAAACCCTCCGATATAATGTATTTGAAAACCCTATACTCTGTTACCCAATTTAAATGAGGTAGAACTATCAGCTAAGTTTTAATTTCACGTTCTGGCAATCTGGCACTTTATTGCAGTACACTAGCACACCTTTAATTTTAGATACTGTTGTATTATTTGTATTGTACTTGGCTTTTTATCTGCATTTTGTGTTACAATGAAATGAAATGCTGAAAAGAAACTATATCCTAAAGAAACAAATGTAAAAACCTTAGATGTCTTTAAAGGGTAGGCTAAAATGATTTTTTTCTTTCTATTTTTTAAAAGCTTTGAAAGCTTTCAGATAATTGCACCATTTGTTAGAGTTCTCCTAGAAGTTAACCCAAAAGAGTTTAAATTCATTTAATACCTGTTCTCACGTATTCTGTCTTCTCAATTTGTTTTAGTGCGCATGATAACGATGTGAAGGAAGCAAACAAGCAAAAAGGACATTCTCAGTCTGCCCAACATACTGTATTTCAGACCCCAGCTCCAACTCCCCAGCAGGCTCATGCTCAACAGCACATACCGCAGTATCTCCAATCTCATCAGTCTTCGTTACAGTATCACCATCAGACATCACAGCAGCAAAACTGTCAACAGATACTATCATCTAACCATACAGCGTCTTACCCACTTCAGACTTGCCCTGCTGCCTTACAGTCTAGTGTTCAGGCTCGAGGCCATGTACAGACTGGTGCTGCGATGCCACTAGCTGTTCCGCTAGAAGTGAAGCCATGTGTAAGTGTCTCCTACAACCGGAGTTACCAAGTGAATGGACGATATTCCTGTATTACTCCCTGCTTTGAGAGGTGATAAGTACAAAATGGTTTTGTGCTTGTTTGTTTGGGGTGGGAAGTTGTGTTGAGGGGATTGTTTTGTTTTTTTGTAAAACCTCAAATAAGTTTGAGGGCAACAACTGAATCAAAAAAGTGTCTTTCCAGGAAAAGAACAACTGGATTGGCAACAGTACCATAGCTCAAATACAGACTGCAAAAAATAAGCACACAGAACACCCTCTTAAAAAAAATGTGTATACCTGGGGGTAGCAAGTTCTTACTCTGGCACTCAGAATACTCTGTGCTTCTAAGGCACATCTTTGAAATGCTAGTCAAGAGAAAAATAGCTGTGGACTAACTACAGACTTACCTTTTAATGAAGGAGATATGCAGTATTATTTTGAAGACATTTATGTAATACCACCGTACAGTATTAACACTTACTTTAAATTTATTGAAACTTAAGACTCCATTGAATGCCAGACTTCTCCAGATACATGGGGAGCACAGGAAGAAACAGCTCTCATCTGGATAACTCCATACTCTTGCCCCTTTTTCAGCACTTGTGTTGGGTATTTGCTTTAGGCTAAGGCATTTGAGTTAACTGGTATTTTGGCTAGATTTTTAAGTTTTGTACCTCACAAGATAGACACTATGTTTTTGTTTCTTTCACTTCCCCATCTTGTTTATGTTTAAAGTAACTCATACTAACTCAGGGAATTTTCTGCTCACTACTGTGTGCTGCTGGTTTGTACACTTAATTGGGTATAACTTGAGGGATGAAGGTAGAGAGGGAAAAGACTATGGCAAGTGGAGTGGCTTTCCTTCAGGGTATCTATATGTGGAGTACCAAAGGGATACGTTAGTGTTCACAGAATGTAGATGTGAACTACTGCCCAGCTGCGTGGTATTGAGTAATTGAAGAAAAGAGGAAGTTTCAGCTGAACTTGTACTGTACCAGAACTACGACAGTGGCTGTGATTCCTCTGTGTACACACACACAAACACACAGGTATTATTAACCAACAGAAAGCACCCTCCAGTTGTACTGACAGTATCACTCGTACAAAAACAGTACAGTTAAATGCTTAAAGAAATCCAGTTCTGTCAGGCTTACAGTGGAGGGAAATACTCAGGAAATAGTGGGGCAACTTTTTCTTCTACTATTTGGGAGTTCCAGAAGAAAAGGCCGAGATTTACTCTTCTGAATGGGTGGATCAAAAATATATTGCAGAGTGAACTGCTTTATCACAATTATGGTGCTAATTACATAACATTATGGAATTACACTGTCTCCTGTGGAGCGGATAGTCTGATGGTAGAAAGCTTCACTCATCCAACTCTTGGATGAAAACGGTGGTGGAGATATTAATGGCAGATTTTTTTTTTTTTAATACAAGAAGATACCTGACTTTCCTCTGTGGTAGAATATGGGAGGAAGAAGTATGGATGACAGGATTCTTACTACTTTAAAATATCTTTATAGTATGTGGGTTTAAGGCTTTGTTTGTTTTATTGTTCTTTTACCACCTTCTCCTCCCCTGTCTTAGTGGCAGAACTTAAAATTGTGTACCATCTAATGACACTGAAGTATTCTGAATCTTACAGAGGCTGTTTTGAAAGTAGGGGCAATTAAAATACATTATCAATATTAAAATGAAAGCTTTATCACAGGAGAAGGGGGCCTTACCATAATGTTCAGAATCAAGAGAGGACAGCTGTGTTCATTCTTTCTGGGGCTGAATGATAGCATGCTACAAAAAACTATTTTTGAGGAGAAGAAATCCTGTTTCTCTTGGGTTTTTTTGCATAATTCCCCCCCCCCCTTTTTTTTTTGGTGGGCTTTTGTAGCGTATATGTACTAAGAGGGATAGGAGGGTGAATGAAAGAGATGACCCTCTCTCTGCTCTATGCTAGAGAATCAACTTTGAAATAGGCATAGTGTGGTCAATTCTTAATTAAAGTGCAAGTTGGTTTGGTTTTGGGTTTTTTTCCTTCCTTTCTTCATCTTATAATGAATATTTCCTCATGACTGAGAGTAGTGTTAAGTAGAGACTTTCCACCTCAGAAGATGCTATCCTTTTTATTCAGCGTTGTTACCCACTTAAGAGGGAAATAGACTTCCTTCTGCCAGTTCAGTTTTGTTGCAATGCTATGTCCAAGTCCTCAGTGCTCTAACTACCTCTGATGCTATGAATGTACAGTCTTGTAATAGACCATGACTTGAAATAACAGCAGATGCCTGTAGCGTTTTTTTTCTGTAAAATCCTTAAATTGGCTAACTTGTCATCTTTATTTGTGACACAGCAGTATAGGCTCTTCTTTTTGGGGGTATTAGTAAATTTATCCCATAGGTATTTGATACATAAAAATGTAACTAATACTTAACACTGGAATTATAATGGGCGGGGGGGCTTACTGAGTTAGTTAATACTGCAAATTTACATTTAATAGGGTGTTTTTTATTTGACTATCTTAAGACACTAGGTCAACTGTAAAAAGATCCACTACATGCTGTTTATTTTTAATTTATTACTTAGTCTGAGTGTTTTTCTGACACTACAGCTGCATAATGACTATAGAGAAAATGTACACTGAACAGTTTCAATATATTATTTAAAAGGGCTTTACCAGTGTACATTAAAAATACACTGTTCTTACTATTAGAACCAAAATGTGTTTTTTATGGCATAAATAAGAATGGTGCTCCTAAATGCAAAATGTCCAAAACAATGGAATCTTTGTGAGTGCTATGCATTCAACTTATTTTTAAAAATAAAACTAGTTTTGAGTAAGAAGCCTCCAGTGTATACTATGCTTTTGTGTGTGTGTTTTAAATATGTGAACTGACCCTAATCTGTCTTGCATCATCCCTGTGTATGGGCTGAAGATGTAAGGACTTTCTTCTTTCTCCCCACCCTTTCTGTGACAAGCTTCAGGAACACTCTGACTTTACAATTAAAAACAAAACAAAAAAAAACACCAGGAAGGAAATCATGCAGGAAGGGGCTTTAAAACTAACTGCACCCACAGCATATGCTAAGCATTGTACACTTTAGCACTGTCATTGTACACTTTAGCACAGCTGTAACAAAGAAATCAAGAACAAAAGAACTGTAGTAGTTCAAGAGCAGGGGCGTGAATTCATTTTGTTCTCACTTAAAAAAAGCAGTGATACTGGCAATCTCTTACTTCTAATACTAGAAACAATTTAGGAGAAGATGTGGGAATAGCCTTTTATCAACAGCTACACATACTTAGGTTATTTACAATAGCTGTGAAGTCTCAATCTTGTTAAAAGCAGCATAAAATCACGTGATGCATCCTAGCAAGAAATATATTTGGATGCTTAAAATTTCTTCCTAATAATGTGCACATTACATACTTGTAACAAGGCTATGTGATTATGGGTAGAGCTCCAAAAATTAAGCAGGTTGCATAAATTTAATTCCTCTCAAGTTAAACAATGAAATTCTGAGGTCTCTGTTAGCTTACACCCATCCATTTAGGAATAAACTCTGATTGTGAAAACCCTTCTAAAGGGCCAGAGACAGATGGAGAAGAGCAAGCTCTGCTCTGTTGGTGGCACTAAGGGAATGAGGGCAATGCTCTGTTAGGGTGGTGGCATGCATACTACATGGATAGTTTGATCTGTAAAGTTTTGTCCTCACCCTTGGGGCAGCAAAAGTCAAGTCTGTCTAGACTGTCTCCTTGAAATCTCAAATTTTTATATTTTTTACTGTAATTGCAAAATAGGAACTACCCATGACCTTTATGAATCTCTAACAACTAAAAGAACTGCCAGCTACTTTTCATTTCAATATTTCAGTAAAAGTCTCAACTTCAGATTTCAAATTGCAAGTCTGAGGCTTTTTATGTTTGTATGCAACACAAAAAGCTTTATCTCTGCTTCTCACAACCCAGGTTCATTAGCTAGATTAAATATGAGGATATTTATATTCTTCCAGCACTGCAAATTTAGCTTAAAAGATTAAATTTTAACTGGCATATCGCCAATAATAAAGATTTTTTTGCAACTGTAATACTGCTGTTAAGAATACATAAACCAGAAAGTAATGTAGCATCCCCCATGAATAATTTATTAGCTCTACATGCTGAATGTTCACAGGAACAGAAGCCTCTTGAGTAGATAAGGCCTTATCTGACTAAACACAAGTGCACTTTTAATAAAAGGTTGTCAACCACCAAGTGGTTATTTTTAGTCCCCATTACAATGATATTTTAGAAGTTACGGCACAAGCACATATATTTGTGAAGTTTACATTATACAGTTTGCTCTTTCCCTATAGACATGCATTCTGACAAAGGAAAGCATTTGCTACAAAATATTTAAAAAAACCCCAACCCAATTTATAATGGAATAATTGAAAAGTTGGAAGGATTACTTAAGAAAAAGAATTGTTACATATCTTTATCAATAACTGCTCTCTAGTTAAAACCTTTTCATACATAAAAGATGCTCTACTATATGCGCAATGCTTGTAGTTTAAATCAGGCATTTTACAATTACTTTTTATGAACTCAACCAAGCTTTTACTTGTCAAGAATTATTTTCTCCTTAAACACCTTTTTGTATGCATCTTCAGGTATCTAGGTATCTTTATCATATTTAAGAAAACATAGATATGTAAAGTATTACTTAGAAACTTTCAGGAAATTAAAACAGACATTTGAATAGAAGTAACTGAAAATTATTGTATGTGTATTGACACATTGGCACAATTACACTATGGATGTTCCAGTACTCGAGCCCATCAGACTAGGCACTTTTAAGACTTACCCTCCTTTCAGTTTGACCTACAGATTTACTAATGGGACTCTACAGCAGAAGATAAATGCAGATTGTGAATCTGCCTATTGTCAGCACAACGTTGGGAAAGATTTTGCCAAATGATGTTCTGCTTTACCCTTTTCCACAGAGGTCAACTATATGCACGTTTGCATTCCAACCACCTATCAACTACGTTACAAAGAGAATTTTGTGTGTTTTTAAAACACTGACAACAGTAATGTTTTGCCAAGTGTTGCAATATGTTTAGGTGCACAGATTTTGCAGGAAGGTAAACGGCACTCTAGATGGCATCGCTACAGATCTCCAGAGATGGAGAAATTCTTCAGAAATGCTACAGAGACTGAGTTTCCAGGGAAAACGCCAGTATTTGGGAGAGCAGTTCTGTGCTTCTGTCCTTGCATCATATCCCAGTGCTCGTATCTTATCTTAGTGCTTGTTGACTGTGGCGCAATAAGGACAATCTCCAAGGACCTGGACATTCCATAACCTTCTAGCAGAGATATAGAATACCTAGAAGACTATCTTCATTGGCAGATGAAGAAGTGGGCGTGTAGCCATGCACCCAAGACTGCTGCATGACAGATGTGAAAATAGGATAAGATCCTACTGGAAAACAGGTTGTCCAATAGTAGAAAAGTCACTATTAGGCTTCCATACCTGGGTTCAGATTATGTGCTCTGCTCAACACAGAGATGATTGTAAGTCTGTTTTAAGAATTTCTTGTAAAGTCTAAGACTTAGGAGAACTAGTTGGTAAAAAGGTAGCAAGCATACAGCACTACACCTAGCAGAGACCACAAAGGCTAAGATACATCAAAAATTTTTTCTGTTTCCTCAATCAACTAGATTGTGAGAACCCAGAAGTAGCTTGAAATCACTTCCATCACCACTTTCTCTTTGAAAATGCTGGCTGTTGTTTTGTTCCCATAAGCTGTTCCCTGTTCATATATTCCTGTTTATACTTATATTATACTTAGTACGTGGATTGGTTTGTATTTAACAGGAAACATTGTCCCCACTGACGAATCCGTCAGCATTGTGGAGGGGATAAAAATGTATCAAACTGCTTGTAACGTATCCCCTTGCAATACAGCCCCATTAAGAGATTCCAAAATAATTTTTCCAGTTACTACAAATGCCATTTTTTCCCCTTTATCAACACAGAATAGGTATCAGCAATGATGTACACCCCCAGTGGAAAAGAAAGTAAAAAGGCTATTTAACTTTCTTACATACTTGCAGTAGGACTACACACACAGATGGAAAGCAGCGCTTTCTTCTGCAACTTTTATGTATGGTTCTCTTTCCTTTGAAAAAGGTGCAGGACAACTCTGAATAGATCAAAGTCATATGTCAAAAGAATAATTATAGCATAAATTACAGCTGTCTCATAAATACTACTATATGTTGAAAAAACAAGATTAGAAGCATCAACTTCCATAAATATTTAATTTTACCTCACACACGACTGCAGTGACTGCACTGAAAAAACTGGTATTGCTTAAAGAAGACTCTAGTCTAAAGAGCAAACAGCAGAGGGGTGAAAATAATAGGACAGATGGGATAAAATTGTTCTTATTCATCTCTCCATTATTTTAAAAAAGAAAACAAGGAGCATTTAGTGGAACTGAAATGTAATGTATTTAAATACAAAACCAAGTAGAACAAATTATCACAGCTTTCAATGAGGACAAGAGCTTAGCAGTATTTTCAAGAGATTAAGTATTTGCATAGCTAATGAAATCATTCAGGATTTAAGCCAAATACTAATGGAGGTAAGGAAGACATATCTCTTAATGCAAATTAGTCAACAAGTGTCTATCACAGGATTTCTTCCAACTTCCACTTGGCGGATCTGACTAAATGCAGAAAACAGAGGACTTTCCTAGACTTGATACAGTAAAGCAGTTACTTTTCAATAAATTTAGGTGGCATAGTAGATCTATATTTGATTCTGCTAAGCACCTCATATGCTGTATGCTTTTCTCAGGCACAGAATTAAAAATGTGCAAACATTTATTGAATTAAGACTTGCTTCTAAAACATTCCCAAAAGCACCCATGCTTTTTTCCCAAAAATTACAGAAAACATTTACACAAGAGTACTGCATGTTGTTCTCATTTGCTACAGCCAAACTGATGCAATACTATATGCAAAAGTATAAGGAATAAACTGTTTACCAGAAATTCTGTTCCCTTTCTGCAATACTGAGTCTCTCAGATACAAAAAATGTGTGTACCTTAAGAGAATCCCTTTCTTCCTCTCCCCCACACTTCCTCTAGAGCTCTCCGAGGAAAGAGTTGCCAGGGTTTGCATAGTTCAGCTTGAAAGCTCTCCTGGAGCTGTATTATTACATGGTTATTGCCATACACAGGTTTGACTACCACAGCAAATCATATAGTCTGTATTTAGCTAGCAGTTAGAGTTTACTTTTTTCCTCTGTTATGCAAATAATTATTCTGCAAGAATTTAAATTAACTTAAAACAGATTGTTTCAGTAATCTCACACCTCATTTACATCTATTAGTTGTTACACAATTTTTACTTCTGATGTCCTCTAAGTATCACCATTATCCAGTGTTTGATCCATAGGGTATTAAAGATACAAGTCAAGAAAAAACAAACTACAAAAATTAATGTAAATATGGTAAGCACATAATAAATAGTAGTGAAGGAACCACAATCCACATTATTTAAAAACCAGCTATAGGAATTCTCATAAAAATTACACTCTAGTGGATTAGCTTCCATAGCCACTACCAGCAAGTTCTCAACTACAGTGTTAAACTGCGAGTCAAAGACTAATTTCACAAGTTCTGGGGTTTTTTACAGGACAGTAAAAAACACTCTTACTTGCTTAAGTTAGGCTAAACATCCAATAGCTCTTGTGGCAGATTCAGCATCTTTAATGCAGTTCACTACTAAAACTTTTCTTCCTTCGTTGTTAAAACCACAAGTCATTATTTCTTCTGTTTGGAAATTGTGCTTTACAGTTCTTTTAAAAATACATGCTCTTTGAAGAACTGTTTCTTTTTAGTGTCCTATAAACTAGAACATACAAATTACTTTGATTTATAACTTCAAAGTTTGACTAGAGAAAAATCACATACGTAAATAATACTGTGTGCCCCACGGCATTAATACATACTATTTTGCAATTCTTAGTGAATAAACATACCTACTGAACTGATACTTCATTTAAATGATTTTGAACTATTTTCAGTGGATGATAGCTGAGGTTTGATTGTTGCAACAATGGTTAAAAACTGTATTATCTTTAAAATTCTGTCCATCACACACTTCTGTGGGAAATACATGTCTTATTCAAAGTGTGTCCAAGTAAAACTTGTGGCATAGTCACATGAAATGCACTACAACTATGTATTTTTGCTCACAGGTCTGTATTACATAAAATCACTTTAATACAGTACAAAAGACACTATTTATGGTATTAAATCAATTTGATTCAAATGATATCATATTCAATAAAAGGAAATAATAATTGTTCATATCTTCCTCAAAGGATTCTGCGCACTGAGTTCTGGAAAAGGACACCAACAATTGAAGAGAAGAACAGTAGTGGACAGTAGTGGAGGACGCATCCTGTGACAAATTCTCTCAGGAAACAGTCTTTTGCTAGTTTTGTAGTCTCAGAGAAGTGGAAAAGAAATCTTGGAATGATGCACTTAAGCATTAAAATATAAGGAACTTGTAAAATGACATTGACTTGGCAGTGTTAGGTTTATGGTTGGACTCGATCTTAAGGATCTTTTCCAACCTAAATGATTCTATAATTATATTTCGTGAAGTTCAGTCCTCCAGCACTCTGCAATTCACTTCCCATGGTATTACTCAAATTGACAAAGGTAATTTAAATACAAAGAGCCTGTAAAATAGTTGATTAAAACTTGTATTGCAAACAGAGCTGTATTCTAAATAACCCTTAATTCACTCTTTTCTCCCAACCTTCCTACTGTGTATGTTCTCATGATAGACATCAGCTATGGCTGAATGCAGTGTCTGGAGCTTGAATAGAATAATCCAAATATTGTGACTGAACCTTCTATTCTCCGAACTCTTTGTGTTCCTCAGACAAAGTTCATGTCAGTTCCTCCTTCAGGCCTTCACGCTCTCCTCATCACAAGGGAAACAAGCCCCCACCTTTCATTGTAGTCACAAATCAGACAAAAGAAGTGCTTCCTTAACAGGTTTTGGGAAAAGGCTATTTTGGAATCACAGTAGCAAAGCAGGGGGCTGTCTCCTCACTAGCTCCAAGACATACAGAGGCACAAAGAGTACTCAAACAATAATACCCACTGCAATTGTTGTTATAATATGTACTACTGGACACGGCAGAGTATCATCATTCTGAAAATTTAGAAATCTTATTACCTTGCTTTCATAACAACCAAACCTCCTGCAGAGTTCTGTGAATACCATAGGAATATTTCATATTTAATTTTATATTACTTTCAATTGCTCCAGAGGAGCTGAGAACAGAACTGTAACTGATCCAAGCCAGTTCCTTCTCATGTGAGTGGCCATTGCAACACTTATGACACGTCCTATCAAAATGCAAAGATGACATAATTGAGAATACAAAGCGAAAACTATTTGCTGGCAGATTAAACAAGTAACAACTAACAGTGCTACAGATATAGTGACCAGAACTTGTTCCTCATACGCGCTAGCCTGGATCTAGCTGGTTTTCTTAACTCGAGATGCAGCAGAGTGTTGATGTAGTCATATAATTTCCAAGCCCACAGAAGTCAGACGCATCATTTTCATACAGCACTGCGCTTTGAACTAATAAGCGCTGCTGGATGCAAGACGGTGCTGTGCAGATCAAAGACTCAAGAGCCCCAAGCTCGAGTTCACCTTTTCAAAGTGATACAAAAATGACCTCTAGCAAAAAACCCCAACAGAACATCAAATTAACTATTCCAAATTATAGTTGCAGTATCCCAGAGGAACTCCTGTATCAGATGAAGGGTTCTGACAGTGTTGTGAACACTCTCTCATTTTATCACCTCTCAATCTTCCCTGAGCATCATGGAAAGAAAATCTGCCTCCTTTGCATCAAAGCATCTGAAAAGTTCCCTCTGACAGCAGACTTTGAACTAACTGGAGAACAGTAATATGGCAAGCGAGAAAAAGGTTGTTGTCCAGACAGAAAACACCAAGACAGAAGTTTTGACAGGGGTCTAGAACTCAAAGAAAAGAAGATCAAAACTTTATAATATTAGAAAAGGCAGACATGTCAGGTTCGGGTTATACAGGTAAAGCAACACTTTTTTTCATTATGATACTAGTGTTTTCTGCCACTTACTCATACCTTTGAGCTCCCTCTTTTACCTGGCAGTTTCTTCACAAGATCTAGATGAGTGGGCAACTCAGCTAGCTGCTTCTTCTGGCATATAGCAGATACCTCATATTATCAATATATTTTGTCAGTTGTTTACACCTCATTATCAATATTTGTGTCAGTTGTTTATACCAAGCGTTATCACAAGCTTTATTTCCATTTAAGTTCACTTGGGAATGCACACAATTTCTTCTGGCCCCAAGAGCAACAATAAAGAAAAACATAAACAATGGCAGGAAACTCTACAGAAAATGTCCACAAAAAAAGGACCTCAAAAGCTAATAACTCCCAGAATACACCCACCCTCTGCATGCAAGAGTTTTAAGAACCAAGAATTTCATTGCTAATCTTGGCATAAAGACAGAGTGCTACAAAAATATTCGTAACAAAAATCCCCAATTCATTAATTTAATGAATGGGAAAGCATCAGAAAGAGCTGCAAGAAAAATTTACAAGAAAACTTGCATTTTAGAGACAGACTGAAGAAAGTCAGTTTAACATTACAAACACAGAGAACGTTACCAACAGCCTACCAGTGTCTGCACAAGAACAACATATCTAGTATGGGGTCATAAACGAACAGATAACTGGCATACCAAGAAAGGATTCCAGGAAGTTGAATTGTGATAAATTTAAACTGGATGTACATGGCAGAAATAAAACATTGGGAATAACTAACTATTAGGACAACTCTTCTAGGGTTGTGATAGATAATTCATCCTAATATCCAATTCTTAAAACGACTAACTGAAATAAGAGCTATAAAAGAGGGAAAAGACAAGAGTTTGTATCTGTTGGTTTGTTGAAGAAAGTCAACCCAGAATTTCAACAGCAGTATTTCAGAGAACGTCAGGTTTCTTGAGAAATGTCTAATTGTAGCTGAAAAGTTGAAGACTTTAGAGAATCAATAATTCTTCCAAAATCAGAAACATTTAAATGGGATAATGTCCGTACTTCTTTAGTGAGTGCCATTGCCCTTGCTGGCTCGGTCTGCCTCAGAATTTCATCTCTCGTGATACACTGTGGCAGCTCAGTGGGAGGAGTGGGAGGGCTCCCAATGTTTCACGAGATATACAGTCCCATCCATAAAGAATGTGCGAGAAGTCTTCCAGTCTACAAAAAATCAGAACGCTAGATGCAGGATCTAATCAAAATATTAGTTTTCAACTACATTTTAAAGTTTTTCCCCAGAGCTTCACTGTGAGGATATTTAACTAGGAAGCACTAAGAAACCCTAAGCCATCATACAAACGTTTCCCACAGTTCTGAACATGAAATCCTAATAGATGAGAATCCTAATAAACCTTAAAAATATACAATCGTTACCTCTGCATCAAGCAGAATTTATCAGCTGAGAAACAGGTGCTACAGGAGAGCACTTCCTTCATCAGCTGCCCATGATAAAGCATGCAAGAGTTTGCCTGACATCAAAGCATACAGTTTCTCTTGGTACATTTAAGTCAAAATTTGTTAACAGAAGAGACATCCAATAAAATTGTGTGTGTATAAACGTTTTTTTAAATATAGTTGAAAGGTCACTCTCTCCCACCCCACCATCAATGGAGCGAAACTTCCACCTAATTTTAATTGACCACAGCAACTACACAGCTTTCAAAGAAAATTTACAGTTCACTACCTCACAGGCTTAGCACCTCTCCCGCATTTTAACATTTGAATGGCTGATAAACACATGCTTACATATTTTCCCTAAGGAGGATGCTTTCTTGTATTCAGCGTTAATGGAGGGAAAAAACTCCATTCTCTAAAACCTCCAGAAAACACAAAATTCACAAATACTTAGCAAGAACAGGTAGAGGTCAGTATTGGCAGATCAGAGATCAGAGAGGACTTTTTTTGTAGGAAAAATACATATCCCTTGGCGTTTCCTTACAGGAAAAAGGGAGTGGTGTTCAGAACACAACCCAGACTTCACCTACTGCAGCTGTAACCAAATTTACTACAGAAATGGTAGAGTCATGGACTTTGGCACTTCTACTACAAAATGTGTTATTTCACTTCAAATAATTTTCTTAAAAACTTCATAGGAAAAAAAGATTAGCAATCTCCTCAACCCTTACAGGTTTTCGTAAGAATCCACAGGGGAAAAAGCAGAGCCTTCACAACCACAGACTACTACAGAACTCTCTGAGGAAATGACTTGGACTGAAATCTGTTAAAAAAATCTTGAAACAACTTCTCATCGATGGAAGCTTTCATAAAAACATTGTGCTGGAGGAGTTCCCCAGGTCATTAAGTCCATTATCTTCTTATCATAAGCAAATGTGTCATATAAACCCTTTAATAAAATTGCTCTGAAACCTTGGTCTGACAAAGTTTAAAGCTCACAACTCGTGTCTGTGAACTTAAACATATTCATGGACACTTGTTCTTACACTTATGCTGTCTTTTAATCTAAATTAGTCTTTTCTAGGTTGCTCTTTCTGCTCCACTTGAACTATAGGCAACTATAGAAGAGCTGCACAGCTGTTCCCCCCATCACATGGCTAGCAGCACATGCTTCAATACACAATGCTAAAGATGGGAAAGGGAAGGTGCAGCCACCTCAGCCTCCTCAGTAAATCCTTCTCTGACCACAACTGCTCCCAGATCTGTTTCTGCCCAGAAGAATTGTCTGTTCCCACAACCAGCAATTCCCGGCGTTCTGGTGCACCAGTTCTGTTTTGCACTTGTCTTTCTCGAACACAGGCAAGTGGAATTGTACACATTCTTCCAGAAGGGTTGTCAAATGCTGTCTCTCTTATAATGGAGAAAAAGGTGAAACAGAAAAGAAAAAAAAAAAGACTTACCTACCCCTGTTGTAACTGAAGAAACTCAAGGGAAGAAGAATCTCTATGGCCTGAACAAACAAGAGAAACCATAAAGCGTCTGTGATTCCAATAGCCTGAGCTAGAGAAAATGAATTTCCAAGCAAAATACTTACATTAACACAGATCAGTGGTCTAAAAATCTAAGTGTTCCTAACACAGGGCAGGATAACATTAAATATTCCCTTGGATTTGGTTCAGAAGTTTATAAAAAGTAAATCAAAGAAGGCTACACACATCTTAGAAATTAATCTATCAAGTCTTTCCAGACTACAAAGCAATTCAAAGCTGTGAAGTGATTTGTAGGAATACAGGCAAGCTAACTTAATTCCACTGAATGCTTACAGAAGTGTAGCCCTATGAACCTGAGCTTCAGCATGATCTCTAAAAGGATAAAGTCACCCAGTAAATACTAAGGCAGGTAACATTAATGGAATGCTATACTGCAAAGGATATTGCTTTCAATATCAGGGCTATGAAGTTAAAAATTAGTTTAATAAGGCCTAAGCTGCAGATCGTATCTTTAAATTATGACATAAGCAAACACAATGAATTTGCACAACATGCCTATTAGTAACTCAATACTTCCTGTGTCTCAATTTGTAGGTTTAATTCGCAGATCACAGCTAAACTCTGCCTGTTTCAATACATCCTGCCTTTTAACATCATTATTGTTAAGCACCAAGAATTTTGGCCCACCTTGTCTGGTGACAATTTTCATAGCATCTGGGCAATTCACAACCTTACATGTGATTATTCCAGTAATACCTCATAAGTTAACGAAGTACCATTAAGCCATTTCAGTACAAAAGAGGAAAGAGACATACCCGTAACAGCATTAGTCACTTTTACTCTGGCATTACAGTTATTTGACCTCTAAATTCTCTTCAAAGTTCAGAACACAGTTATCATTTGTAGATATATGCCCCATTTTTTTAAGCATTAATGACTTTCAATGGCTGCAAATGCACATTTTCATAACTGAGTCATGAAAAGATCTGCACCATTATGTACAAGTGCCATTATCCATCAGCCGATTTTTCTCAGCAATGATTTTGTATCACTTTCAGATGACAGAGAAAAATACAGAAATTTCAGATTATTGAAAAATAAAACAATTTATCCATTTAGTGACAGTCATTTTAAGGTCTAAATTTTATCCATATCTTAATACATTTAATGTATGATTATTGATACTGTACATGACAATTTTCACCAGATTATCTGATACTAATGCATTTGTATTCTTAAAATATATTTAATGAAATGTATTAGTAAGGTTTATAATTTAAGTAAGATTTGTATCAGTTGAACTAATCACACTGCTGTCATTCACTTACTAACAGAATCTGTTTTCAATTCTTTGTCATTCAGTTATTGACAGAATCACTAATGTTTTCCATTCTTGAGGATTGATGTCTGCCCCCCTAAAAGCAACAGTATTTCTCTGAACCTTAGAGTTGTATCAGGACCATGCGTGGCAGAGATATTCACAGTGAAAGTAAATAAGATAATTCTATTTTAAGATTGAGATTCAGATCAATTTTGTACCCAGATGCTGAGCATCTGATGAAGATCAGATACCACTTTAAAAACTAACTGTAAGGAAGACACTGATGTGCTGGAGACTTGCTTTCCATTTAAAAATATTTTTGTAAAATACTTGTAGCTTCTAAACTTTGCTGCTTCTCCTCTGTTCACATCTTTTGTTGTAGAGAACAAAGGGCAGAAGAAACTAACATCACAAGAAAGTACAGGAATGCTTTGCCATGATATTTCTTTCTGCCCACAAATTTCTGTACAATAACAGAATCAGAATCACATAAGCCACACACTTTAGGATGTTTCTGGAATGGATCTAAACATTTTTTTTGCTGTTCATTCACAATTTGATGGAAATTAAATTAACCTCTTCTCTAACAGAAGTTATAGTTGAGATTTACACAGGGATTTACTTCCATTTCATTTAACAATGACAAGATACTGTACACTGACTGCAAAGAGTACTTAAAATGGCATTTTCCTAAATTACTTGCTAATCTCTGATTTATAAAGATTCTCCGATCCGTTACATGTGGTAACAAGTAACACAAGTATACATTAACTCAAGAGTAAGTTCTGCTCTGAAGGATCTTGGACTATCCAAGAACCATTGAATCAGATGATTACTTTGTATACTACCACAGTTTAATTCCAGAGGATGTAAAGATGAAGAAAATGGACAAGAAGGTAAATTTTAACAGTTCTCTTTATCAATACAGAAACAACAAGGACATAAATCGTAAGGTGTGGAGTTCATTTCCAATTATTCTGTGCTCAAGCACGTGGTTTATAATCCACAGGAGCTAGAGAGGAAGCGAGAGGAAGAGAGTTAGTCAGGAAACAGAAACAAATAGCTGCAGGATGGATGAAGAGTATCTGAGCAGCAGGCAAGACAGACAACGAGAAATTGCTGAAGACTGAATTTATAAGTATGCCTGCCTAGAAGTAAAGAAGCCAGAAAAGTTTTTAAAAGCTTTTCAGAAGCACTGTTTGTTACTGGTCTCAGCTTTCAGGTAGGATACTCAGCAAGTATCTGTACTTGTAGCTTGACCTGGTTGAAAAAAAAAGGAGCACAGTTGCTGAAGGGGGCACTGTAATCCTTCATTTGCTCTAAGAGTAGAGGAATTGTGAAGACCGAGATTGCGTGTAAACATGCACTTAGGGAAACTAAAACAGGGTCACAGTGCAGCTACAGCAGCAAGTTCCACAAACTTACTTGAACTACTGATGCAACAGAAGTAACCAGTAATACGTTTTTTTCCATAATGTATTTCATAATACACCTAAATACATATACAAGTTTCCTTACTGATCTCAGTAAAATAAATATTAATATATCCTAAGGGAAACTTGTTCTTCCAGATGTTACAGTCAGAGTGGTATCATAAAGTATACAGTGATGCATAGAAATGTCACTCTAAATGCACACCATGTATGCTAGATCAGATTTTCCAGTTAATAGCAGTGCCAATTGTGTCTTATGACACAGCATAAGGGGCAAAGTAGCTGCAAAACAAAACATTAATAAAAACCATAATGGGTCAGGCTACAGGTCTATCTAGGCACTATTAAATCTCCAATAAAGACAATAAAATACATCTGCAGAGCAAGTAAATGATACTTTAAGTACTTTTTCAGCATTAGGTAGTCTGTATTTCACACACCTGTTAAAATTTAGTACCTTTATGAACAACAGTTCATAACAGATTTCTTCCATTAGTTTATCCAGTCCCCTTTTGAATCTGTATAAATTTTTAGCCCTAATAATATTCTGGAATGTGGTCTTCTGCTCTGTGAAGGACTCTTTCCTTTTGTTCAGCACTAACTTGGCCCTGACAGTTCGTCTGATAATGCCTGTCTAACCTTTCTGTTTGAAGAGAACAATTGTGCACTGTTCATCTTCTGCATTCAATTAATCATTTTATAGACATTCATCATGTTCTTTCCCCTTCTAAGCCATCTCCTTTCTAGGTTAGTGTATACTGGCACATTCAACTAATTCCTTATATAAGACCATACCTTTAAATTCATCTCACTATCCTTCTCTTTCGTGTTTGAAGAAAGTTTTCTATCTTTGAGATGGGGGGCAGCACTGCAATAATATACAAAAAGATGGGGCAGTCTAGGTTTATTAAGTGGCATAACAATACCCTCTTCTATTCCCTGCTCTGTTCCTAGTAATTCATAGCACTCCTTTATTTTCTGGCCACCACTGAGCACTGATATGATGTGGTCACATCTAATCTAGCTGTGAAGCTTCAAAACTTGATAAACTTTTATTAGGTCATAAACCATCACTGTGCACAAGGAGCTGGAATTATTGTTTCTTCTATGCCATCTGCCATTTTCTTACTTTGTCATGCAAATCTTCTGCAATCTTCATGTTTCTTTTTTGACTATTATCACTCTGCATAGCTTAGGACTGTAAATCAACTTTGCTTCTTTCTCACCAGTCACTGCAATATTCCCTAACTTGCGCTTTCCAGCTTAACAGCAACGATGGGAACATAGCTTCCTGCTTTTTCTGAGTTTCCAAATCATCTGAGGGAAAAAAGTTCCATAGAAAAGAAAAATTTCTAGTCAACAGACGTAACAACTACTTTTACTAGACGTGATACATCTGTACTCATATATACACATGCACCTGGAACTACAAATATTTGCACAAGTGGTAATACTTCACATAAGTCCATTTATTTGTAAAGACATTCTGGTCTCAGTCACAAGCATCTACAGATGCTCATGCAAATATCTATTTCAATTAAATGTATATTGTACAATGAATTTGCATTTCACAGTAGATTTGTGCTTTATTGAGTCTATATTTCCGCAATACATACTTCAAAGAGATTGCTTCCACGCCAGAACACTTCTCTGCAAACTCCCATGATGATCTGTTGTATAGCTGTATATGTTTGAATCATACCATTTGATCAGTTACCAAATTACTTTTTTGGGGTGGATGAATATTTTCTCCAGTTCCATACTGAGCAAGCTATTAGCATCAAGCAATAAATTAAAACAAATAATCCATTACACTGTGAAGTGCAACATCCAAGCAAATGGACAGACAAGTGTGGGAGTTACCACTCCCCCTTTTCCCTCTTTCTTTACTGTGGAAAAACGTTATACTATACAGTACATACAATAAATGCTTGTAAAATGAAAGGAGAGTTATATGGAGAACGTCACACGAAGTTCACAATTTCATAAAGGATTTTTTATTTTAATCAAAGAAAATCTGCAATGTTTTATAACCTCTCAGTGTTTTCAGCCATAAGTATTTATAAAAAACAGACTGAAAACGTACATGCTGTCTTAAAATAAAAACTGAAGTTGAAAGCAATACAGTCTAGATAGGGTAAGCTCGATTATTTTCGACATTATACTACCTTATTTGTCATTTGTGGTCATGTAGAGCTTTTCTGCTTACTCTGCTTGTTTCCAAATTTTCTCCTATTTTTTGTAGCACTCACTGTTCTAACCTAGAACAAAAATCCTATGAAGTAAACGACACGAAGCTTCTACAGAACACAAACTAACTTAAAGTATATTATACAATCCAAATAAAACTAATTTTTTTTTAATTGCAGTTTTAACTTTTTTCTTAAGGTTTAATATACATCAGGTCAGGTTTTGTTAGACCATTCACCTTGAAAAACCACTTTCATTTAAGACAGCTGTAAGATAACCCAGCACATCTGTCATAAAAAGTTTGTAAAAAAAAAAATCTAGACGTATGTTTAAATGCAGTCAAAGCAGGGGCTAGATAGTAGCAAAAATGCATCTTTATCTGTTTTAAACTGTCAGAAGACATAAGCCTAACTATGACAGCATGGAACTCGATGAAATGGAAGATTTCTCTGTTCCTTCACCCGAAACTCCAGTTTGGCAGACCTGGTCTGACAAATGACTATAAGAAAAGGGAAGGAGCAACTCCTCCTCACCACTTTCACACAAAACTTAGCACAATATGAGAAATTGTTAGAAAAATTACCACAGCCAAGTTTTGACTTTTGAGTTCAAACTATTTAAAGCTTAAACTTTCCTTTATAAAACAGGGAGTCCTGCTCTGTCTAACAACTTAAAAAACACCCTTTCCAACATGACATAAATTATTCTCTCTTATTGTAGTACTACTAACAAAATACTCACTGTATGTATCTCACTGTGTAATACTCACTGTGTGTATCCCCACAACTGTGGGGATGATCAGTTGGTTTCAAGCACTATCTAGAAAGTTATCTTGCCCTTCTTTCATTATAATCTGCTATAATCTAAACGAGGAGATGCCATTTAAAGTGGCTAAATCAACATACAATTTTCGTGCATCTGAAAGAACAATTCACTTAAAAGAAAGTAGGACTGGTATCACCAAAACACGTCTCCAATTTAGATTTTACAGTTTGAATTTTCAAATGATAAATTCATAATTAACAAGTTTCAAATGTCTACCAAGCATTGCCTGTTAATTAGCAAGGGCAATATAAATCAAGTATCTCCAACATAGTTTTGGAATTCAGGTTTAACAAGACTTACACACTTTTTATACAAGCTAGTGTTGAGCAACCACAGATATTGAGATTCCACTTTTCAAACAATTTCATACTGAAGCAAGACTAAAGAAGCCGAACAATATACATCCTCAAACCTATTATATTCACAGAACTGATGCTAGGTGAATTGAGATGAGAAAATACAGATGTATCTCATTGTTTTAATTTAAACCAGTATTTTGCACTATGCTTTGACACTGAATACATGTGCAGTGCATATAAATACTTCCCTGACCGCCCTGCCCCTC
>Ga0065711_1033389_pt1 | contig 25586 bp, 16 predicted proteins | sample Hoacrofraction12_FD_59098 | JGI IMG/M metagenome (GOLD analysis project Ga0065711, IMG submission 59098) | Hoatzin crop microbial communities from Cojedes, Venezuela - Epithelial fraction 12 v2 (version 2) | ecosystem: Host-associated > Birds > Digestive system > Esophagus > Crop | place...
CTTCTCTGGAGATATTCAAGACCCGCCTGGACAAGGTCCTGTGCAGCCTGCTGTAGGTGACCCTGCTTTGGCAGGGGAGTTGGACTAGATGACCCACAGAGGTCCCTTCCAACCCCTAACATTATGTGATTCTGTGATTCTGTGATTCTGTGATATCAAGGTGGTGCTGCATTTGCCAGGATCACAATATTGCTTGCACTTGTCTTTCCTTCTGTATAAATAAGGTTAGTAGTATGAGTGACTGTTCAGGATTATCTACAGCCTGGCTTCTCCTTTTATCTGGGGCTTGTAAATGTTCCTTGGACAGGGTACCAACACTGTGACTGCAAATGTCCTCAGTGTGAAAACTTAGAATAGTTCATGAAAAATGCACAGCCACTGGTGCTTTTTTTTAAAATCTGTGAAACCATGGTCAAATCTTTACATTGTTTTTGTCTGGTTTTCTTCCTATCTTTTACTGTGAAGGTAGTGAATGAGATTTTCATTTCTCTTTAGAGACAAGGTGATTCACAGTCGGTTGGTTTCCAGCCCTTGTCAGACTCACACTTGTGCTGATTGGGTGAAATTTGAGTCAAAAGCCCAGAGGGAAGAGGATGGTCTCCAGCTATTTCCACAGAGAAGCCTGAGACACTGGGTGAAACCAAATGAAACGGCTATGGTCTTGACTGTCGGTGTTGCTTATTAAGCAAATTGTTTCTCTCTAATCTAACGTCAGTGATTTCATTTAGGTGTACTGAAATACGTAACTGTTTGAATACATGGTTTTGCATCAGCTCGTTGGAGTTCTGAGCACAGAAAATATTACATTCAATGAGAAGTGATCAAGAAACATCAAAAAGCCAGAAACTGCTGCTGGTACTCAAGGCCATCTCAACTCATGAGGTTCTGAAGCTATGAATGTGGAGAGGTATATACCAAGGAAAAAACGTCCTTCCAGAAATACCCACAGTCTACAGCCTCGTGGGAAATTTCTGAGTTGCGTTTTGCCTTCAAGAATTTCCCTTCAAACTGAAATAGGTTTCTCCTGCACCTTCACTGGAAGCCAGCATGCAGCAACACCTCTGAAAGCACTGTGACTTGGGCCAAGATTCTCAAAGTAGCTAAATTCCTAACTTGTCTTTAATTCTTTGCAGATGGATTTCCAAATACCTTTAAAAAACTAGTCCTTATACTGTCAATTTTTGAGAAGGCTAGAGATGTCCTGTAGAGGACTACTCCATGCAGATTATTTTTTTAGGAGTCAGGAAGAAAATACAGGGAATCCTTGAGGGACAGCAGGCAGGAGTTCAGAAAATGTGAAGTGCAATAAGAAAATTCCAAAAAGTATAGTTATATGAGTAAAGGCCAGTGATGTCTGTGCCATAACTTATACAGACCAAAAAAAGAATTGTTTAGGGTTTTTCATCCATATATTCCAATGGCTTTGCACCAAGACCTCCCCAAATGTTTAAAAAAATTAGCCTCAGATTGCTCCTCTAGCCTCCCTTACAGCCCTCAGGACCTGACGGAAATCTTTCATAAAGTGCAATTCTGCAGGAAAAAAAGAAAAAAAGCACAGAAAATGTGATGTGAAAGTTTTACAATAAGAGGATAAAAATTATGTTGAGTAACACCCACTGTGTGCTAGACACTTCACTAGATACTTCATAAGGAGGAAAGACTTTGCTCCAAGGAGATCACAATCTCATGACTGCATATTCAACCTCAATGTTGTATTTATTTCCTTTGTTTTAAGTCTTACTGTGACTTTAAATGTTTTCTCAGCATAGTTGGAGGTTTAGGGTTTGAAATACATGAATATGCATTTGAACGATAATAGTACTTTTACTCTAAAGGCTCTTATCTCAGGCATTCTATAATAATTGCTCTATAAATAACTATCACAGTGCTAGATAGATACAAGCAATTTAATCTGAATGATTAATTTGCAGGCTTAGCTAATTAAACTTCCCTGGACAAACTATGCTTTGCATATATTCAAATCTGCAAAAAAGGAATAACAGGATAGAACGACAATAATTTTGGGACCTGGTTTCTCAAGACGCTGACTCAGAGCAGCTGACCACCCTGAACAATCAAGGCCAGAGCAGACCTTGAAGGAGCTCCGTAATGCTAAAGGGGAAAAAGCATCTGTTATGCTGATGTTTCTTAGTGTTGAATACAAAACTTTCCTCTGGGGTATTGTTAAGCTGGAGACAAACACATCCACATCTCTGCTATAGCTCTCATAAAGCAGGGAGCATACGTTTTGGTTCAGGGCTGTCTGCAGTTCTGTGTTTGCTGTTTACACCAGGATGACAGCACGTGTTAAAATATTAAAATAATTTGGATCACCCTGTTTCCTTCTGCTAGTAGAAGTCTTAATGCCTTGCTTTACCTGCTTTCAAGTCTCAATATAAGAATTGGGTCAGCGCACACAGCCCATGCTGAGAATGGTGTGCCACCTCAATAAGGGAGAACTGCAACATTCAGCATCATTGGTCAACAGTGACTACAGCTATGTCTTTAATATGGCAGCTCATAGAGTACAAAGATCCTGGGAACAACAGCCTGGTCACTCTTTGTGGCACTTCACACAGAAGGTGATCCTTAGCTCTAATAGTCCCTTTAGTCCCCTAATAAGGTCTTTACCACAGATGAAGATCGTTCTGTTGTTCACAACATGTTCTCCAGCTGAGAGTTTCCTTCTCAAGTGTGTATTCTGGTCAAATCCACAGACTTCAATGTATGTCTGCACTGCCTGCATGGCATTAGGAGAAGTCTGGCTGCAGAAGAATGGCTAAAAACCCTCAGCAAAGCCTCATGCAAAGCTCCATGCCAGAGTGCAAACCAGCTCCGTGTTACCAGTTTGAGTGCTGCCCAGTTGCACTGTAGCACGGAGACCTGTCAGGCCAGGAGATGAGTTAGGCAGTAACTAAAAAGTCCAATGCATCACATTTCAGTATCGGCACTGTCATATTTCAAAGTCATGATGTTGCTAAAAAGCTATCTTTGGACACTGTTTTCTGAACCGTAGCGGAGAGGAGGAGAAAAGATTTCTGCTCAGGAGTCAGGCAGGTGATATTTTGCTATGCAGGTCAGCTCATGTTGATGGTGCATGTTTCTCCTCTGTCAGCCACAGTGAGGCATTTTGAACTGCCAGGTGCATCAGAAAATCCCTCACCCTATACTCGATAGTGTGGGACAAAATCATAGAATCATAGAATTATTTGGGTTGGAAGGGAACTTTAAAGGCTACCTTGTCCAACCCCCCTGCACTGAGCAGGGGCAGCTTCAACCAGAGCAGGTTTCTCAGACCCTCTCCAACCTGACCTTGAATGTTTCCAGGGATGGGGCATCTACCACTTCTCCGCGCAACCTGTTCCAGTGCCTCACAACCAACATTGTCAAAAATTTCTTCTTTATATCTAGTCTAAATCTACCCTGTTTTAGTTTGAAACCATTGCCCATTGTCCTATCACTACAGGCCCTGGTAAAAAATTTTTCCCCATCTTTCTTATAAGCCCCTTATAAGTACTGAAAGGCTGCAATCAGGTCTTGCCAAAACCTATTCTCCAGGCTGAACAGCCCCAGCTCTCATCCTTTCCTCATAGGAGAGGCGTTCCAGCCCTCCGACCATTTTTGTGGCCTCCTCTGGACCTGCTCCAACAGGTCCATGTATTTCCTGTGCTGAGGATCCCAGAGCTGGAGGCAGGACTCCAGATGGTGTCTCACCAGAGTGGAGTAGAGGGGCAGAGTCACCTCCCTCGACCTGCTGACCATGCTGCTTTTGATGCAGCCCAGGCTGCAGCTGGATTTCTGGGCTGTGAGCACACATTGCCAGCTCATGTCTAGCTTTTCATCCGCCAGTACACCCAAGTCCTTCTCGGCAGGGCTGCTCTCAATCCCTGTATCCCCCAGCCTGTATCGGTGCCCAGGGTGCCCCGACCCATGTACAGGACCTTGCACCTCATGACGTTCACACAGGCCCATTAATGAGCTTGTCCAGGTCCCTCTGGATGGCATCCTGTCCCTCAGGCATGTCAACTGTACCACTCAGCTTGATGTCATCTGCAAATTTGCTGATGGTGCACTCGATTCTGCTGTCTATGTCACTGATGAAGATATTAAACTGTACTGGACCCCTGAGGGATGCCGCTTGTCACCGGTCTCCACCTGGACATTAAGCCATTGACCATTACCCTCTGCATGTGACCGAACAGTCCACCCATCAAATCCGTATCCTTCTGATTTAGAGAGAAGGATATTGTGAGGGACTGTGTCAAAGGCCTTACAGAAGACCAGCTAGATGACATCCGTAGGTCTTCCTTTGTCCACTGATGTAGTTGCTCCATCACAGAAGGCCAATAGATTGGTCAGGAAAGACAACAGTAAATAAAGAGATGAGCACATGAAGTTGTGCTAACTGTTCTTTCTTAGTTTTATCTTCCTGTGTAAATCATTCAAATATAAGTTTTGTTTTACAGATCCTTTGTTTCCATAAGGAAAACCAGTCTGTTGTCTCTTCAGTCTTCCTGGACTAACTTCCTTGTTCCCCCCATGTGCATGTGCTACCTGTTGGCGAGTGACACAACTTTACAGTTCTGGTGCCAGAGCTGTAGTTTCTGGCACACACGTGGGACAGGTGTCTAATACTCAGTTGCTGCACTTTGACTTTCGTGCCTGAGGCTCATTTGAACCAACCACAGCTCTAGGTAATGTGGGTCTGTGAACGCAGGGTTTTGAATGCAATCTTGCTGCCGTTAGGGTGGTCCCTCTTTCAGAAACTCTTTTATTTTCTTGTGTGTCTTGTGCAACAAACAGAACACAATAGCAACCTGAATCCACCTTGTACAAGGAGCAATTTCAAAGGTGGAAATTATCAAGTAATTGTCAGTCTTTGAAATATATCATCTGCCAATTAAACAGTTAAGGAAGAAGAAACCCCTAGATGCTGAGCATTAGGCCAGGGGTGCTTGACAAAGAGGAGGAAATTTCTGGCATAGGTGATCCAACACCCTGGGGTTCCCCAAAACACCCCCTTGGCTTTTGATGTTAATGGCTAAAAGCATAGGTTACAGAGAAGCTCTGGCAGAACTAGAAACAGGCTGCTGAATATTCGTGTTGACATAATCCAGAATACAGCATGCCATAGAACTTAACTGTATTAGAAAGATCACAGAAAAAATATTGTCCAAGATTCCTTGAACCAACAAATGTCACAATTTATTATTTCTATGGCAGACCTGTTTTGGTGCCTTTTAGCTCAGCTTAATTTGCCTTAGTGCACTTGATGTATCCACAGCCTTATGCATGTGGATACAGACACAGCAGATGATTTAGAAAGTGGATTGCCTCTTTTCTTAAATAGTACTCTTTTTATGCAGTGCTTAAACAAAGCAGGTCACCCTAGCTGAAAAATAGGGATAAACACTATCTCCTATATTGACAAGTAAGGTACCTCAAACAAGATGGAGGGAAAAACTCTATATGAGGGAAAAGCTCATGCCTTTAAGAAATTGTGAATTAGAGGGTTGTATAATGTTGATGTATGACTGCTGTTTTTTCCCTTTTTTCCCACACAGTGTATTTCCACATATTACATTGTTAATTGTATTTAACATACCGCATATTTTAACTTCATTATAATTTGCCCAAAATTTACATTTGAAAGAATGAAAAAACCCACACAAATCCTAAAATACAAAAATATCAGATGAAAATAAGCCTAAGAACTGATGTGATTTATCTGACATGTTTGTCATAAAAGAAACACAAAAGCACAGGACTGAAAAGATCAAGGTATTATAAATTATACTTGCCAACATAATAAACAGTGGTCTCTAATAACGTCCGTCGTTGTCACAGTGTGACCCTGCTAATCTGGGACAGAAAGCAAGCTTAGAAGGTACAGAGAGAGAAACAGGTATATAGAGAAATGACCGCGCTTATCTGCCGTGCATAAGAATCTGTGTAGGATCTAAATTTGTTAGAAACAGGTAGAGCACACCTTCTCAGTGAGGAGCTTAAAGAAATATTTGTATATGTTTTTGTATGATTTGTGCTTCAGTTGAAGAACCATTTACAAGATATTCTCCAATTCGAAATGCGTTATGCATATTATTTTGTGTCCTGCACTGAGGGAAGTGTCACAGTACGTCAGTATATTGTTTTAAGATCTGTGTCTATGTTGTACACACATCAAACAATTCAACAGCAATAGATAATGCTTAACAATAATAATTTGCTTTACAATTTCATTGCTATTAACTGCTTAGATGTTGCATGTTATGTCAGGAAATAGCTTAAAAACAAGTTCTATTCACTAACTGTAGGCTTTTGAAAGATTACAGTATACTCTCACTCTGATTCAATGCCATTTCATGAAGAAAAAGTGACTGCACTGGGAGCAAAGCTAGTGTTTTATTATAAGGGAAACTAATATTTAAATTAGTTCATAAGCTCAGCGTCAAAGAAAAAAGGTTGCATATAATGAGTTGCACACTATCCTGTGTACACATGTTAGAAACTGGAAGAACACTTTAAACAAAGTAACTGCAAGACATGGGGATACAGGGTATAATCTCTTCGTACAAGTGCTTAAAGGAAAGGGAGTATTTTCAAGACCTACCACTGATTTATAAAACCAACACTAGAAAACAGAATGTGAGTGGGTGAACAAACACTCGAGACTGAGAAACATGAAGCTGCTTTAAGCAGAAAATGGTACTTGATGGGGGGGGTGGTGGATTGTCTAAAAGAGTCACTTGGTTTTGTTAAGTTCCTTTGTTTATTTGTAGATTCCCCAGTGTTCTGTGCTTTGTGATTTGGGAACTAATGAAGAAATTGCACATGACCTAATGAGAAAAATATGCCAAGAACTTGTGAGTGCAAGTCAATTTAGACCAAAGATTTAAATTGGTATTTTATGCTTCGTTTTGGTAAGATTATTTTGAATACTCATATTTAAAATATAGAACACTTTACTAGAGATGATATTGTGAATGATAAAATTATTGATATTAATGCATATTGCATGTAAAAAGTTGTCTAGGAGGAATTAAATAAATACATATCAATATTGAAATTCAGGAAAAATTCAGTTCACAACCATCTAAATTTTGTTTCATAAGAATTTAAAAAAATATTCAGAATACTTTTTATTTTTAGGATTCTAGAATGCCTCATCAGAGAAATCCCATTTCTCCAGCTGCAGTACTGTTATCTTCAGGTTTAGGCTGAGCACTGATTATCCAGCTGAAGGAAATGACTTCACTGATATGATTTTGCTTATTACACTGTAAGGTGCCTTAAGGATTATTTTTGGCCTAGTTTCCTAAGGCAAGAAGGGCTCTGGTCTGGCTTTTCGTCTATACCCCTTCTCAGGTAGCTGTTGAGCCCCCAGGATGAATTCAGGGGAGGAGGGGATGGACCCAAATGAGGGTCCAGGCTGAGGACACACGGGAGCAGACCCAGCATCCATCAAGAAGCTGCCTCTCCCCATGGCTGCACATGTATCTGCAGCCTGGCCTCTGCAGGGGCTTCTCCTTGCTCAGCAGATGACGGGAGATGGAGGGCATCACCCCGTGGCAGGGGGATGCAGAGGGCAGCCAGGGACCCTGTAAGGATCTGAGATGCTATGTGGGGGGCAGGGCTTGGGGAGCGCTGTGGGTATGGGAGCGTATGGGACAAAACTGGGAGCAGAAGAAGGGGGAGATGTGTGTGGGGAACAGAGACCTAGAACATGAAGTCACAGACCCACAGGCTTCACGAGCTGCACTGCAGGCGTCAGCTTTTGAACACAGTGGAGAACTTCACCAAACCTATAGCAGAGAAGAACGTGGCCTTTGTGACTAGGGTCATGAACATGTGGACAGAAGTTTGGGCAACAGGAGCAGTTGCATTGGCCCTGACAGTGGGGTGAGATTGCTCCTCTGCTTTAACAGACTCAGAAGAAATTGTGTGTGAAGAATTCCCAGGTCGGGACTGGCAGAGCACATTTTTGCTTGTGTGGCTCCTGTCTCATGGGATGCAGCCAGTATACAGTGAGACCTTGAAACCTCCATCTTCTCTCATCCCATGGCCAAATAGTCAGGCTGAGGATGTAAAAGGAAAACCTTGTAACAGAGAACCAAATTTACTCACTTCTCCTGACTACCTTAAGGCTGCCACTGCAATCCTTTAATAATCTCTGTATTCAGCTTTATAAAATACCCTTTCTTACCCCAAGTAATTCATCTGGTTTGTGCATGTCCCTCAGATGAAAATGCTGCATGCCTAGGACCCTTTGCTAGTGCTCTTGGCATTGCAGGCTACAGGCTGGCGGTAATCCTTTTCGCATTTTTGTATTTCTTTCTGAAGAGATAACTGGACCTAATACGTGAATATATTTTTAAAAATTCATTGAGCTAGAAGACTAAGACTAAATCAGATTCTTTAGTCTTGTAATGTGAGCCCCAGCATGAGGTGATGTGGGCTCTGCCTCCATTCCCAAAGGCAATTTCTGGTGGACAAAGCGCACAAGCAATCTGAAAAATGCATCCGCCTCTTTAGTGAAGACAACTAACTTCCATCGCAGTCTTCTTTTGGGTACGTATTCTTTTGTAGGTGAGGTCCCTAGTACTAAATCTTGTCCAACTGACATGCTGATTTAGTAATACTGCATAAAAAATGCAGTAGCTCACACTTTAGCTTCTGATAGTCATTCGTTTATTTAGACAGATAGCAAAACACCAGTAATTCTCCATTTCCTAGGTCTGTAGTCAGTTGGAGGTGTTGATTTTTGTGTTCCAGCAGTGACAGATTCAGACAGTTGTCTGAGGAGGGAAAACAGGAGTGGAATTGTTTTTATTAATGGTACTTTTTCTTATTGAAGGAAATGCCTAATATTCTAACAATATTTTTCCTCTGCCAGAATTTTGCTTAGGAATATGGAAGGCAATGTTCTGGAAAAATAATGGGGTCTTGTTTGCACTGCTTTCATCAGTAAAACTTGTACAGAAATCAAGTAAAAACTGCCAAATGCCAAATGCCAAATGGTTCAACTTTCTTAAAGGGGAGCACGGACATTTTTAGTCAACGGAAGGGGAAAAGATGAGATTTCATGTCACACGTCTAAGATTGAATATAACCTTTTATATTTCTCTCTTAGTACAATATAATATATAATAATATTATCTGGAATATAAGAAACTATATTGCCTTTTATTTGAAATGTGTGACTATTCGCTAAGTCATCCTTGTCCTAGGTACACACATGTGTAACTCCTGAAACGAATGTCACTGTATCTCCAGTGGCACCACAGGAAGTCTGAAAGCACCATCCCTATGGAGAAGTTTGCTTTCTTACTTTTTGTTGGCAATATGTCTGTGCAGTCCAGCTTATTGAAACCTAGAAGAGCAGAAAGGTATTTCAAATCCTAGGGACTCAATGAATGAGATGTGAAATGAATTTCATGTGGATCAGCCCCCCGGAGGCTTGTCACAATAGATAAGGCAAAGTGGATAGATGCTGCATTAGTTCATGTATGCTTCTGAGTAGCAGAGCTAATAACTGAATCATAATTTCACTTCAGGACACAAGGCTACTATATACTGTCCTCCTTTGATCTCTTCACTCATTGCAGCAAACTAGAAAATGTCGTAATAAAACATTCTAAATACATGCAGGAAGAGAAACAGCAATACCTTACAGAATATTGAAAATATTCCACAAGGAGCACCTATTATTAACCTCTTTAAAGAAAAAGGTGCCAGTCTTAGTTTTTATTTCAAGTCCTCTAGATATATAAGCTTATTTTCAATTATTTGTGTGTGGGACAGCAGAAAAAACTTCATGTGTGACAGACTCTGCTTGTGTTTTACAAGCCCTTCCATTTTACTCTTGTTGAGAAGATGATATGGGGACATCTGAGGTGACACTGCAATAGAAGAGCATGCTTTGCTCAGACCACATTGAGTCATTTACTCTTTGTCCATGAGAGACTAATTATATAATGAATGTAGTAATGCTGAGGTGTTGCTTTCCACCAGCTCACAGTAGCTGAGTACTACAGAGGGTGTGTGGGAACAAGAAGGATGAGATGTGCTACGTTAGGACATTGATTTGGGAGTCTGAGAGTGGAAAGGTGAACCAGTGTGGGTTTTGTTTGCAGTTGTGCCAATATCAGCTCTTACAAGCACCCACTCCGGCCTGCCAAGTCACCAGAGAGGAAGTACCACTACCAGGAGCAAACACTAGCTCTGACTCTCTGGCTGACCAAAACTTTTGGTTTAATACCAGAAAATGCCAGCGAGTATCAGCGGGTCTGGTTACTCCTTCTCCTCCCTGTACTCCAGAAGCTGTCTCCAAATCATATTGATTTATTGCAATCCCGGTAAACACCCAGATCTACCTGAGAGATGCTGCACCCCCAGATTCCTTTGACAGTTAATGCTGCCTCTGTGCAAGTCACACATCTTTCAGCTGCCCCAAGGGACCCTGCACCTTTCTGAGGGGAAACATTCACAACTGCTTACTCCTGTAATTTTGGATTAAGTAAAACTTTCACTTTTGTTTTCTGAGGTCTTACATGCAAGAATTTCTCACACTGCTCATTTTATATGAGTTCTAGGTAAATTATGGAACGAAACTTCTCATTTTCTGACTCTCTGATTTTTTTACAAATTTTTTTTCCTTTGTTTTTTTTGTGTCCATTCCAATTGTTTTGATTCACTTCTGCATCACACAGAAAAGCCCAGCACAGGGTGCGTTGGCAGTGAGTTTAGATTGTGGGATATTTTCTAGCTCAGCATTATGGCTGAGCAAACAAAGGAGGGATAGTGCATGCGTTATTTTTGCCTCTAATCTAAATGCCCAACAAATGACTACTAAGGAAATCACTGTCTTTGCAGTCAGAGATAAAATTGCAAACCATCACCACTTTTGACCGGCTTCCTGTTTTGGTTAAGTAAGGGAGGTACAACAAGACAGCTTATCATCCCAGTGTATTTTTAATTTAATATAAAATTTCCAAACAGTGGATTTTGGAATAATCACAATCTATGAATCACAGTGTAGATACAAATAAAACTACTTTCCAAGCCTTTTACATGCATACAGGTAAATAGAGTTGTAGTTGATTCCTTTTTTGAGAATGCTCCCTGAAAGAGGTAAAGTCTGTTCCTTGACTCTGAATAAATGCACAATGGAAGATGATTAAACACTGATTTTTAGGTAAAAAAAAAATAATATAAATGAAATTCGTCCTTGCTCTTAGGGGAAGTGAGGTTTGAAATGCTTTTGAAATCAAGTTCTGAAATCAGAATGCTCCCATAAGCCATAATTTGAGAGATGAACAAATTGCTCCATATCACCAGCCTGTTTTATTGATAACAAGATGATGACATTATAGTAGTTATTGCTCACAATTGTCTTTCATTATTACAACGGTCTCATTACCACAGGCTGAGAATTCTCATTTCAGAAGCAACCCTCAAATCTATCTTAATTCTTATTCTGTTAATCATTATTTGTTTTCTGGTCTGTGTTGAACACGTTTTCTCTGTTACTAAATCAATTTTTGAGTTTGTTCTCTGAGACTTCATACCTCTTATTTCCACTGAGTCAGAGAACAGGAAAATTTTTTCTTGCCAGATTCCGAAGTTTTTGTTTCCTAAGTCAAATGAGTTTGTTTGTTCTAGCACAAAAACACAATCCAGGCTCCCGTACTTATTTCCCGTATAAATTAATAACTTTAATAGACTATTTCTCTGGGTAATTAACCACTGTGTGGGGAAATTGCACACATCTCAGTTGACAGCCACAGTTTCTGCAGTGTTCCCTTTTAACAGTGCACAAAAAAACCGCAAAGACCTTGTGAGTGACGACTGTAGGAGAGGCTTTTGTCTGTGGTTATACAAACAGGATTTTAATGTATATGAAGTTTGCTGTAAAGTTGTTGCTTTTTTTTTCTTTAATGATTACTTAGGTTCTGCAAAGTGGCTGTACAGATCAGTGGCAGAAGAGTCTTTCCTGCTTGTGAAGCAATGCAGCCATCGCTTCTTTTTCTGCACCCCAGCATAGATGGTCCATTACGTGCAGAGCCCCAAGGAAACCCTGCTCTCTCAGTCCCACAGGTGTTTAGCATCCCTGAAGTAGCACCATTACTAATGAAGGAATCCTAAGGCTGAAGCACAGTGCTACTCCTTTTTGTTTAAGGAGCAGTCTCACCCAGCGGGCAGTGCCAGGCTTATGCTAACCCATTGTCCCTCAGGAAAAATAAACACTGTGACGAGGATTTGGTCCTTTATTTTTCTAATATAGTTTTTTTCCCCCTATTATCAATGGTCCTTGCTTCATAGGCCACAACTATCCAAACTCGTGCATTTTTCAGTAATCTGTCTGTCACCTTTCTCGGGGCCACTCTGTAAGCAGCCATTAACAAATATGCACACAAGCAGGTAGGCATGTTAATATGTAATCATGTAAGAAGTAATTACTCTTTGAGAAACCGAGTAATTTTTTGTTCTTATAGACCTTTCTTTGTTTTCTCCACTTAAAAGTCAGGAGATAGGAATATTATTGAGGAACGAAATAAACAGAACAAGTCATTGTCTCTTTTCCTGGGACTGAGTTCTCTTGATGACCTTGGTGACCTGGTGCTGAAGTTCCCTATTTTTCAAAATCCAGCCTTCTTTCTGCTCACAGTGTTAAGGACAGGATTCTTGAGATTGATGGGTTACTGTCACTGTGTGTGCCTGCTAATGGAAAAGATAGAGGATACAAGCATATGTACAGTAACCCGGGTGCCTAACAGCTTGGAAAACAGCCATTCACTTGTCAAGTTCTTCACGGAGAGTAGCTGAAAGCCTTGTCAGCTACTCTTTGTTCTCTAATGTAACTAATCTTGTTTTATTGCTGCTTTCTTGGACAGACAGGTACAGCTCATCTTGAATCATGGGGGTTTTATTGTTGTTTCGGACCGGATATTTTTGGTTGTTTTGCTTTTAGTGCAAACAAGCATGTTGTCGCTGTCCTCCTTTTCCACCTCCAGCATACAGTCTAAGGTTACTGGGATAGTGTTCGTGGCAACAGAGAGATATTAAAGAACATTGGGGGTACAAAGCATTTTACCTTGCCAACAATGAGTTAGAAAGGTCTGGACTTTAAATCAGGCGTATGGTGGTAGCACAGAGCAAGCATGCTGTGAGGGATGTCCTGAGGGTTGTAAGATCAATTCAGCTTTGCTCAGCCGTGTCAACAGTGACTGTCTTAAGATGCTGACATGGCTCAGCTTGATAGGTTGAAGAAATTTAACTGCTTTGATAAGGTTAAAGGGGGAATCCAGGCAAGAATAGAAAACACAACAAAACACTGCTTAGAAGCTTGACTGCACACAGTAGCAACCCGTTGATGACTGACATCAACCAATGCAAATTACCTTTCCTCCAGAAAAAAAAAAATTAACAAGCCCTGAGTTAAAAAGGAATCAGTTGGTCTCTACAATCTTTCCTGCTGTAGCTGGTGGCAGGCAATGACACCAGCAAAACCAATTACATTGCTATTCCTTTCTGTATCATAAGGCCTGTCAGTGTTATGGGGTGGGAGATTCAGAAGACAACACTGCCTCCAAACTGTAAAATTCTATCCTGAATTTCAATGTTCCTAGTGGAGAAGAACATAGCAAGTGGATATGGGGCTTTTAAAAATCTTTTCTTGGAGGAAATAAGGCAATAATCCATTGCAAAAAAAGTTGATACAGCTTTAGGGAAAAATTGGAAGCCCTCTTAATTCAGTACAGGGGTCTTCATGCTAAGACCTTTGAAAAATTGGTTTCAAATCCCTTATTTTATGCACACATTGAAGTCTGCTCTTCAATGCTTTAAAGGCTGTATCAGTTCATCAGTCTACTGACTCTTGTTTTCTGAATTAAAGACAGTTATTTTTTAATACAATATTGCTCTTAAAATTACTTTTGTCTACTTTACTGCCTCAACCACAAAAAAACCCTCAAAAATTTATCAGTAGCCATCCACCACACAATGCAACATATACACAACAGGCACAGACATTATTAAGCATCTGCCATTACCAGTTGCGGGAACTATGCCTGTCCAGAATGTTTCATTACTTTCCATTTTCACCAAAGCTTGTGTCCTTTGGGCTATGTCTAGATTTTGTGATCTGCAAAGACTCACATGCAAAGAAATCATGAAGTATTTGATGCCAGGCATTGGCCAGGATGACCTTTGTGAGACCTGACCCTTATTCCTTTTCTAACAGAATATGGTACATGGAGAAATGATAACCAAAAGTAGGCTGCTGAGATTTACAAAATTCCTGATGAAGTGGGGAAAAAAAGTTAGGGATCTAATCAGTTGCTAAATTAAAGAATAATTGAGTGTTTGAGGGGGTGTGATTGAGAAAACAGTATGGAGAAGGGCTAGGAGAACTGCAAGTTAAGAGGGAAGGAATTTTTTAGGGAGCTGCAGGTAAGGTCAAGGAGGTGTAACCTGGCTTGGAATAACTAGTGCAGAACTGTGGGCAATGCAGCACCTTCTGGAGAGCAAAGTGATGAAAAACTGCATTCTTAGGACTGGACTGGACAAAATCGTGTGGAAAAAATATTGTGTTGGCAGAGATTCAGGGATACATGCTAACCTATTTCATATAGGTCTATGATGTGAAAATCCTTATGAATCTAACAGCCCCAAGCAACAGAAAATGTAGATGTTTAAGGCCTAAAAAAATCAGAAACATAAGGCAAAACTGGATTGGAACTAAAATGCATGGGATCACACAATGTTATATTTCGTTCAGTATTATGTTTCTAGAAGCAGCCAAATCACTGACATTTCAGAGCTACGATAAGATGTCATTAGTCATGCTGGTGTGTAATTCGGGAGAGTGGTTCTTTTTCTGATATAAGAATTTCATATAGTGTTTTTATACTGAACTTTTAGACTAAATTCAGAAATCATGGTGCTTTCATCCAGCCTACTCAGGCTAAATTTGACGAAAATGTTTGGGGGCTCATTTGTTTTTTTTTTTTTATTTAGAGAATATTGTTTATTGCCTTCTTTCAATGGGCATTGTGGTGCAGGAGGGAATGAAAAGACTAGTCCTTTCACTTAAGTTTGATAAATCTTAATTGGGGCTGTTTTTTCCACTGGAAAATCTGAAGCAAAGCAGGTGGAATTGTCCCCCAAAGATCCAAGAGAACCAGAAACTGCAGCTAAGTATGCATTAGATTCGTTGAACAAGTTTGGGGGAATATGGCCCAGAAGGAAATTATTTTTGTTTTGTTCCCTTCAGTCTAAAAGTACAGTGGTTCATATCTTACACAAAGTGATCATATTTCTCAAATGCAATCACTTTTTTTTTTTTATTTTGCTGACAGCCAGAGCATCACGTGGCCTTCAGAAAGCAAGCTGGGTATCCAGAAACTGGTGTCTTGATAATTTCAATGACAAACTTGTCACTACTTCAAACAAAGAAACAACAAAGCCTACAGCAGTGTTTTGGTGTTTACAGCTGTTTTAGGGAGCACATCCTATAGGAAAGCTTGGCTGAGATGCCACATCTCATTTTATGGGGTAATCTTCTAGGCAACAGGAGAGTTACAAGACAGAACACAATGATGTGACCTTGTCCATTGAGGTTCTTTAACAAGTTTTCTAGCATTTCCCTATAATGCAATGACTCTTCTGATGTTACACTGAAATGTCCTGAAGATCAGTCAGTCTTCTCACCAAAGAAAATGCTACTGGGGCCTACAACAGGTTTGTCAAAATGTGTCTCATTTGGTCTCCAATTTGTTTCTAGACAGAAAAACAATGATTGAGGAAATGGCCATTAGTCAAAGTTTCATTCCTTTCTTTTGTTTGTTTGATTCAAGCTCTTAATATTTCAGTGTCAAAATACTGTGTTTATATATTGGTGTTTTTCAAGGTTTCTTTGTATGTAGCATATGTTCTCAAGTTGATTTCCTATAAAGTTAACCATTAAAATAATGATACAATTACGACTATGTGTGAACTCCTCAAAAATGTTTCAATATAGAAATTTTATATTGGTCAGTGTCAATTAGCATTCCTGGATTCCACTGCAGTGCTGTCACTGATTTTGTGAATAGACTTGGTTAAGTAACTTCATTGCTCTGCATGTGTTTTTCCTTTTGCAAATGCAGGTAAAGATGTTTGTCTCTTTTGCTGATGCGAAGTGCTATGTTGGAGTAAGGTAAAGCACATACATACATACACAGTAGTAAAGGCTTGGCATTCTCAACACTAAGGTATTCAAGGTGAAAGTAGAATTTAAAATGCAAAAATTAATATAGAAATATGAAGAATAACTTATTTAAACACACGTCTCAAAATATAAGATTCAAAACTGCTGTATGGGGTTTATTATCTGGGAATTTTACCTGGGACCCTGGCGATGTGCAACAGGAATTACTGCTTCTGAGAAAAATTTCAATCTAGAAGTAATCCTAATTTATGTGTCTTGATTTGTGTGATTCTATAGAGGCATAAATTCATGTACAGCTACCAAAATTTATAAAAGTAACTGTCTGAAGCAGGAGGTGCCAGTCACACTAACACACATTTCTGTTTTGTTTTTAAAATCCTTTAGAAAATCCTCGTTTATTTGTCCAATCCTGTGCATTTGTAGGGCTCATATACCACTTCTCACTGTAGCAGAACTGCAGTATCATGCCACTGACATTTCCCAGAAGTTGTAATGGAGCAGCTGTATTAGCATTTCTGAAATTTTTTTCACTTCAGTGGGAACCCAGCTTAGCCTTCTTATTTTCGTTTATTTAGCCAAGGTGAAGAGATTTCTGTAACTCTTGTTTTTTAAATCTACCAACCTTTTTTCTCTAAGTCAAGGTCTCTTCATTTTAAATTTATCAGTTTCTAGGTTCCTGTTGATTTGATATATAACTAAATCAATTGTGTGTTGTCGGAAGTAAGTCCAGGGTATTTAATTTGACATTGTATTTTGCCTAGATTCTACTTCTTCTCCCAAGTTACATCACTGTTTTAAGTAGATGATTTTAAGAGTGTCTTGAGCTTTCTAGTGCAGCAATTGTTTTTTCAGATGATGCAGCATACCTCCGAAGGCTACGAAACTGCCATTTAAACAGACATCAGCTACATGTGAACCCACAGGCACCAAAGCGCTTTATGAAAACCCCGGTTGTTGCGTGTCAGATAATATATCCAGGAGGAAAAAAACATGAAAAGATTGCTTAAATGACCAAAACAGAAATGATGAATAATGACACGACACTGAGAATTTCTGTGTATTGAACCAGTAACAAAGCACACTTCTCCGTTCCCCTCAAACAGAGCCTGTCAGGAAAACAAAGCAGGTTGAAACCAAGTAGCACAGGCAGGTCTTCTTTCTCCCAGTTTGCCCACTACTTTGAAAAATGAGTTGCATAATAGCTTGAATGAACAGTTAGCATTTTAATTATTTAAAAGGTCATCAATGTGTGGAAAAGCTATGCTAAAAGCTGGACAAAATTTTTGAAATCAAACAGAAAAGACAGGAACAAGCTACAGACAAACCTATAGAGCATAGCTGAAGTGGAGGAACACACCTTACAGGAAAGTCTGTACAGAGACCACTGCCCTTGACTCTTTGACTTGCCTGTGGCATTGAAGTACTACATTGGATCTAACCGTGTTTACACTCTCAGCACTCCTATCTCCTCATTTAATAGAATATCACTTTTTATTTTGTCTACCCATCTGCTGAGCCATTAATTTAATATCCAGTTACCTTTGCTAATTTTAGAAGCCATAAGGTAAAGTTTATTTCTACAGAGGACTGGTGACCCACAATTTTGACTTGTAGGACAGCAAGTGGCACTTTTAATTGGAAGTTGTGAGTTAGTTCTGAAACCAAAGTATTTTATGGTTTGAACAAAATAAAGCAAATAAAAGGTATTTTTTGTGACTAAATATGTTGGGACTAGCACTGGCACAAGAAAGTTCAACAGCTGTAGAATTGAATTTCCATATTGCTGTAGAGTACATGGCATTCATCCTCTGTAACTAGGCTGTCTGCAAGAATGAGTTCATACTTTACAGTAAAAGTAGTGCAGTCTGATACCCTGAAATACTTTAGGACTACAGAGAGACAGAAGTTTACGTAGTGCTTGAAAGAGCTTGCTGAACAGAGTGCAAGCAGAGAGGTGTTAGAAGCTCCCTTTAAGTATCAAATAGAAATGTGGTACTACAGACACAGCTTCAGAACAACTGTGGTTGAGCATGCATACCTGTGGGACTCCAAGATTTTCCTTTCTCAGCAATCCCTGGAAACTAAGTTTGAATGTTTATTTGGTTTCCCCTTAAGACCGAAATACCCTTTTACTGGAAGAGATGCATAAAACTTTTCTGTGTTTTCCTAAAGCTTTGGTATCCCTGTGTTTTGGACAGTTCCATTACAGAGATTTAAGCAGCCAGTCTCAAGCCAAACTCATTCCCAGGGCTCTTCCAGAAGCCTGAGTGTTCAGCGTCATCGCTTTAATTCTGGTCCATCTAACTACCACAATACAGAAACTATCTGTTTTCTTTCAAGCGTATGTTCCTGAAAAGGGCACAATACAGCCATTCTGTGTTTTCTTTCAAGGACATGTTCCTGAAAAGGGCAATGGCTAGTGGAGAAATATTTCCCATAAGAATTAACGTAGTAGCAAGACAGATGCATAGAGGGACTTGAAAATGCGCGTTATTTAAATACACAAGGAGAGGACATAGGACACGGAGGATGGGAAAGCAGGAGCAGGGTCATTAACTGGAGGAAATGCTAGCTTCTGAGCTGCTGACTTTTCAGAGCAGATCACTGCTCTGAAAGATCTCAGCTGTTTCACCTGAAAGACTGAACACACAGTGTACATCTTTCAGTATGATCCTTCTTGGTGTCTCTAACTGCATGGTTGCATTTCCACGGTTGTCATCATTTTCTTCTGATGAACCATGGGTAATTAAGGGTGAAGGACAGAAAAACAGGGTAATGATGATGGTTAGCAGAGCGCAGCGTTACACATTTGGTAACTAACTAAAAGAACAGTGAGAGAGGCATGTGGTAGTGGGATGCTCTTGCAATGCAATTGCTTGTCTGTGCTTCTCTCTCCAAATGCAAGCATATTTAAAGCAGTATTTTCTATTGTATTTGCATTGCAGAAAACGACTGATATCTGCCCATGGAAGAAAATCAGTTCTGCATCCATTAAAGTCAGAGAACTACTCAAAAGTATTTTTTGTAGACTTTAGACTGTCCAGAATGATACACTACCATGCCTTCCCTATGTTCTTGTCTGATCCTCCCTTTGCAGACATGAGAGTAATCACTGGAGTACATTAGTAGTGGGCCTGGACACACAGATCCTACCAAGTCTTTTAGGGAGTGACTTGACTTCTCCAGATGTTAGGTCCTGGAGATTATCTCAGGTAGAGGTTTCATGGGAAATAATCACAGTACTTTCAGAAGAATTTTTGGACATCAGTTTAAAGAACAGGTTGGTGTGAGTATTGCAGGGAAACAAAGTGGTATGTGGTAAATGGAGAGTGAGGAAAGGCTGCAAATGTCACCAGGACAGAAGTGTGAGGGATGAATCTGGAATTTCAGGGAGAGTTTACAGAGATATAAAATGAAAATACATTTGCTTGTTATATACTTCTGGGTTGATGCTAAGTTGAGCACGCATATCTAACAGTCCAAAAATTTTTCCTGCCATTTAATTAAAAAATTGCATAGAAGGTCAGAGAGGCTTTGCTCTTTCGTTCTTACTGTTTCTCATTAAATGGCTCATTGGAAGCTACAGGAGGAGTACAGATGTATTTATCTCCTTACAACTCATGTATGTCTTAATCCTTCTATCATAGGGTATTGTAACTAGGGCCTTATGAATATCTTTTTCAAGGTGACGCTGCCTTTCTTACAAAGAAGTTTAAATATAGTCATGAATTCCTTCCATTTCCTCTCTGCTAAGCAATCTTACACAGCTCAACGGGGTCCTTGTGGTCATATTCTCCAGGCTGCAAGAGGAAGCTTGCTGTGCATAGATTTTCTGTTGTCAAAAATTAAAACCTTGCCCCTACATCTAGACTGCAGAGCAGGTGCTTTGTGCAGCTCACCCCATAGCCCCCAGCCTCCCAGCAGTGTATGACAAGGGAGCACACCACAGCTCCTTCCTGGCTGCTACTTCTTCCCCAGCGAATTCAGGGCAAAGAAAACAGTGCACACCTGGGATTCTTCCTGACATGGGGACAGCACGTGGCCAGTACGTACTGCACATCCCATGGGACAGACATAACCAAGAGCGAATGCACCCTGCTCTGTAGTTGTGTTGCTTGTGGCTTTGGAAGATTCCAGACTTCCACTGATGCAGTTTTGCTATTTGAAGATGAACATGAACCTAGAGTCTGCATGCCTTGCCTTCCTTCCACCTCAGTCCCTTGGCAGACTTGTGCTGCAGGAACTGGACCTTGTTCAGCTGAACCAACTGTTCCAAAGGTTAAATCAGAAATCTCCTCTTAGAATCTGTGATCAGTACCTGATGCCTGCACAGAGGTGTGCATATACATCCTTCTCCCACCAGTGCCTTCCTTTCCTGGAAGCTGTACCATCTCTGCTCTGTCAGGCACATAGTTCTTCTGTCTCAATATACTTCAGCCTAAAGTTACCCAGAGACTTGGATAGTCTCCTGCATCTCATAGCCCACCAGTAAGAGATAATATGTAAAGAATGGGACAGACCTCCCACCTTGTACCCATAACAACAGGATCTAGGGCAGAAATGTGCACTGGCATAGGAAGACCTGCCCATTTGCAAAGTACAAGAGCAGAATGACGCCTGGATGTGCCATTTGAACCCTGCTGCCTCTGCACAGTTTGCAATAAACTTTTGTGACAGAAAAATATTCTCTTCACTAGCTTTGTTTTTTAGACTTGAAAAGAACAAAAGAACAGGAAGATTTGGGTCTGTGGTTGCTCCTGATTCTGTCCACAAACCCGTAACAGAATTTTCACAGGAAAAGTTGACAGGTCTGGAAAAAGGTATTTGTTTTTCGGAATTCCTGTCAGTGCTAGAATTCCCGCTGCAGCATATGCAATGAGTATTTCTCATGGGAAGGGAGGATAACTATTGTCTAGAAGAGTTCAGAAAAGGGATTTACTGCACCAAAGGGGATGCTTAGAGATGGAATGGCCTTGAATAATTGCACATATGTTGTACTTTTTGGAAAAGTAATAAAAAATAGGCATACTCATCAAGGAACATGCCTTGCGGACCTTCTATGTAATGGAGATAATCAGGAAAAACTACGAAGCAAGAAAATTAATGACTGATCAATTAACCTACAATTACTATCAAAAGGAATTACTTAAACCAGAGTCCCACTCTGTGCAGCAGCTGCTGGTAATAGCTATTTCATACTCAGCTTGCTGAAGACCTGGGAAGGCTGGAAGGTTCTGAGGCACCTCCGGAGCACTGAGCAGCTGCAGGATTTTGGTGGCAAGGCTGCGAGCCATGGGATGTGTGAAGGCAACAGAGCTAACTGCAGCCAGCAGCTCGGGACGTGGCCACAGCATGTCCCAGCCCCGTTTTCTACCTGTGAACTACCTTTGCTGGTGCACTATAGGAAAAACGTGGTCTCAAAACACTATTTTCTTTCCAAGTCCCCTTGGAAGGAAAAATTAGGGGCCTTTGATTTTTGTTTTTGTTTCTAAGCAACGCTTTTGTCCACAAAGCATCTCAGTACTTCACAGGCTGTGAAGGTCTGAGAGATAAAAAGCTATTTTTAGCCCCATTATATATAAAATAAACTGAAAAAAAACAGGTTTTCTTAAGAATCGAGTGGGAAATCTAAAGAAGAAATCCATGTTTTCAAGATTACAACACAGCTGCCCTTTCTTCTCCTTAATAGTTTTATCTGTCTGCATATCTTAACAATCCTCATTTTGATGCAAGAAGAGCTAAAGCAATCTGTATAAAATGGAGATGCTGTAAGCTTTGGAAGGATTTCTGCTCATTGGGACATCTTGACTCTGCTCCCTAAAGTTGTGGACTGGCTTTGAACAGGGCTGGGAGATTCTGTTTTCCACTTTTACAAATAACCAGGATTTCAGTGGCGTTTTGCTGTTTAATAATGCTTTGAGCCCTATTGATGAAATGTTATAAAGGGATGGTACATTTGTCCTAAACTATTTTTAATCTCGTAGGTTTAGCAGTACAACATATTTAGGAAGGCAAATTTTTATATTGTACTGAGAAACTTTCAATGTACAAGGCTTGGGACACTGGAGAGAAGAAATTAATACCACAAGCATGTATGCAAGCGAGGGCCAAAACTACCATCTCTAGTTGTCTGCTGTCCTAGGGGTCAGCTCCTTGTTTATCCTGACGCATGGCTGCTGTCAGCTTGCTAAAAAAATATGATACAGAGAGGCCTATAATTCTGTTTTAGTCTATTTCTCACCTTTCCCCTTGGTCACAATAATTTTCTTTGACTAAGAGAGGAGGCGATGACTCATAGAGTGCAAATGAAGAATACACTGGGATGTCAGACTTTTGGTATGTCTGCCAGAGAGGAAAGTCAGCTTTTCTTTAGCTTCAGCAAGCAGAGGAGCCTAAAAGGTTTTACATTCACACAAACATACACACACCATCTCCAGAGTATGAGAGAAAGAAATATAGAGCAGTTTGCTGCTTTCCCCCAACCACCTGAATTTAATTTTCCTTATTTTTCAGCTGCTCCAGGAGGATTTTCTCTATTCTTATTCACAGGGCTCCAGGGTGCTCTCACATACATCTCTGTGAATGATTCGGGCCAGTAAGAGAAATTTAATTTGAAGGTGGAAAAATAACCTTCTGGTAATACCTACCAAATGTGGTAGTGACTCTGTTCAGCTGATACCTCCTGCACAGTGTGCAGGGGTGAGGAAGGACGCTTCCTCTATAGAGGCCATCGCCAATCACAGTGGGAGCCAACGTGCTCTTTCTTATTCAGAATTTCATGTAATAATCAAGATTTTAAGAAACCTCTTGATTTCAGTTCTCCCACTTTATTCCAAACTTTCACAAATACTTAGCTGTGTAACCATAGTTAAAATTGAAACATTTCCACCAAGCATTTTTATTTTGCCAAATTCCAGGCATGGAAATGTGCTGCCACAGTTTTCCCAGCCAGTTCTACTCCCTAGTGGTATGTTTCTGCTCTTTCAAAAGTCTGGGACATGAGTCCTGAAAGCTATTTCTTAGGATGGAACCATTGATAAAACATGGTGATTCGTGTGGAAAAGGTGATCTGAGGATACTGTAAGCCTGAAAATCCAAACTACCTCATCCATTCTAGTGCTGCACTCCGAGTGCTGAACTAAATTATGGGTGCATACTCCATCATTTCTAAATACTTTATTCCTAATGGCTTGATGCCCCTGATATTTCTGTCTGCAAGCATTTCTGACATGGCCAGTCTGCAGCAATCTGTAACAGCAGAGGATTTTTGGCCTGTCTTCAGTTCATAAACCTTTTGTTATACACCACTTGTCACTAGTATTCAATTAATTTAGTCTGCTGTTAGCAACATGTGATTTGTTTTTCCTGCTGTTTCACTGGTACCTGGAGTGCCTAGTACAGAAGGGTTACTGGCATCTCTGTCACGTAACTTTATAGCTGCTCATTTTAGAAAAGAGTGGGGATATGTTAAGCTAACCATGGTGCCAGGTTTTAGAGGTCTGTAGATTGGCTCAGGCTTTTTTTTGTAAGACAAGACCCATCACAAGCCACTCTTAAAAGAAATCTTTAAGCATGAAAATTTGCTGCAACAGCGTTTAGCCTGTAGCCAAAGGAAGCTTAGACTTTCACAGTCCTAATTTAATTTTATCCTAACATGCTTATCCTTGTCTGGCTTTCTCAATGAATTCCTAGCTGCTTCAAGTATGTAAATTTTTCTTCAGTGATGGACACAATCACTGGCCAATGAAAATGTTTCTACGAGTACAGAACAGTGCTGCTGTTGAGGTGGGTATTTATTACTGGTGGAAGTGGCTTGGGTAATACAAGAATCTCCCTGAATTATCACCCAGGTAGGTTCATTGCAAATACTTGATACTGAACCTACCTCCAGGCATATAGGAAGTTCTGCTGGGGTTTGGCTCATCTGAGACCTATGTTTTCCATTCAGTCTTGCAGAATATTATGAATGTCTCTTATGCTGCTTTTTCATTTCCCCTTTATCTGAAAACTCTGAATCAATTTGTGTTTCCTTATGTCTCTCTATCCCACCCATAACTCTCTCCTTTATCTTTCCATACAGCTGACAGCCTTCCTGTTGACCTCAGATGTGTACCTCTTTTTGTTGTTGTTTAGGCTTTGAGAAAGACCTGAGTCTGCTGTCATCTAGTTGACTCACCTCAGATGGGCTACTATGTTGAAAGCCATCCAGAAGAAGTGTTTAACTGACCTTAACTTCAGCAAGTAAAGGAGCCTAAAATGTTCTACATCTACACACACACACACATACACACAGACATAACCTCCAGAGTGAGAAAGAAATGCAGAGCATAACTGGTGTTTCATAAACAGTGACCTAAGCAAACACACAAATGTTTGAACTTATTGAAAGAATTTCTACTGAGGTTTCCGAAGTTAAATACTTTAAAGAAACATCAGACTTGATGACAATCCAGGAAACCATCTCTATACATGGTACGTCATGGTCCTCAATTGCCTAATGATACGTGTAACAGATAAACTGTATAATCCAAGGCCTCTGCTCTGTTCAGTGAGTGGGTGGACTATGTTCAGGGAATTAGGCAGGAACACCTACCGAAAGCAGCTCTTGTTTGTAAGATGTCTTCTGATGTATGGCAGAAGGTGACATCTCTTGAGGCAGGATGGGACTGCAATAACATGCTTCTGTAGCTTTCAGTGCTCCCTTGGAGATCTAGGGTCGAACAGAGGCTCCAGAGTGAGAGGCTCCACTAAACTTCCCACAACTGTCCAAAATTCAGAGCCCAAATTCTCTATGCAATCACTGGAGAGGGTTGATGATTGACAGCTCCAAAGACAGGTGTCTGAAAGGATGAATAATTCTCAGTACGTGTTTCTCACTTCCTGGGTGCACAAATTTAGCCTCTGAGACTATTCCTGGTGCCAGCCAAAAACTTTTGAGAGTTGCTGTCTGAATGCATAATGTGCTACATAAAGCTAAATCATGTGAGTAATCAGTCTGACATGTTCTAAATGTAACTTGATCTCAGCAGAGACAATTCCATATCAGAACAATTCCATATCCACCACCTTACCTCTCCTGGAGTCTACAGAGATGAAAGCGTTGCTACTCGCAGGTGATAGAAGTGAGCTCCACAGAAAAACCTATGCTGAAATACTCTCATATCTAATCAGAAGAACTGAATAGCATAGAGTAAATGAGTCATAGGACCACATATTGCACAATACAAAAAACCCAGTATTGTTTATTTGTTATGAGAGAGGCCATCTGAAGGGTGGATGTCAGGAGGATGGGGCCAAGCTCTTTTCAGTGGTGCCCAGTGACAGGACAAGGGGCAATGGGCACAAACTGAGGCACAGGAAGTTCCGTCTGAACATG
>Ga0065711_1033390_pt1 | contig 25585 bp, 15 predicted proteins | sample Hoacrofraction12_FD_59098 | JGI IMG/M metagenome (GOLD analysis project Ga0065711, IMG submission 59098) | Hoatzin crop microbial communities from Cojedes, Venezuela - Epithelial fraction 12 v2 (version 2) | ecosystem: Host-associated > Birds > Digestive system > Esophagus > Crop | place...
GGTCGGGGTTGGAAGGGACCTCTGTGGGTCATCTAGTCCAACCCTCCTGCTGAAGCAGGGTCACCTACAGCAGGCTGCACAGGATCTTGTCCAGGCTGGTCTTGAATATCTCCAGAGAAGGAGACTCCACCACCTCCCTGGACAGCCTGTTCCAGTGCTTTGTCACCCTCAGAGGGAAGAAGTTCTTCCTCATGTTCAGACGGAACTTCCTGTGCTTCAGTTTGTACTTTCTTCAGGGCTTTTGCATTCTTATCAATTCCTGTGGTAGATTGGGAAAGTTCTCCAGAATTGCTATTACAGTTGCTGGTAGTAACTTTTTGACAGTGCAGGTAATTGACCCAGAAAGACTTGCGTGGTAACACTTGTGTAGCTTGGTACGTGTTGTACCTTCGTTTCTTTACAGCAGATAACACAGTCTCCCAATATGGAGATGCCAGGCCAAAAAATCAAGCCTTCAGATATCTCACTGTAGTAATGCTACACTACAGATGACCCCTGTCAGCCTCCTCTAGCCTTCTCTCAGCAAATGCTGCTGAGTCTTAGTTGTTCTTCATAAGATAGGTGTAAAGACTGGTATGGCAGGTGGAGCCTGACATGGTTCTTGTCACAGGCTAGTGAGAGAAAGTGGCGGTCATGAGTGGGTGGGGAGAACCAGGTAGCTGAGAGTTTAGCAGCTACTCATGTACCAACCTCTTATCTCCATGTTATCTGAAGGCAGAGAATCAAATAACTGCCCTTCTTCCTCCTTCTTTGAACATCTAATATGAATTATGTTTTTTAGTTCTGAAGTTTGATGCTTAATACAAGGACAAATTTCAGAGCTCTGATAAGGATACATCACAGATGTTAGTGAGTTTGTCTCTTCAATCCTCTGGTGACGGGAGTGAGGCAGCTCCTTTACCTGGAAGAATATCTGTCTTCCTTGACAATCTTTTGAGATGGCCAAGTTGAGAGGAGTACTTAACCACTCTTCTGTGAGAATGGTTGCCAAAAAGGGGGTCGTTTCCCAGTACTGTTTTCACAGTAGCAGCTTTTCATCTGTAGCATAAGCCCAGTAATACTGCATGGCTACTAACTTAGCAGTTAATCACTATTTTTAAGTGGTCTATGTGTGGACTAAGAGGAGCCTTTAAGTTGGCTTAAACTTGCTATATGAGGATCCATACCTTGTCTAGACAATCTGCAATGCTTTTGTATTTGTAGACCATTCAAAACTCTTGAGGTAATTGGTTTATGAAAGGATTTCTAGAAGATTTGTGGAGAATGGATGTGAGCTGATGGAATTTCTCCTGACTAATCAAATATAGTCAAGTGCACTGGGATTTTAGCATCAAGGCAGTAGTCCCTAAGTGGGGAAAAAATTACGTAGTATGATGTGTCCACTATTCAGAGCAGAAGTAATAATAGTACAGGCAGCAAGCTTAATAACTTGAAGCTGGTATCCCATCTGTTTAAAAAAAAAACCAAAAACCAAACATATATCGTATGTCAATTTTGCTTAGTGTTTTCCACTTAAAGGTTAAGGAAAGACTGAGAGATTTTTGCATGTATTCTGGATTGATTTTTCATGAGAAGAAGCAGGGTTATCCAGGTCACTTGAAGGGTGGCAGGAATTCTCAGGCTCTGAAATAAATTGGCCAGATAGTAGCTGACAGTAACTTATGAGGAACTGCTATGAAACCTTTCTTTGAAGGGAAATGTAGCTAGATTGTTCAATGTTCTCTAAAATTTTAAAAGCTTTTCTAAGGTAGCTGTTAGAGCTGTTTTAATTTGTATGGAAATAATGTTTAATGTGGGAACCTGTTGTAAAGTCACGTAGTTTCCCCAAACAAGACAACTAAAGGTTAATCAGGAAAGTGCACACAGTCAGTATGATTTTAGGTGCTATTTAAGTTTACATTAATGATCCTTAAATTAAAATGTTGATCTGCTAATCAAGATGCATATGCAATGTGACTGTGTCATTCACTCATTAAAAGTTTAGTTTTGTAAAGTGTTCCAGAAACTAAAAAGAGTTTCTAGGCACAATTTGCCAACTTGGCTGTTTCTACAAACATAATAATTAAAAAAACCCAACCAAATATAAAAACACAGTGGCCAACAGATACATTTCCTAACTAGAAAACTGTAAAGTATATGTTTTTATTGGTTTTTAATCACCGCAATATGTGACTTGTATTTATACTTCATATCCTTTTACTTGAGCCACAATCTCCTTGCTCCATGTAGTTAAGTTACACTTGTTGAAGAGAAGTTGAATAGCTGCCAGACTCAAGACATAGGCTTTGACATCTCAAATGTGGACAGGGCTTTAACATATGATAATGGTCTTCCCACTGTGCAAAATCAAACAGGGCTGGAAGTAGTCTTCAGATGGTTTACACTTTCTCTGCTTCCTCTTCTCTCATGTTGCTATCATACCTACTTCAAAAGGGGTACATCTCTTGATGGAAGACAAAGCTTGACGTGAGAGAACAGCACTTCATTTTTAGGACTGCACAATAAAAAAGGGTATGCTCTCTGCGAGATCAATGCCATAACCAAATCTTGGATCTGAACTTTTGCGACTGAAAAGGAGCAGGGACCAGCAGCATTCTCCTGCATCACCCGTGTGCCAGAGCAGCCAGTGCTTCACTCTGTGCCATGTGTCGCCTGTGGAAAATCCCACCCAGACCTTTGTCAAGTTGCTGTCTTGGTTCTCTCTATGTGATGGAGAACCTTAATATAGGTCACAGGGAATTTTGAGTCTTATATTAGCAGTGAATGTAACAAAGAAATTTAAACATAATCTGTAATCTGGGTGATAGGGTTTTGATACTTGACAGTAGACTCTTATTTAGAATAGGAAAACTGCAGTGGGCATGAAATCAAGGAGGTTTCGTCAAGACACACACTTTGAAGGAGGCTGGCTGAATCTGTGTTACTGTATCTCTGCTATTCGTAGCAGTAAGACCACACATTTAGACTGGGTTTTGGAGAAAATCTGAAATATTTGTGGCTGATGTGAATTAGAGCTTCCGCTGGTGGGACTGCCAAAGTGATGACAGGAGAAGTGACAAGGAGACTCTCAAACTACTATAGGAGAGAAATCCAATGAGTGGGCAATTTCTGTTTACTGACTCTGAAGGATACAGTTGAGCTACAGAGTATCTGCAGATAGCTAATCTTTGAAGAGACCTGGATAAATTAGGTTCGGGATTTCTTTGCTGCTTTCTTTTCTTGAAGAAATATACAAAGCTTCAGTTGAGTGGGCTGGAGATCTCTCTCTCTCTCAGGCAGGATTAAATCTATCCAGACCATCCTGTTAGTATAATTTTTCACTCAGTACAAAATGGGAGAAAAAGGAGATGAAGTTGCATCATAAAAGAAAGTTTGGGGTTTTTTTTACTGGGAAATTTAATAACAATTTTCAATATGGTTTCCAGGCAAACTATGTTAAATTGCTGTGCGTATTCTCTGGAGAGTTTGGGCAGAAATTTAAGTCACTGACTACTCGGTTACTTCAGTGGCTAGACTATTTCAGCAGCCTTTAACGCTTGATTTTGAGAAAGGTGGAGATGTGTTTGCTTAACTATATGTTTCTCCAAGTTTAATTCCTAGTTGGAGCAAATGACAGGCTTGTGATGCAGCTTTTTAGAGTGGTCCAAGCACTGTGGGTTTTTTTTAAACTAAAAACTGTTGTGAGTATGTCTTCACATAATCTATGTACTCAGTATGCAGACATGAACAGAAGGTTCAACCCTTCTGGAGTAGAAATTGTAAAATTTTGAAGGATCTTGTTTTTTTGGTCCTGCTATGTTATGAATTCTTTCAGATTCATGTTACTATTTTTTTATAACTGCAAGGTAGCAATATGTAGGATACCCATTGGAAGCAATAGTAACTAAAGATGTGTCCTACAGCCTCAGTGCAGTGTACTGCCTTACATCTGGGGGAGCCTAGAAGCTCACAGACATTTACTTGTAGCTCAGCTGATGGGTGGTAAATTATTAGGCCATAGTACTTGGAATCAAATAGGACATTTTGTAGAGGGGAAAAATAGTTAAGAAACATGCATATTGTAAAGCAGTGAAGACAGAGGCATATCTAGAAAAATGTGGTTTCTCGTTAATCCGTTTGACCGTTCTGAATTCAGTGAACTAAAACTGTTTATATGCCTGCTGAGATCTGCCCTACATTGTACCACAGTGTTGGAGGGAATTAAGCTTGCATGTTTTTGTTTCAGCAAGTACTTGTGAAAACGAGTTACAAATACCCATAGCGATATTGTAAGAATAGAGGAGTGAATGGTGATTTGACAAGAATAAGCTGTATTTGTTTACATGCTGCTGAATTAGTGAATAACTGGACTGCATGTCTTGACCATAGCTAAGCTTCATGGTGTTTAGTCAATGCTTTGTACAGGGCTCAATGCGAAGCTGAATTGCTGCGTATTGTCCTCCTCTGGGCATGGATGGTGCCATGGCCTCACCAGAGAGGCTGTGCTGATGGAATTGTTCAGTGAGGCTACAGGGATGCTGCCCCAGTGCTTGCTAAATAGAAGGCAGCTTCTGGGCCCCTTCTCACAAAGCATCTGTGCCTCATCAGTTCCCTTCTTCCCATACAACTGGCCTCAGGTTTGAGCATGTGGGGAAGGGAAGGTGTTTGCCAGTAGGGTTCCCTCTTATTTTTTTATCCTTTGTTTTTTTGACCTATTCAGATGGCATTTCTGAGATATTGTGTAGTTTCTTCCCCAAGTAGCTGTGGGGATTGCTCTTCAGGCTGACTTTACTTTTTACATCCAACCAATCAGTCTCTCTTTAAGAAACAGCCTTGGGCAAACAGTCAAGGAAATCTTAATTTTTGACTTGGCTGCAGGGAGGTAAAGCTGTGGAGGAAAGCTGGTTTAGGATTCATTCCACGGTCTAGTGAAGCAGGAGGACTAGAAACCATACATTTTGGTTTAAGAACTAGTCCTATTACACCTATACTGTTTGTGTGAGAGAAATCTGGAGAGGCAGAGTCTAATTAGTCTCCAGAATTAATTGGAAGACTTGAATAGAAAGCCTGGAATTCATTGTCTGCCAAATGACCTCATTAAAACAATGAATCACACCTCCAAAGCAGAGAGGTGATTTCCTCTGCTTTCCTGAATTATCATTTCACTTTTGTTTGTCGTCTTTTTCTTCTATTCTGCATTATGTGAATGTTTTTGCTTGAACTGAATGCCTTTGATTCAAGGGAAAGTGTTAGAGAAGGGAGAAGACAAATGCCTAAGGATAAATATGGAGGAGTTCAAATGAAGTATAGATTTAGTCTCTGTGTCTCATTTAAATTTGTCTTTAGAATTAGAAAGATGTCTCCTAGAAACAATGATTTTGTATTGCAAATTAACAGGACTCTCAATACTTGTAACAAAACTATATTTAAAAGTGGTCTCCTTGCAGAAGATCTGTAGAAAGAATTTCAGCTGAGTTTGTATAATTTTTTACTTTTTTTTTTTGTTTACCAAGGCCCAAAGTGCTGGTATGAGATTTTTCTTCTATTATAAGTAGATGTGACCTGTTTATTTCTGGCTGTAGCTCTCTAAGGAATAATTAATAAGTTATTGAATCTTTAGCTGAGTTATTGTTAAATGTTTTCCAGCTCTGAGTTAAGTAAGTATTATATAAGTATATATAAGTAGATAATCCAACCTGTGTTACAGAACTACTTTTAACATAGATCGGTACATGATCAGTTTTCAAATGCATGATGCTAAAGTTCAGCATATCTCCTAGATGGGATCTCAAGAAAATGCTTAGTGTAAAATGATTTTTGTGTATGAGATTGAGATAGATATCCATATTAAGCCTTCTGTTAAGCCTTGACTCAAATATCCACAAGGAATAAAACTGCAATTTTTGAGTGATGTTTAAAGAAAACAAAGGGGTATTACTGTATATCATAAAGCTGAGTAGGTTAGTTATAAAGTGAGGGCTCATTGAAATGCTGTGTAGTCTGCTTTCCTGCCTCGAAGAGGGGAGAATGTGCATCTTTTCTACAACGCTGCCTTTTGTTGACGAGGAGCTGCAAAACAATAACGGCACAAGCACCAGAGTGCAACTGTGTTAATGACAGCTGGCTCCATGCAAGCCTTAGATGCAAAGTGATACTTAAATCAGAAATGTACTGAACCAGCTCTGGTTTGCACACCCATGGAATGTGCACAACAGCACTACTGCTTTATGTGAAATGTCTGCCACACACAAAATGCTATTGTTGGGTTTTACGGTTTGGTACTGCAGACCCTCATTTCAAGAAAAATAGTTCCTGAGGTGTAAAGCATTTTCAATTATTATACTGAAATATAGTAATGTATATAATTGAAAAATTCTTCAGGTGGATACAGCTCCCTTCCCCTTCCTGAAGAATAGCCTCAGTTGCCTCAGATCTGTTTGGGGAGTTGCCCCTACAGTTTGGTTTATTTTGGCAGCACTAGGAAGTTTCTAGGTGGTATTAATATTGAAAACTTCAAGCAATTACCTTGTTTTGCAAAAGATGCTTGTGGTACTTGCTGTGATGTTGTACTGAAAAGCAAGTAACGCCTGACAGGGTTTCATAACCAAGTGAAACTTGCTCTGAATTATTGTGAGTTGTGGGAGAAAATGAACAGAGAAATGGCAGAAGTGCCTTCCAGACAGGGATATCCCAAATGGGTACAGTCAGAATGATGCCCGTAGATTTCCCTGTCCACTCTGCAGATGTCCCCTCCTGTAACGCTCTTCTTTCAGCTTCTGTGAAGCAGTTGACAGTTTCCGGTTGCAGTGTCTTGTCGCTGCCTTGACGGTGGGTGAAGGTGGTGCAGAGTATTTGTGGCTTTAGCAGACAACTAATAGTCATCCAAAGTGAAGAACTGAACTTCAGCCTGTTCTTTCCCAAAGCTGTCCTAATCTGATGTTTTGGCATGGGAGTATAGCTTTTTATGGAAGGAGCTGCTGAAAGACAATACTAACTGCATTAATCTCAAGTAAAAATATTTTAAACTCTCTTTAGAGAGTTTATTTCTGCATGGCTTCGGCTGGTAAAAAATTCTAAAGTTTATTTCTGTTTCAAACAGTACCATGCCGCACTAGTTTTGCATTATGTAGCAGGTCTTTACAAAGGAGAACACTGAAGCAATGCGTAGTGCATTGAAAGCTGTGAATCTTTAGGTACACCTGTCTCCCTCCGTTTCTGACCTCCGAATGGACAAGTACTGTACTCTGACAAGTTTGGAATGGATATTGTTGCAGTGGCTTGTGCCTGTGTGGAGAAAGACAGCTTCTGAAGGATGGAGGGGGGAGGATTTGGGGTTGTAACAAATCTGCTCTTCCGATCATCTCTTTAGGGTATCTGTCTATCTGGATAGGAAGCATGATATTGATGTGCATAGATGTATTCTTGTACTGGCCTGGATCTCGTTAGTTCAGGAGTGGAGGCCAGAATATTGAAGGTTCTCGGTGAGCATTTGTAGCCCCCACTGCTGGGTGTGCTGCTCTGCCTTCGCTGCTGTTAGTTGAAGCCGCACCTAGTGTGGGTGCAGCAGTACCATGGTGCAACAGTAGGTGCAGTGCAGTACAGCTGGGCGTAAACTGTCAGGAAAGGAGATTGCCCTGTTGGGGTGATTCCTGCCAGGATGGTGGTCCCACCAGAAAAAAAAAGTGATCTTAAGTTAAAATACACATTTACAGAGACTTTCCTTATGCACAGTGAAGCACCTGGGTAATATATGCTTCAGTGTGACTTTTTGGAAAGGTACTCTGTTGCCATTTAAGTGGTGGCCTTGTTCACTGGAATTTTTAGCCTCAAGCATTCAGCTAGGAAGTCATGCTTTTTGTCCTTGCACATCCACCTGTCTAAATACATAATTACATTCCATGTTTATAGCTAAATGATTTCATGATAAGAACCTTTTTGTAGGTGTATACATAGTACTGTGGGAAAACATTACTATCCTAATGTGACATTAAGGGGGTGATTTAGTTTTTAATGCATTGGCAATAGTAAGAAATTGTGTACCAAAACAGTTTCAGATAATGGTGCACCTCTGTAAGCTTCTGTTCTCCCACAGTTTAAAAAGAGAAAATCTGCTGAAACTGGGGAAAACATCACTGTGAATAAAGACCTGGTCCATTAATATATATATTTTTCTTTTCAGAATAGTGTCATTCTGTGAGCTCCACAACCAGTTTCACCCAGAATGAGCCAGCGGGGCTACCTCTGGCTCCTTGTTCCTGCCTTGCCTCAGGCTGGTATGAGTGTTGCTGTGGGGCTGAGTGGTGAGCCTGGTTGGAGAGCTGAGCCAGCTTGGAAAGTAGCAGGGCAAGAGGAAAAACAGCTGAGTTCTTAGCCAGATCAGCTTTCTGTTCCAGCTGAGTATGCAGCCAACAAAAATGCTAGTGCCGGCATGGAGCGTGGTGAGAGAAACACCTCTTTCAGCAGGAGTGCTGATTTCTGTGCAGGCTTAACCTGTGAAAGTCTGCTTTGAGCATTTGCATTGTATCCAGCCATAGATTTTGCTTGATTCAACGGCTGGTAGATGGCCCTGTGTAGTAAAAGCCTGAAAGATGGCTGGCAACTGAGCCCAAACACTGATGCAGAGGGAAAGCTAGTTGTTCACATCTCCACTGTGTGATGAGAGTATGCATATAAGGTTCCTGGAGATCAGGCCAGAGAAATTCCAGCTTAGCAGTAAAAGCTTAAATAAAACTGTATAGTTTGCTTTGATTTTTTTTTTTAACTGAAGATCATGGTATTATGGGATCATAAAAATTACTCATGTTTTCTAATCTTTTTTCCTAGGAATTTATCAAAGAGCTGCTAACTCGGATAAGAGGAATGAGGAAACTCAGTCCCCCTCAAAAGAAGAGTATATAAATATCTTGAAGTAGTAGCAATCTGTAAAAGACATGGCAAGGGAAAGGGGACTTCGAATACAAGACCTTTATTAAAATAGTTGTCTTTCTCCACAACTTTTTTGATTTCATTCAGTTTTGACTCAAGGGATTTCTTTTGTGTGTTTTAAAGGTTCTTTTTTAAGTGTTAATTTTTTTATCAAGAATATCAACAATTTGGATGCTGCTCAACTTTCACTTGAGGATTATTGAAGCAAGTGAAGAATCCAAGAGGTAGTCATGAGAGGCAGCAAACCTACGTGGTGAACCAGAAGAGCTTGTAAATTTACAGAGCTAGGAGACTTCTTACAACTAGTTGGATAATGTTTTTTAAGTTGGTTGTACATTTAACTCATGGATGTCAAGTTTCTTGTGCTTGTCTGTACATAAATTATGAAGTGGGTTGTGAATACTGTTTCACATGGATGGAAGGAAAAGTTTGTTACAGTAAATTATTTAAATGGTGGTTATAGCAAATTTGCTACCAGAAGTTACCAGTTTAGATTACTAAAATGAGTGCTGCCATTTTTTTAAATACCCTTAAAGCAGCCCAGTGAAAAATTTCATCATCTCTCCTTGTTTAGACTGCAGTGTATGAGAATTGGGAATTTTAAGGGCTTAATTTGTAGACTTATTTGATTGACTTTGATGCTTTGCCAGTTCATTTTCTCTCCACCTCATGGTGTCCTGGAACTGTGTTAACCTATGCTGAATAAGGGCCTGCAGTGATATCTAGAGAAAGGTCCATCACCGTTTAAAAGCTGCTTCACAGTGGAGGAAAGGCAGTGCTACCAAAATGAATTACAAGCACTATCTTGCATTTAGTGATGTGGCTTAATCATATGCAGATTCCTGTCCTATTAAGGTAGGCAAAGAATATTATACCCTTTGTTTATGGCTCTGCCCGGAGAAGTGGGGACAATTCTTAGCTTGGGCGCTTTTACTTGTAAAAGCAAGAACAGAAGAGATCCCTGCTCCCTCCTGGAAAATGTCCTGAGATGTTCAATAAGCTACCATATGCTGGTAGGTGACACTAGTCAGGCATTTTATACCAAGGGTGCTTTGAACATATTTTATTTTTCAAAAGAAGTACATGTTTGTGAATTTTATGTATACTGGCAAGCTTTTTTTAATGTATTTAATTTTGTAATGTTTACTGATGATTTTATTTACAAGATATTTACTCAAATAAATGGAACAACTTGTGACTTGTTACATGTACACTTTACAAGACTACTGTTGTTGCGTAGGTTGGTAAATGGACTTGCTCGTCAAAAAGAGAAGCTTGCAAGGTGGTAAGTACATGGGAACCCAGCTGTATAGACCTTAATTGGCTTTTAATGTGCCCAGTATCACTCAAACTCCTCTAACCTAGTGCACAGCTTCATTTTTGAAAGTCTTCTGCAGGTGAGGCCTGCCTTCGCTGTGCCCTGGGGGACTGGAGAGAAGAAAAAGCCTGGAAATTCTTTCAAATAAATGCTGCTGCTTCCTTTTTTCCTTCTCCCAGAGGTGAGTGTAGGGGAGGGCTTACACTGGGTGACTCTCCATTCTCTACTGAAGGTGTGGCAGAAAGGGGTCTTTCAGCAGGAGGCACTCTACCTTGCTTCCCATCTGCACCTCTCTGAATTCTCCTCAAGAAATTCCAGCAGCCCAAGAAAAGACTTGGTTGGTTTGCCTGCAGCACCTGAAATTTAAATCTTACACCTTGCTGAAGCTGCAATTTATCTCTGGTTTCCTAAGGAGTCTTCCAGCAAAATTTTTTAAAAATTGTGAAGTCAAATCTGTGCTCCAGGGAAATCAGGGGGAGCTTGTGGTTTCATCTGTCTTTGCTGGGGTCTCCCATTATTGCTGTCAGCATTATCAGTGAGATGTCTTTGGCTCTAAGAGAGGCCCATGTGGATGACCTGTCTTGCCACAAGGAGGTTGTCTCTCCTTGGTCTGTGCCCCTTGCAGAGTATCTGACATAGCTGGATCTAAATGACCAAGTTTGTGTCAAATCAACCTTTGAAGGAGAGAGAGCTACAGAGAAGCTTCCTTAACTCCTGAGGTAAGGGGCCTTGTGTTAGATTTTACACTCATCTGTGGAGGCAGAAATCAGTGGTGGTAGTAAAGAAGCCTCAGTTACTAGCAAGCTTCTGATGTTTGACAGGGCAAGTACTTTCACGGGCCTTTTTCTGGAAAGCCTGTTGGTTTGTAAACCATTGAGAGCCTTTTGTGAGCACCAAGTTTATTATGTCCAAAAGGGAAAAAAACCCTCTTGAATGGAGACTTGTTATCGATGTTTAGAGTTTTGAGCTGGTATCCGAAATGTTGTCTGCTCGTGGGTACTGTTCCCTGACTCGTAAATTTATTCATGTGTCTTTAACACATGGGGTGAAACAACTGAGAGCGTGCGATACACCTTTTCAACTTCTGAGGTGGTTACAGCTGCCTGAATTTTGCAGGTGATGTTTAGAAATGATCCCGAGTCTGAACATGAAAGGTTCCAGTAATTGCCACATCCACAGATGCATTTGTGACTTCACTTACAATTTCAGATGTAATTTTTTTTCTTCTGATTTTGCACATTGTTATTGTAAAGGAAGTGTCAAGTAATGGCAACTGCACCAGTTCTCTCACCGCTGACAGCAAAATGCTACTCCACAAATATTTTTTCCGTCATGTTACTTGGCTAACACATGCCTGCCCAGCTGTGCGCGTCCCACACCGGCATCTTTTGTCCTATTCCTCTTGCGCTGAAGTAGCTGTGGAAAACAGCAGTCTAACCCTTCTAAAACCAATTCGTTTGGTGATACACTTAGTAAGGACTGCCCCAGTATTCATTGCTTGTTTTCTTATGTGGATGGGACAGTCACTGCCAGGAAGGGCTTCCTCTCCTCCAGCTCTACGTGTTTCACTATCTTAAGCATCAGAGCACAAAACCAAAATCTAAATAGCTTTTGTTTGCAGCTGGGCTGATTCTACTGGAGACTTACAGGGTCTCATTCTTGCCATTTTCTTACTTAATGAAGATACTCTTGGCCTTAGTGTGAAGGGAGAATTGACCCATTCATTGAAGATTTCATTGTGCTTTATGTCTTTATGCTGTGTGGGTGTTCTTGGCTCTGGGCAATACTCAAGGGGCATATCAATAGCACAGTGTTACTGCAACAACTTGAAATTAAATCTTACGGCCCAGGCTCTTCACTGCCTTGGCTGGACAGCTTTCATGAGAAGGGCCAAGGCTGGCTGCAGTGAGAGCTTCCTCTGGGCTTTTTAAGTGGCTGGTGAAAGGAACTGAAGATCCCTCTTATAAACAAAAATCACAGCTTCACTACATATTTTGGTATTGAAGTGCCTCTCCAGTGTACAAAGATTGCCTGTAAGAGCATGTGTTTCTGGGGCCTGCTTCATGGCATAGCTAACCTTTGCATGTTTTACAGCAGGAGCTGACAGTGTGGCCTTGCATGGTTGCTCTTCCAGTTGGCTTAGAAAGGGGAGGAAAGTGCTTGTAATCATATTTAGTGTGCCTCGTGAGGCTGCAGTGGCAGGATGATGTATTCCTGTGGCACAGAAGAAAGGAGATGAGCCGTTCTTCTGCCAGCCTTGGTTTTGCCCCTTACCCCCATTTTTGCCGTTGTGGTTTTTACTCCTGAAGTTGCCATTCGTGCAGGGAATTTCTGGGGGAAGATGTGTGTGTGTGTGGGGGAAGCTTTCTCTGTTCTCAGAGAACATGACCAAGAAAAGCAGGAGCAAAATACCTGCTGCTTTTGTGCACTTCAGACTCTGACACTGAGTCTTGGTAAGAGTCTTTAGCACTTTACCCTGGTAGGTGTAATAGCGTATGTGAAACTGGAGTTACTCAGCAGCCTATTTCTATGATGGTTTTGCTGATTTAAGACAGACTTAATGTAAACATACACCTCCGGGGTAAAGAAAAATAATGTGGGCCACATCAACAGGGAGCCTGTTGCCTGGAAACTAGAAGATAGAGGTTTCATTCTGAACAAACAGTTGAAAAAATCTTCATGAAGTGCTGTAACAAAAGGATTAATTGCTTCTTGGCGACAAGGTTTGTCATTGCCAGCATCATGCACAGATGCTAAGCAGGTACTGAGTAACTGCATGCAATGCTTTTTGATGTATGTTGAGATTCAGGGAGAAAGTCAGAAAAGAAGTCAAGTACTGGGAAGTCTAGGAAAAAAATCACTGAGACAATTGCCTGCTACATGTTTAGCTATTAAGAAAACTGAGAAGAGTCTTGCTTTGTTGCATATATTTCTGAATGGGAAGAAAATGAGAGATAGAAGCGTTTTCATGTATTGGAGAAAAGCATAGGGAGGAGGAATGCCTAGAAAATAAAGGAAGGAAACTTGGAATGTAGAAGAAGATAGAGCACCTTGATGGTGAGGGTGAGGAGCCCTTTGAGCTCACTACTGAGGGAATAGATGAGATCACCATCTCTTAGTGTCCCCAAATCGAAATCGGGTGTTTTTTCTAGGTAAGATCTCATTAGATGAGTGATTCAGTTTGGTCAAGATAATCAAAAGCGTTAAAACTCTAGACATCTGCTTCAATTTTTTTATTTTAGTATTTTGTAAAGCAGAGGAAAGGAGTAAGAAACTCATTTGTATACTTATGTATTGTGGCCGTGTCTTATGTAGTGGTCAAATCAGATTACCCGTACCGGCTGCATATATTGTATACAATTCTACTAATTTTTTCTTGACTTTCACGTTACTTCTTTTTTTTCCTGGCAGTAAGCAAATAGTGTGAATGTAATTAAAATTGCTATTGAAATCTGGAGAGAAATTGAAGAAGAGAAGATGTGTCTAGACAGTATGTAGTGCTGCAAAATGTGTTCTTGCCACTGTATGATTCTGCTGTCAGTGTAAATATAGAGTGTTTCTAAAGCTTTGAAATTAGTACTTATAATAATCTTACCTAGTGCTTATGGGATTTTATTTGCTTTATTTGTTTTGGTAGAACTAGTGACCAAATTCTCTGAGCTATTAGCTTACACTACTGACAGACATCTCTGTTTTCCAACAAAAATTGTCATTAGCCGTTTAAAAAAGAAACTGAGCTATTTGAAAACTTACTTTTAAAAATGTATTTAAGACTGAAACTTCTTTTGGAGGTGCAGTTAACAGGTTTTGTTTGGCAGTAAACTCAAATGTCTTCTCTCATTGCGTTGGTATTTTAGTTGAACTTTTTTTCTTCTAAGCTCAAAATCAAAAATATCCTGGGATCGCCCTTAGCAGAGGTTTCAGTCTGACTAACTCTATAATACTGGGCTGGCCTTGAAGCACATAACTTATTACCAAAAAAAATGTAGGAGCTGATTCACTTCAAGGATGGAGACTTGCCTGACCACCCCTTGCAGGGGGCAGTGGGAGCAAGGGCACAAGAAGCTTTCCAGCCTTCCAAAGGAGGACCCTGCATCAGCGTCAGCAAGGCTTTGTCTCCTGCCCTGGCTTTGCAGTTGAGTCTGTGTCCCCTCGTGTAGCCCATGCTCATCCTGGGGCTTGTTGGAATTGGAGCGGTGAGTACTATCGGGTATGTGAAGAATTAGAGCATATGGGTCTATGACAAAATTATGGTTAACCAGGATTGGTGTTTCCCTTTATGTTGCTTGACCTGAGGCAAAACCAGGTTGGAATAACCTTTATTTCATGTACTGATCTACAGCAAAGAGGGACTCTCAGTAGGGATAGTATGTTGAAACTCCCATCAGTATCTGCTGTCTGCTAGTAAGAGAAGCCAGTCTGTGACAGCGGTGGCTGAGCAGACCCTGCAGGCAGGTCTCCCCACAGCTGTCTGGGCCTGGTTTTGGGTCAGGGCCTGTCTTCTTGCTTGTTTGCCCATAATAGCCTCTACGACTGCAGTAAGTAGCAGGGAGCCTCATAAGGCGAATGAGAAGGGCTCAACAGATGTCTCAGACTTGTCCAGCAACCAGTGCTGAGCCGGAGCCACGTCAAGATTGCAGAGAGTGTGCTGTACTGGTGCTTGAGACAAAGGTGCTGGAATTGACTTGGTGAACTGCCACTGTGGTAGGGCAGGCAGGTAGGCTTCAGGTGTGTCCTGAGGGTTGCCACGGCAGGGAGGGCTTCTGGATGGTACCGTGTACCTGGACAACACTGGGCAGAGGGAGACAGGGTGCTGCCTGATGCCTGCAGAAAAGTAAAGGGTTGCATCGTGTTTGATTACGACACCAAAAATGGAGTGGAACTCAGCCTGTGCGAAAGTGGGCCCTCGGGCAGTTCTGTACCTGGTTCTTGCAGCTAATGATCCTCAATGAACTGCGCTTTTTCTGTTGTGTCTCTCCAGTCTCAATTTCCAGCCTACCAAAGCAGTAGTTACTAAATCAGTTTTAACATCCATAGCCTCCAGTACTGTCATGGTGCGTTTGGCTACAGTCTGCATTAATTTTCCCCATTGCTTCAAGTTAAACTGCTTGATTGTTTCTCTTAAGCCCTTTTACTACTTAGTGGAAATGAGTATGTGTCATCTGGTGATGTTTCTGCCACAGAGGCTTTGCTGCCAATACTAAATCAACCCAAAAGACTAGAAAGGATGCTGTAAATTTTAGTGTCTTCTGAATTACGGCCTCGTACTGCTGGAGCTTACTCACTTTTTGCCTAATTCTTTACTTCACTTTGCTGTAATCATGTAGCAGCTAACTTACTCAACCCTGAATCCAGTGTTTGGGCTGCTAATGAGACAGCATGTCAGGCGGAGCATAGGTGGGATGCGTCATCGCCCTTTTCCATTTCGCAGAGGCTGTGATGTGTGTAGTCTCTGCTGCTGCCGCCAGCAAGGAATACTGCAGCTTTTCAGCCCTGAAACTGGGAAAAGCATGTTTTTTGTTTGGGAGGGACAGGAGTTTATTGCCAGCCTGAACATAAAAATAACTCTGTTCCTCTGACATAAGTACCTAAAAAGCAAATCTTTCAGATAGGTATAGCCATATATACGCTATTACCAACTGACTGTCTGTTTTTGAGAGAACAAAACTATTTGATGTTCTTTTATCTGGACCCATTTAATTCATGCCTCCTGAACTCCAGCTGTCCTTTTAATACAGCTTTGTAGTCATCAGAAATGGTTTAACATATTCCTTTGGGTTTTTTTTCTGGTGCTGGTTCACACTTGAAACAAGCACACAACGATCCTATATTGGAAGCAAGCTATGTACACTCTAACTTGTTGGCAAGATTCCCCTCTATATTTGTCTTGAAGGTGTTTCAGTTTCCATATCAACAACGTACCACAGTAGTGCGTGTGTTGTAACGGTAGATCCTTGGGATTTTAATAGTCTACCTCAAGTCCTTGCTCTATCTTTTGTCCTCTGATGTGCTTTGGTCAAGAGCTGCCACTTAGCATATTGTATTGATTATTTCTTCGTTTGTGAAGCTGTGCATTCAGCTCAGCACTTAATCACTCTGAGGCCAGATTTTCTGTCCTTGGCACAAGGACAATGTGTTTAAAAATATATGTCAATTCTTCAAGAATTAGAAGTTTTAATGCTAGGGTTGAGTGAAATGATAATTGTTTAATTTTTTCCCTTACCTCTCACATATGAAAATCTGAGCATTTCCTGAAATTAGTATGACTTTTTCAGTTATGATCTTGCTAGCTGCTTCCTAATTCATTTAGTACTTGTGTTTCTTACAGTTTTTATTTATGGTGTTGCAGTTGGTATCTGCTCTAACAACTGTTCCCCCTCCCTCAGAATTCTTCTCTGGTGCTCTCATCACTTTTGCAACAGAAATTCAAGTATGTCAAAATTATGCCACCTCTGCAGCACCAGCAAAGATAACTAGGAAGGGATTCAAGAGAGATCAGATTAACCTACAGTACTGCTGTGTTTTCTTTGCTGAAGGAAGTTAAGCAATCATGCCTAGCCCCAGTCCTGAGTTTCACATCTTCTCTTTCATAAAAACAGAATCTTCCCCAGGACAGTGTGTTTATTTTTCCAGGCAGGAAGCACCTGAAAGAAATTGCTTAAAAATCTGGGAGTTGGTTCAAATATCTCAGATCAGGCTCATGTATGAGGTTGGCTTTAAAAAAAAAAAATTGGGACTGTTCAGACCCTTTGTATCCAGCCACTGGCTCTTGTTAAGTAAGAATTGAGGAGCAGCTGTCAAATATGCATCAGGGCTGGGAACACAGATCAAACAGCAGGTACAGTACAGGAATATGCTGACCTTCCACTTAATTAAAAATTTCCTCCCTGTCTGCACCTGCCTAGTCTCAAATGCTCAAAAGTCATGAGGTAAGTAATGTAGGCACTCTGAGGCTATGGGGTCCTGAATCTTTTATGTGTGTTGGCTTGTTTGATTGTTTCTTGAGATGCATTCTCGAGGGCTGCTTGTAAGTTCACTCTGTTGATGGAGAACTTAAACTTCCTTTCCCATCTCCAGCAATTTCAGGAGCAGAAATCCTAGGAAAGATGCTGGTCTTGTGATAAAAGCATTGAGGTCAGGAACAATCAGGAAAATAGTATTTGTAGATGCTGGAGCTGATTGTGCTTCTGTTCTGCTATGATGTCCTTGTTGGTGCAGCCCATGGATCTCCCTGCTGTGCTGGTAGGACCCCAGGTCTGTTTGTGCACTGAAACCCATGAGGTAGATGAGCTAGATAAAATAAGTTAGCAGCAGCTGGGTTTACAGCTGATGTAGTTTACCCTCTATCCAGTTAAATGCAGGCTACTCATTTCATTAACTAGAAAGCAACCTTCCTTTACATGGGGTTAGTGACAGGGGGCTTTCATATACTGCTTCTGTGCTTTGCTGCAGTAAATAGAGACCTTGGTGGACAAAACAGTTCTCGGGTGGGTGCTGGAAACAAACAGCTCTTTTTTTTTTTTTTTTTTCTTTTTTGATAAATAGGTGAGGACAGACAGATGCAAGCTGGTTTTTAAAATGTGTTTAGATTGAAAGTGTGTTGCAGTGGAGCCTAGCTACTTCCAAATTTTGCCCTTTGGGGATAGGAAAAAGCTGTCAGATGGTGGACTGTCTGCAGATTGTGGACATATTTGAGTTCTCATGGTTAAAAGGGTCACTTACTGAGAGCAAACAACTGTAATAAATGGATGGTAGTTGATGCTCAAAATTTGGCAGGAGATTTGAGAGCTGTGTAATGGCATTTGGGAGGTGGATCCACAGCTTTCCATGCCATGTGTTTGTAGGCTAGGAGGAGTAAACTAAAATAACAACAACTTCATGATGTCCTTTTTCTGTAAATGACAGATTAGGTGTATGGTTCAGTTACCCACACAACTTTCCCACACAATCTGAGACTGTGATACTGCTGAGGGAAAAGACAGATAACCAGTGGTTTCTTTCTGTGTAGGGCTTTGGATGTGGATTATCTTACAAAACAAATGTGTGACTGCTGCTGGGAATTTTTAAAAGTAAACAGTATTTTATTCTCCAGTACATGGGACTGCCCTCCTTAGGGTAGCGCAGAGAGTTGGAAGAGTTCCTGGAGAAGAAACAGGGCTGTGTGGAAGGGCAGATGGTCCCACCAACTCGGAGTCGAGCAGAGGTAAGTGCTTGTAACTCATTTCCATGGGAGTGCACAGAAGACTTGAAGTCACTTACTTAGGGATAACAAATGAGTGAACTCTTACATTCAAAATAAGTACCACAAAATATTTTGCCCTCTTTGTTGGCATTAATTAAACAGAATTGAGTTCTCTACTTTGTCTTTTGCTCTGGTGTTCATCCAGCTTGTTGTAGCCTGAGGCTTCTGTCCCATCCGTCCTGTTCCGACCTAAATATCTCTTGCTGTCTGCCATTTTGTCCGACTGTCTTCTGCTTTGCAGATCTTGGAGAAATGTTTTCTGCAAGAGGTTATAAGGCAGCATTTTGCATTAACCCACTACCATGACAGAAGCTGGCTGTTAATCCCTACTTTTTGCACAGTCCCTACTTGGATCATGACAGTATACTATCCATCACTGCTTAGGGAAGGAGAAAGGCAGGTTGTGCTCGCTGGAGCCTACTTGTTCCTGTTGGGACTCAGGAAGATCATGCAGATCCTCGCAGGCTCACGCAGAGGCTGCCTGAAGTGGTGTCAGCAAGTCCCACAGCTGAAAGCCCAGATACGGGCAGTGCTTCTGCCCCGTGCATGTCTCAGACGGGCATGTCACTGGTGCTTACTCAACTGCAGCGTCAAAAAGCAAGGAGCAGCACTTCCTCTCCTCTTCACGAAGCTCTTAATGTACCAAAATCTTTGTGTACTAGGCAGTCTATTGCCTGTAGGAAAACAAACGTGAACTCTCCTGCATCTAATGTTAGGTCACATGTCAAAGCAGATTGTGGTGATTCTCTCTGAAGAAGGAAAAAGAAAAGTCTTCATCTCAAGTCCCAGTGCCCTTCACAGCTTGATGACAGCAGAGTTTCTCAGGACAGCAGTTTCCTAAACAAGATGCTGATAGTACCTAATGGCATATCAGTATTTTTCCTTCCCTATTCCCTTATTTCTAGTTTCCTAAAGAGTGGAGTTGGTCCTTTTAGCAGCTGACATGTCAAAAGCATCCAGGAGGAGGCTACAGGAAGCTGGCAGTGACTTGGAAAAATGGAGCAAATCTGCAGGGAGTCTCTTGGCTGATTCAGTGGCTTTCTAACATCTTTCCCTCCCAGCTGGCCCTGTCTCCTGGCTGCAAAGGGCTCCTCTAGGCTGAACACATCAGAGACAGGAGCAGCACGCTAACCTCTTTAATTTGTGAGGATTAATGCATTTTACTGCTTAAGATGAGCACCTAAATGAATACTGAGGAGCCTTGCTCATGTTTCTCAATCTCCTTCTCTTCTCCGTCACTTCTCAGTTCCTCACTGGCAGAAGTCATAAGTAATGTAGTACTTCAACTTTGAAAATGTTAAAATAATTGATGTGAACTGTGTTGTGTAAGATGACCTGTGGGAGGGAGCTATGGCAGATTTAACAAGTGTGAATCCTGCTGAGGGACTGCTGTTTGGGTATATTTCATGAGTTTAAATAGGATTAAGGTATTTGTTATTATTAATGGGGAAATAATCTTTATTTCCTCCAGCATATTATAGAGATGCACCGTTTCTTATGCCACAGAGGAATACTCTATGGGCAAATACAAAGTTCCTGCAGTGTAAATAGTCTAGCTTGAAGCTCGCCCAGCATAACTGAGGATTTTCTCATACTAGCAACACACACAGCTTATTCTGCTGCGAGCTTAAGGCCAATGGCACCTAGTTAGGCAGTGCCCATGATGGCATGGTGCTGTAGCAGTAAATAAAAAGTAATAATAATAAAAAAGCCAGGCTTTATGGTTACATAAACCTCCTTTTTCTGACAGGATAAAGTTAACATCTGATTTGTATAGCAGGCAGTAGGCTTTTTTGGTCCTCTAAAAATAATGGGTTAAATTTAAAACCCCTCCCAAACCACCTTCTGTTACCCTGACAACTCACTTGAAAATGGAGTGGGCAACTCTGTCCTTGTTTAACACAGACCACCGCTTCCTCCTTTGTCCCTAATGCATATGAAGTGCTTTCTGCTATCTGAAGGGGGGGAGCGGCGTTTTGGGGCGTTTGTGTGCCTCAGCTCTGGGCTCACGAGATTCTTTGCTGCGGAGCGTGGCCTTCCCAGCGTGTGGAACGGAGCAAGGTCAGCTTCGGCAGGCTGAGGAAGGGAATAAATCAATGAACCAAGCAAAGGCAGTCGCTGGTAACTAGCTGAGGATAAAGAGAAGAGCTCGGGTATGCAGTGTTCACTGTCAGCAAACAGAGTTTGAAATCCTCAAGCCAAATGGTGCGTTTCTGAGCTCAGAGGGAGCCCGAGTTGTTACTGGATCTCAGGATGCTGCGGCCTGAGTGAAGGTCAGCTTCAAACAATGATTGCTGACAAGTGCAATAGAGGAGTTGCTGCGTGAGCTGGCTTTAATGGACTTGAATGAAATAAGAAACTTTGGACCCTGAGTGTTGTTAAAGGGTTTCGTGTATGAAGCAGTTAACTCTTGGTTTTGTAGCCCTGCTGGTTTGGCTTGGCTGGGAGGTGGCAGAAAGCCTTGCAGAGCTCTTTCTGACCCAGCTGGAAGAGAAGAAGAAACCTGAGTGCCTGACTGCAATGTTTCCAGCCCAGTGGGCAGCCTGAAAAGAGCTGAATGATTCAAATGCACTGTTAAAACACTGCAGCTGCTCTGGGAAGGAAGTAGCACGTGTGGGGTTTCTTGGGTGCTTAATCTGTTTTTAGTTTCATGCATTGCTCTTTTTTTAACCTGGCCGCTCTGGCTACGTAACGCTGCCTTGGCACATCTCCTTTCGGATGCTGCCAGCCTTTGTCAGACCAGGGCTTGGCTGAGCTCGGTAGAAAGGCCAGGTAAAATATTCCCGAGCTGGTCTAGAGCAAGGCCCGTGTTGCTCCTGCTGTGCTGGCCCCCTCGGGGCACTCTCCTCTGCCTGCCCCCGCCGCCCTGGAGAAAGTTCCCTTCCGCAGATTGGTCCCCCCGTGCGGTAACGGTCTGGGGCTGGCTGCACCGCCAGGCTGTTGTCAGGGTGAATGCGGCTGAGGTGGGAAAGTGTCGTGGTGACACGAGGCACGCGACCATCTTGTGTCGAACACCATAAACGGGACACGTAACTCGCCCACACAGATTCACCTTGGTGAAGTCAACTTTCTTAGCTTGCCTCAAAACTGTATTCATATTTTAAAGTGGGAAACAAAACCAGCCCCGAAGTCCAGTGTATAGAGACGGGAAAGGTTATTTTTAACAGTGTGGGAAGCGCTGTACTTACAAGGCTAATGCTGCCCACGGTACGTGCCTTGCATTTCGCCCAGCGAAGCAGAGCCCTCTCAGGTTACGGAGCTGAAGGGGAATAGCAAGCTGGTGTGTTAATAATTCCCGTGTTCTATTTTTAAAGTTCTGCCTGTGCTGTTTGCAACGTTGTTACTGAGCAGAGCCCTCTGATGCCAGGTTACTTGAGGCAAAGTTGGTGTTTCCACTGAAGTCTGTATTAATTTTCTGGCTTTTGGCTTGCTTTTTTCCCCCCACTGTTTTAGTTAGCCTTACTTACAAGAATCTTAAGCTATTGTACATAAAAAAAAAAGTAATAATCTTATAGGCAGAAGCTTGGATTAGACAAAGCTTTTGTTGTCTGGTTCAAATACTCAGAGTTGTATTTGCGGAGTCCCAGGGCCCTTCACCTGCCTTTGTGACCCTGGCTGTGGGCACGCAAAATGGCTTCTGTGATTTTCTTTTTTTTCCTTTGCCTGGTGGCTCAATGCTTTCCTAGTCAGCTTGTACATGCAGACACCACTGAACGTGTACAGGCAAGCTGACAGGTCAATTATAGGAGCTTTTTGCCAGCCTGCCCTGATCCCTGGCAGAAGCTCACCGGGAGGCACGATCTGCTGCTGTGGGTCTTGGTGAAGCCTCTGCGCGGCCTGGGAAATCTGGCTCCCTTGCAGGGGCACTTGCGGTACCAATCGACAACTGTGAGGGTGCCTGGAGAAGGAGAGCTGCTGAAAGGGCAAACAAGACAGTTACCTGGAATGAAGCCGAAACATTCATGACAATTCCCTCAAAAGAAAGTAAATTTTCTGCAGGGGCGGGGAAGGTGAAGATACGGCTTGTCTTGTGCGGTAACTCTGTCTCTCATCCCTTCAGTGCGCTGGGAGATGCCCGCACACTTGATGCCGGTCAGCCTGCGGCACCGTGATGAAGCATTGCTTACCCGGAGGCAGCACGACTGCCTGTCTGCCGCTGCGTTCCCGGTGTGACAAGCAGCCTTCCCACGTGCATAGAGCAGAGAAGGAAGGGGGACAGCCGAAGAGGCAGCTGATTTTTGGAGTCATGGGTGCAGGTCTGCCCGGGTTCCACGGGGGTATAAGGTGTGAGAGGCAGAGAAGGGAGTCCCTGCATGTCCAGCCTTCGCACTGCAGTCTCAGAAGCCCCTTGCTGCAGTCTCCTGTGCAGCTGCACACAGAGGTATAATATAAAGGTTATGCCAATGCGCTGTTCCAGGCTCCAATTTTGTTCCAGCGTTTTTAATATCATTGTTGTGCAGCACAGCAACAGCTGAACCTGCTGTTAGATGGTACCTCGTAAGACCTTTTAAAATATTTAGTGCTTACTAACAGAATGAAGCAAACAAGCAAGAGTAGCTAAAGGATTGAGGACGCACTTAATTTTTAAACAGCTAAAAACAAATTAGGCAACACTTCAGTGCACAAAGGCCATTTGCCTTGTAGCGAGCGGTCTGCACGGCGATAGGAGACCATCTGGCTGGTCGGGATTTCAGTGTGGGGCTGACAAATCGGTTCAATGGACGGTGCTGTTAGAACAACAATCCTGCAGACTCAGCTGCTCGGCAGCTCCTGGGTTTATCTCTTTGGTCAGCCACCATGGGAACCAGGCACTTTTCTTTCTAGAGGTGCATCTGCTGTGGGCAAATCTCGCTGTGGTATGTCCTTGTAGACCTGAGCTGGAGCTCTGGCTCTGCCAGCTTCCCTCTATTTTCCCTTCTGCGTGGGTGTATGTTGCCAAAGCGAATGGATAGAGATCACACTTCCCCCAGGCAAAGGAAATAGAAAACATTCCCTAGCAGCTTTCTTGATTCCTTAATACAAAGTCCTGCTTATCTTATCAATATTCATGGTGCTCTATATCTTTTCAGAGTATCTCACAGGCCAGTGGGAGACTAAGTAGTTTCAGGAAAGCGCTGTTCATGTTAGTGGTTGCGAAGGAGCTGAATGACTTTCCCAGGATTATGCAGAAAGTACAGGGCGGGGGCTTTGCCTCAGAGTTTGCTGGGTTTAGTGTTCTCCCTGCCTGTCACCACAGGAGCTTGGCATGGTGTCCTTCTCGCTGTTGCTGGTGGCATCCAGAAATGGTGAGGGACAGGTGTCTGCCCTGCTTTACAGCAGCTGGGAGGGAGGAGTGGGTATGACTTACTGACCTCAATCCTTCAGCAATGGCTGATGACATTTGTAGGAGGTAAAACTCTAATTGTAGGTCCCTGCCAAGAAGAAGAAAAAAAACCATGAAACCCAAACCCAACACACAGCTCGAGCCTCGATGCAGGAGCAGCTCTGCTTAGAGCATCTCCCGCCTATCCACCGAAGCCAAGGGGCAGGACTGGCTCTCCCAGAGGGCCCAAAAGGCTGGTGGCTCTGTGGGTGGACTGGGGACATGCCTGCACATGGGGCTAGACTGCCAAGTGCAGGCTGGCCATGGGGATGAGGAGTGAGGTTAGTGCAGAGGGCAAGGGAGCAAGTGTGCCCGAGGGAAATGCTGTGCTTGAGCCCGGTCTCTCCCCGTGGCAGGAGGGAAGATAAGGTGTGACACTGAATTGCGCTGGAATAAAATGGATGTGATGGATGAGAGCTTGTGTCAAGCCGTAAGAGCTGTGTCTGAGAAAGTGATGATCGGAACTGATTGCCTGGGAGAGAGAGAGATGCAGGGGAGCAGCGTGTGTGTGAGGTAGAGGAGGGGAAATAAAGGGAGAGGGAACTTGGGAGGCAGGGAACAGCTTGAGGTCAAATGAGAAAACATGGAACAAAGTACAGGCAAGTGATATTAGATATCATAAAAATCCAAATAGAGAACTCGGCAAGGGCCGGAGTGCATAAAATGAGGTGTGGCTGGGGGAGAAGACGACTAAAATAGTGGAAATAGAGTAAAAAATGGGTACAGCTGCAGAAATAGTGGAACATAAGAAAATAACATTAAACACAGCAAGTGAACACTCATTTGCTAGGATAAATCAATACTATATTTATTTGGGTAACACAAATATACTTGAGTTGCTTAAAAGGATTACATGGCTCTGGCCAGAGCGTAGTGAGTGCTGACTGTAATATGTGACAGCAAATAATTATGGGTGGGAAAGCTAGATTTACTAATTATTAAAATTACCTGACCCTGCTTATTATAAGATCCTCATTTCAGTTACTTGTAACTCTGAGAAACTATGACTAGGCTGTAATTTTCCACACCAGCTGTCTGCCTCAGGCTGAATGTGTTTGAAAAACAGTTTCAAGACAACTGGGATGAGACTGGGAGCATGGGAGATGGAAGTAGGAACAGACAATAGAAGAGTGTAAAAGCATCACTCCTGCCTAAGGACAAAATCAAGAAGACAAAAGTGCATCTGGAACAAAGACTTGAGACAGACTTTCAGGGTAACAAGAAGGAATCCTGCAGGTGCTAAAAGAAATTCAGGGTAAATCTGGATCTGCTCACAGATGGGGCAGGCAGCCTGGTGATGGATGACACAGAAAAGGCTGGGGGGCTCAAATACTTGAAAAATAGTTGCAAAGAGGATGGAGCCAAATCCCCCTCAGCAGTGCCAGGCCATATATCAAGGGGCAATGCCCACAGACTGCTTCATGGGTGTTCAGCTGGGACCTGAGGAACAAGCAGAGAGGGGCTGCACAGGAAAAGGTACCGGGAGGGGTTTTCGAGGCTTTCGGGACCCAGCTACAAAAAGCTGTGACTGACTTCATGTGGCTTTGATAGCCCTGCTGTGAGCTGACTTTTTGTTTGAGAAGTTTTAGCGTCTCTGTATTTTGGCTTTGAGAGGCAAGAGAGGTCAGATGTTAGGTCATGGGTAGAGGACCCAGAGCACGGTCTGCCAAAGCAGGCCATAATGACAACCCAAGGTTTTGTCTTTTCCTCTGCTGTCAGGAGGCACGTGGGAAAGCCTTGGGCAAAATGTCGCATCTTC
>Ga0065711_1033391_pt1 | contig 25585 bp, 10 predicted proteins | sample Hoacrofraction12_FD_59098 | JGI IMG/M metagenome (GOLD analysis project Ga0065711, IMG submission 59098) | Hoatzin crop microbial communities from Cojedes, Venezuela - Epithelial fraction 12 v2 (version 2) | ecosystem: Host-associated > Birds > Digestive system > Esophagus > Crop | place...
AGATTGCTATTCAGGGGTTAAAGTCATTCCAGGTACAAATGAGTAAGTGTGCTGTAGGGAGTCTGAAACAAGAGCATGGCCTCCGATAATTTATGTGTCCTCAGCTTCTTTATTTCCATTGGACATTCAATATAAGTTGCCTCATGTTATCAACAACCATATAGAAAAAAGATCCTTGAATGCACCACATTATCAAAAGCTTCCTCTATTTTTTTCATATATTTATAACTTTTTGTGCAACATGGCCACAAAGTAGCCAACAAAGACAAGAAGAACAAGCAAGCAAACAAAAGAGAGGGCAAAGAAGTACCATGTAATTCCAATGACTGCTCTTTTTCCCCTGCCCTGTACCCAGTAATCTAAGCCTATAAGTAATGCAGCCTTGCCAATAACAAAGCAGTGCCTTAGACGGCATGAAAGAGGAGCAACTCAGAAAAGGTGGTACACAGAAGGGAAGATTTGAGGTCACGGTGTCTTTGGTGGCCCTGTGAGCTGAGAGGAAAAGTACTCAAGCCTCTTATTTTTTTTTCCCCCTAAATTCAGCAAAACTCCCTGGAAGAAGCGTTTTCGTTGGAACTGGACTTACAATTTGTTCCCAGAGGACTTAGGAACTCCTCTCCCATCCTTTTTAATCCTTGAGTTCCTGGGAAGCAGGTGTTACTCTGCAAGGTGTGGGCTGCTATCTTAAACTGTGGCTACTTGGGCATGACTTGTGGAAGCTCCCCCAAATCCAGAGAGGAACAGCATCAAGAACCAAGACTTGGTCTCTTGGCATTTCATCTGATGCCAGGTTGAGAAGAGAATTGCATTCTGGTTTGGCCTTTATCCTTCCCTGAGGACAGATGATGTTTCATGGCACAATCCAAACCTACAGAAGAAAACACAATGGAAATGTAAAAGACAAATTTATTCTTGATCTTGATACTTCCGATTACTTATATTGAATGGTTAGGCAAGCCAAGACAAGCAGCATTTTGTCCTGCAACCAAGGAGAATATTGTGGGGACTTGCACTTGAAGTCAGCTGCTCTCGTTCAACTGAGAATCCATTCAGATTCAGGTCAGTGCAGACAGTGCTAGAAAATGTGTTTCCCCCTGAATGTGTTCTACTGTTAGTATTAAACTATTTAATGGCACAATTTAGCCATTTTCTGTTGGGCCATTTTTCAGCCTTGATTACCCTTTTTACCAAAGTAATACCAAATACATTACTACATGAACAGACTGTCCATGAGAAGCAATGTATCTCCCAACATGTATGCTTCAGAAAAGCTTGAAAAAAGAAGGTAGGAAGAAAAAGAAACTGATTACAAACTGGCAAGGAAAACATAAACATGTGAAAATAAAATTAAATGAAGTGTAAAAGGAAAATTGGTAGTGCTATCCAAAATCAGTTGGTAGGTCTCACTGACCCCTGATTTCACTGCAGCAAATACTTCAAAACAGGGTGAGATAAATTTATGAGGAACATAAAGTGACCAGAGGGTTGAAAAAAACTGCTTAACCATCCCCTCCCAAGTGCCTTTCAGTAGGTTAATATATTCTCATGCTGTAAAGTCTAAGCCACTTTCCACAGTGGGCAAGGAAAAGGCTTTTCTTTCACAGTTGTTGAAGATTTGGGGACTGGGAGGAAGGAGAGGGAACTTTACCTTCCTCTGACAGGTTTCTAGAAAACAAATGTCATGTGTCTGATCTGGCAGGACAGTTTTCTCCATACAAGTTCACACCGCAGCCATCTCTCAGATACTTTGGAGGCAGATGCCACTAGTGGACACTGTGGTATTACATATTTTTTCAAAGGTGTAAAGGCTTTTGCCTGTGTTCTCCGTATTTTCCAGTTTCAAATTTATTTGTTGTTCTTCATGTGTTTTGGCCCAGTGCTATTTTAACTGATGCCACGACTTCTGTTGAATTTAACAAGGAAGATGGGCTGGCTTGACCAAGAAACCTTGAACATGGTTGCCTCATGATAGTGTAATTGTTTCCAACTATAATCCTTTGTGTTATTTTTCCTATAAAAACCCAGCTTAGTTTGATAATCATGCTTCTTAATTGTAGCATCATTATTTTAATAAAAAATACAATAAATACTTAAAAATATTTAATAAAATATTTTAATAAAAATAAAAAACAGCTGAAATTCAGCAGAGTGCATTGACAGCGTTATTTTTCCCATGAGAACTTGCATTTTCAGGTATTTTGTACTAATAACATAAAAGTAGGGTCTTGTATATGTTTTTAGCTACTGCCTTCATGGCGCTAATATCACGACAGAGAGGTAGCCCCATCTCGATTAAACTGACACCAAAATCTCTGCATGGGAAAGTTGACACAGTCCTCTATGCCATAAGCTGATACCAGAGTACAAAGGAACTTCGTTGGAAGAGGTCACTCTTCAGAATGACTGTGAACCTAACAGCTATGAAGGCATCCTTCTTATGATGAAGAGCGTAAACCGTTACGGGAATTTAAGCGTCTACAAGAAAAGCAAGGAGGACTGGCAAGTGACAACATCACAATGTGTTGCGTCCATGTTTCTCCTCTGTGATAACTTGGGAAGCTGGTTAGATGCATTTACTGAAGGCACACAGGAAGTTAATATTTCCCTATGCGTTCCGTTCTTGACTGCAAAGCTTGAATGTCATCTCCTTGGTCTGGGAAGGAAAAACCTAAAAATCTCATACTTTGTGTACCCATCCCAGTGAGAAAATTAAAATGTCCATTGCTTTTCTGGAAGCTTGGATTAAAACCTACCTCTGACAGTTGCCTACATTACCAGATTAAATTTATTTTTATTAATTTTTGATGCCCTGAAAAGCTGGAATTGAAGACTCAATGGTCGGCAGACTATTAAGCAGGTATTCTTTTTTGCGGTGCCGGGCACAAGGGGGATCTCTCCTGCAAACATGCGGGCCAAACACCCTGTCATTTCAGGTTAGATACAATCACAATATACTTATTCATTATATTTCTGAGAAATGCTTAGCATATTCATGACTTTTCCAATAACTAATTAGCGTATGTTAATATCTTTCACACATGTCTATTAGCATCCTCGGGTGGTCTTTGGGGTCTCAAGATGAAGGCTTATACTCTTCATCACAGTGTCCGCTGGCCGACCTTTGTTTCTGCGCAGACTCAGTTCTAAGATTACGTATACCGTGTTCTTTCAGGTTGTTTTCCCCTGGTCTTGCTGCCCTCTTGGTGCCTCTTTATCTCTGTAGCTTGGTGCTTCTGTCCTCCCAAGGCTGAGCTGTCCAAATAACATTATTTAGGAATCTCTCTATCTTAGAGCTTTCCTATCCCCCCCCAAAACAGCAAGTCAAGTTTGTCTAAGTAGCATTATTTAGGAGCCTCTTTATCTTAGAGCTTTCCTGTCTTCTCAAAACAGCAAGGATCTACTTTAGTTTAATTACAATCACTCTGGTAGAGTGGAAAATTTACATTTATGGGTATCAGATCCCTCCTTTTCTTTTGAGGATTTGTAGCTAGAAAGCTACGAATCCTCACTATTGTATTTTATAGGTATATTTTCAAATTTCTTCAGCCTTTCATTTCTAGGGTCCGGGAAAAGTATTTTCCGGTTTCTATTTGGTGCCTAATCTTGTTCCTTTTCCAGTCACTGTGTGTCTCAACTGAATTCTGACAACACCAAAGGAAACATTTGAGAGATATGCAAACAAGTATTTCTAAAACCATCAGGGTGATTAATCCCATCAATAATTGCTGTAACCATTCTAAATTAGGCAGCCAAGAGGTTACTTTATCTCATAAATCGCGAAAACCCAAGGAAGTATCATCCAAAGCTACTTCATGGAACACTCATGTTTTTTCCCAGAGTATTCAGATCTGCTTCTGTCTGTCTGTCTTTATTGATATATGCACAGCAACTGGTATTAATGAGTACATATACTTCTGTTTTTTGGAGGCTGATAAATTTAAAGCTATTTGATTTTGTAGCACAGCTTTACTAAGGGATGATACTTCCGTCTGTAAATTTTTATAGTACTTCTTGTTAGATTTTTAATTTTTTTGAAAACTGTAGAAATGTTTATTATGGCTTTCTTTAGTTTGCTTACTTCTAGCCAGGGTAAAATATTGGTCATCACAGAGATCCTCACAGACAGGTTTCCTGAAACATATCTGTGTACACAAGAGTTCAGATAATACTCTTCTTTTTCCAAGCATTTTGGTTTTTAGTTGCTTGCCAAATACATCCCTTACAATCAAGAAATCTGAGAAACAGTTTTTCTTCCATCACCTATGTTGTTTTTCAGGAAAAACCTTTCTTTGTTTTACTTTTCTAGAGGTAAAAATTATTTTGCACCAGAGTACAAATTAATATCTCTATAAAGAAGGAAACAGAAAGAGAGGATGAAAATAATTGGATGAATCAGAACTTCTGCAAAACCTCCTAGAAACTGAAAAAAATAGGGAGAAAAGCAGCTTCACATACCCTTTTTTGCCCCCAGAAATTCACCTTTACTAGAAGTTTAGTTGTGATCTGTATTTAATAGTATCAAGCCCAAGTATTCAAAAAGCATGAGTCAAAGTCCCCATTGCATGCAAAATATACCATTTTGCATATCCATTTTCTAAATTTCTTACGGTCATTTTCAAGCTTATTTCCATAAGTGTATATTGGTGGGGAAAAAAAACAAAATCAAACTCATTAGTTGAAGTGAAAGCTGATAGTCATCTGTACTGACAATAGCCTCCTACTCTTGAGCTTTCAGAAGGACATTGAATTTTATTAGAGCTGTGATAAAAATTCTGAGTCTTTTCAAAATCATTGTCATTTTTGCATGGCTGTTGATGGTGGATACAGTCTCACATAATATCAACAACTGTAACTGTCTGTGTCTTAGTGACCTAAACCCTCTTTTAGTCGAAAGAAATGTGGGTCTATGTCAAAACATATTAAAAGACATATCTGAAGTTACTGGAATCCTATTAAAGAAATCCTATTTCCGCCCTTTGTTTAGGAGGGGAAGAAGACAATTAACTCAGAGGTCAGCATTTGCAGTGCATCCATTTAAACATGGCTTCAGAACACCTCACTGGTGTGCCTTCCAAAGAAAAACAATCATTTCCTAACAAGAAATTAGCATTTATTCTAGCATAGACAGCTTCAGCTGTGCTGAGTTGGACTTGTCCTTTAATAACTTTTGCATAATCACAAGGTGCATTTCAAAATCAACTAATATAAGTATGGTGATAGCAAAAAACAATAATCTGGCTCTTCAGTGGTTTCCAGGAGCTACTGTGTGCCCAGGAGAAGAGCAGACAAGAGCCGAGGATAATAACTCAGCTTTGTTCTAATCTTTGTGTTCCAGGTTTTACTGAGGCTGCCTTCCACTTGAAGAGGGCTGTTGCTGCTGGGGCCTCTTGTAGAGCTTGTTATTTTATTTCCAGCTCTATCTTGGACTTTTCAGTCTGTTTGGATAAAGCCTGGTCTGAGGTCTCTAATCAAATCACTTTATGTGAACTAAAAATATAAGTTTTTTCCTTTTTTTTTAACCTCAGTATATTTTCAGCCAAAATCCCAGCTAAGTGTTACAGGCCTCTGTGAATGCCTTGGCCAGGAGTGCTGCAGGTGGGCAAACTTTGTCCCTCACTGGTCCCTAGAAAAATGTCAGTCAGCATTGCTCCAAGAGCCACGGGCTGTATCCACTTTCCTTCATATGCTGAGGCAGTTGGATTTAGTTTTCCTCTAACATATCACAAATTTTCTTCTGTAGGAAGAGACCAGGAGAAGAGCCCACTGTAGGAGAAGACCAGGTTCAAGACTGACTAAGGAACCTGAAGGTGCACAGGTCCATGGGGCCAGATGAGATGCATCCATGGGTCCTGAGGGAACTGGCGGATGAAGTTGCCAAACCACTGTCCATCATATTTGAGAGGTCATGGTGGTCTGGGGAGATCCCCACCAACTAGAGAAGGGGCAGCATCACCCCCATTCTTAAAAAGGTAAAAGAGATGATCCGGGGAACTATAGGCCAGTCAGTCTCACCTCTGTGCCTGGCAAGATGATGGAGCAGATCCTCCTTGAAACCATGCTAAGGCACATGCATAAGAAGGAGGTGACTGAGCACAGCCAACCTGGCTTCACCAAGGGCAAATTGTGCCTGACCAACTTGGTATCCTTCTATGATGGGGTTGCAGCATTGGTGGACAAAGGGAGGGCAACTGACATTGTCTACCTGGACTTATGCAAGGCATTCGACACTGTCCCGCATGATGTCCTTGTCTCGAAATTAGAAGGACATGGATTTGACAGATGGATAAGGAACTGTCTCAATGGACGCACTTAAAGAGTTGCAGTCAATGGCTCAATGTCCAGGTGGAGACCAATGACGAGTGGTGTGCCTCAGGGGTCAGTACTGGGGCTGGTGCTGTTTAATATCTTTGCGGTGACATGGACAGTGGGGCTGAGTGCACCCTCAGTGAGTTTGGCAGCAATACCAAGATGTGTGGTGTAGTTGATATGCTGGAGGAAAGGGATACCATTCAGAAGGATCTTGACAGGCTGGAGAGGTGGGCCTGCGTGAAACACATGAAGTTCTACAAGGCCAAGTGCAAGGTCCTGCACCTGCGTCAGGGCAATCCCAAACACAAGTACAGGCTGGGCAGAGAGTGGCTCAAGAGCAGCCCTGAGGAGAAGGACTTGGGGATACTGATGGATGAGAAGCTCAACATGAGCTGGCAACGTGCACTTGCAGCCCAGAAATCCAGCCGTAACCTGGGCTGCATCAAGAGAAGCGTGGCCAGCAGGTCGAGGGAGGTGATTCTGTCCCTTTACTCTGCTCTCGTGAGACCCCACCTGGAGTACTGTGTCCAGCTCTGGAGCTCTCAACATAAGAAAGACACGGATGTGTTGAAGCGGGTCCAGAGGAGAGCCACAAAGATGATCAGAGGGCTGGAGTACTGCTTCTATGAGGACAGGCTGAGGGAGTTGGGGCTGGTCAGCCTGGAGAAGAGAAGGCTCCAGGGTGACCTTATAGCAGCCTTCCAGTACCTGGAGGGACCTACAGGAAGGATGGAGAGGGACTTTTTACAAGGGCATGTAGTGATAGGACAAGGGGGAATGGCTGTAAACTAAAAGAGGGCAGATTTAGACTGGATATTAGGAAGAAATTCTTCTCCATGAGGGTGGTGAAAGACTGGCACAGGTTGCCCAGATAAGCTGTGGCTGCCCCCTCTTTGGAAGTGTTCAAGGCCAGGTTGGAAGGAGCTCTGAGCAACCTGGTCTAGTGGAAGATGTCCCTGCTCATGGCAGGGGGGTTGGAACTAGATGATCTTTAAGGTCCCTTCCAGCCCTTACCATTCTATGATTCTGATTCTTCCCTATTAGGCAGGAGGACAGGGAATAACTGAATAAGTGAAGTGAATAATGAATAACTGAATAACCAGTAGGGAAAATGGTTTTTTTCCTCAAACAGTTCTAATCAAGTTAAGAGGTAAGGAAGTTGCTTGTTTTATTCCTTATGGATCCTTGTCTGTTGTTCTGTGAATCTCAGCACTGAACACAGCACTCCAGATGTCCCTCCACAGGCCAAAGGCGAAGGATCCCCTCCCCTGATCTGCTGCTGATTCTGCTCCTAGTACAGCCTGGAGGTTGTTGGCCTTTTTTGCCAGATGGGCACATTGCTGGCTCGTGGTCAGGTTGCTGTTCACCAGGACCCCAAGCCTCTTTTCTGGCAAGATTCTTTCCAGCTAGTTGGCCCCCTTTTTGGATGGGTGCGTGCGTTTATTTCTCCCCAGGGGTGGGAGTAAACAATTCCCTTTGTTGAACATGATAAGGTTCCTCTCTGACCAGTTGTCCAGCCTGTTAAGTTCCCTCTGAATGGCAGCACACCCAACTGGTGTGTCAGAGACTTCTTTCAGTTTTACATCATAACCAGACTCTCTGAGGGCACAATCTGCCCCATCATTCAGGTCATTAACAAAGAGGTTAAGCAGTACTGGGCCCAGCACTGAGATTCACATAATGCTTGGCATTGGCAGGTCCCTCTGGAAACCATCTAATCCACTCTCACCACACACAGACCTACTAAGAGTAGGATCACCTAAAACACATTGCATAGGACCATGTCCATTCAGGTTTATAAGATCTCTGTGGATGGAGACTCCGCAAACTCTCTGGGCAACTTGCTGTAGTGGTTGACCAACCTCACAATTAAAAAAAGGGCTTTTCATGTTTAAGTCATGTTTCCTGTATTTCAGTTTGTGTCCATGACCTCTCATCCTTTCACTGGTTACCACTGAGTAGAGTCAGAGAGGTCAGAAAAAGGCTGGGCAGGCAGTGGCAGCATGAGCAGAAGTGAGAAAGAGCAGAGGGAACACCCAGGGGAGCTGAAGGAGGAGGAGAAGGTGCATCATGGTGCCAGAGCAAACCCACTACAGAGTATTACCACAGTGCAGTAAAAATTTACAAACTGTTACACCCTACGTTGTTGTTCTCTGAGGTCATATTCTGTTTTCAGGCATCAGTTCAGAAGACAGTTGTAGTATTGACCTAGACTTAAATACCACTTCTAACCAGTAAAGCGCTCAATTAAATTTAAGGAAGTGATTATTTCTCACTGGCCTCAACGGGAGAAAAGCCCGCTCACAGACAAGCACCTTGATTACCAAGGATGTCTGTCAGAACTGGAGCTATATGAGCTATGTGAGCTACTTAATGACAAACGCATGATCTGCTGAATCCTAACGTCATTGCATCTGAAATTCTCACATCAGATGCCTGGGTAAAACACATAGTGTTTCTTACCAGCCCATATTTTTTTTGTTTTCTTCCAAGGTGTAGGGTACGTGACTAGGGCAGGTGCATCCCCACTGCCCACCACACACAAAGATGTGGCGAAAGCTTACCCCCATAGCAGCAGCTTGGAAGTGTTCCTAGATCCATCATCAAGATGCTGCCTCTGATGGCAATGTAAATCCACAGCCTTCTTCAGAGTTTTTCCATCAATAACAGCCTAGCTGGCAGTAGTCTTACTCATCACATGTCAACAGTACCATTTTCCATTGTATAATCTGCATTTCATTCATGCCACTGAATGCAGAAACTGCATACATGAAACATCTATGTGTAGGTTAGGAATTGTACTTTCGGTAAAAATGTCAAACTCCTAACATTAAATGCCAGCTACCTTTTCCTTCAAGATGTTAGCTGTCTCAGTCAGCATTTGGAGCCCATCTGTGTATTTCCGTCTAAAAAAAACGATGAAAGGGTACACATTCAAGTCTTGAAAGAAAAGTTGAATAATGAAAGAAAATAGTTATTGAAATCAGATCAGGCTTTTTAACAGGTTGTAGTGAACCATTCTGTTTGAAACTGAAAACAGAACACTCCCACAGCTCTGAAGGAGTCAACACATATCTTTCACATCATGTCAGATATTAGATGGGAGACAGATGATTTAATTACCTTCTCTAATATACTCTTAAAATCATAGCCAGCAAGATCAACCTCTTAGTTTTACTTGCAAATACATCTTGTTTCTTTAGAGTGCTGTGAACTGTTGTACACCATTGCTGTGAAACAAGACATCCGACTTGAAAGCAGAGGAACAACAAAGATATGGGTGTTCTCCTGCTGCATGAATGTGGCAGGGTGCAATCAACCCTCATAAGGTTTTTTGTGAGCAGTGATAATCCCCCTCACTGAACAGTAGGGAGCTCAGCCAGCTATATTTATCATAATTGCAGTGACCTGAACAGAGGAACCAGTACTCAGAGAATTCAGAGAAAGCCACTACCAGATTTTATTTGAACAAGATGAAATGTAGGCCACAGTGAATTTTATTGCAAAAGTCTCATCAGACTTAACAGGATCAGAACGGCACTGTAAGGTATGAGTGGGTGGGTCAGAAATCTCAGGAAGGGGTGATTTATATTTCAGGTGTGCTCTGGCCCTATCCAGCCACATGGCCTTATGACATCTGCTTTTCTGTCAAAGACAGGCCACAGAAGACTGAGGTGAACAAAATAAAAGCTATGAAATAAACTATTAACCTCAAAGAGCATAAATTATTAGACTCAAAAAATAGTTCATCCTCTTGGGCATCTTGCGTTTGGGGCAAACAGAAATTTCTTCACACCCTGTTGTACCTCCTAGTGATATGAGTCTCCCAAAAGATCAGCACTTCCTTCCTGTCAGGCATTGCTAAAATATGCAAACTGTACATTTGCTACAGTCCTTTCCTCCTCAACTATTAGATTTTCTTTACCTGAGGGTACTTCATGCAGAGAAATATCCTCTACATTTGTATCAACAAGTGGAAACATCCTCTACATCGGTATTATTGGCTTCATGTGGAGGCAGCTACTGCCACGAGGTAAGCTATCAGTTTTATACCAAGACCTACATTATGTCTAACACAGCTGTGGTACCAAAGAGTTCGTAGAACAAGACATAAGAAAGAAATTGTAGCAGGCTAAGCATTAGTAACAACTGAAGCATGCTCTGGGTTTTGGATACTTCATAGGTTATTGTTACCCCCTTTGAAATGTTACCAGAATGTGGACTTTTTCAAGAAGCTATTAAGCACTACTGAGTTATTAGCACCTCCTGGAGAATTTATGACTTCATCCACACAGTATTTGTCTCCACGGCAACAAAACTTTAGTGTAACTGTACTGTTAAAATGTAATGTATTTTGTTTCCTTTATGCCTTAGTGAAAGACATTAACTAGAAAGAGTCATGCTGGAATGGTGACTTCATTGTAAATAACTTCATAACCAATTCCTTTGAATCTCTAGACTCACTCTGCTTTCAATAAATTTTACAAGAAATTTCACATTGCAAAAAGGCGGTAATGAAGTGCATGGTATATGTATGAAAAACAACAAAAGAGGATTAGAAAATATAAAATGCTTACAAAAGAATGCATTTTACAGTTCATATTTGTCTTCTAGAAAAAAGAAAAAAACACGCATTTGAATGAAATGGTATAGCTATAGTCAGGAGGTTCTGGGTAGGATTTCCACTTTTGCAGCGACACTGAAATCGGTAAACTCTGCTGACTTCCACTTGCTGACCATCTGTTGTTTTACATGTAAAACTGCCTTTCTGAAATTTTGTCAGATCTTCTCTTACATATAAATATTGGGAAAGCCAATTACTTTCTGTGTATTTACACAGCACTATGCACAGAAAGATGCAGCTGTGCCCAAGCATTAATTAAAAGGAATGTAAAGACATGTTTGAAATAGCACTATTAAATCCTTCCGAAAACCATGGATTTACAGAGATGTTTCAGTTGTACACAGAATTAAACTGCCACTAAGACACCACATGCTACGCACATATAAACTGGATTATTTAAAAATGTCAAAGTTTGAGATGTCAGGAACAGAAAGTGCCAGGAATAACTCCAGGTTTCAGGCTTTGCTGTTCACAGCTCACTCTTCTCCCTGCCTGCTTGTCACAGAGATGTGCAGCCTTGTTTCTCCTCTTTGATCGTCTTGCTGTCAAATTCACAGATTCCTCTCAAGTAACTGCAAAAAAACACCATTGATCAGGACATTGAGCAAACACACCCTTGAAGAAGTGGCACAGTAGTTTCTTTTCCTTGCAGACAAAATTCTGATCGGTATGAGAATGGATGCAGGAGAAACACAAGGTGACAAGGAACACCTGGGTAAGTTATCTCTGCTGTTTATGTGTTTCAGTGAACAAATAGGGAAAGAATCAAGAGAAATAGGAAGATTTTCCCCTGTGGTTTTCAGACAGCTTTAAGCGCTGTCCAAGTGGATATTCTCATTTTGATTAGTTTGATCATTCTTACTGATCCTTAATGTATGTTTCTTTCAGTTGCTGTTAAAACATTATTGAATGTTTGTTTTGTGTTCTACAGGTTTCTCTCTACAACGATCTTTTTTAGTCTCAAATTTTTGTGTCTGTTTTCACCACGTATCTGTTAGTCTCATTCTGTGTTAATATGAGCATGTGTACTACACAGGTGTGTTTTGGGAGACTAAAGCTCAACACTTGCCAAAAATCAGATCTTAGGAGTATTGGTTAGTAGCTATGTAAATGTGTCATTAGTGCCAAAAAGAGAAAGTGGGATCTATCTTTAGTCACCACAGCTGGAGCTCTTTATTTACCTTCCCTTTCTGTATAACTCTGCCTCAGACAGATCTAAAGTCCTAAAAAGACATATAGGAGGAAAAAATATATCATATATGCATTATTAAAGGCAAAATAGCAGTAGTCCTTCATGAATTTTATATTCATGTGTGATCCTTGGATATCTAGATGAAAAACTGATCTTGAATCCTTATCCTCAAAGAAAAAATTTTAGCTTTTCTAAGAGAGGCGTAATAACTGTTTCTCTTGCCATCACTATAAAATACATGTTTACACTACATTTGTTACAATTCCCTATTGTATATATTTGACTGACTTGAGACAGTATGCACTGTGAAAAGCTGTACTCTTGAGAGCACTTTTCATGCATTGCTAAGGCATTGTATCTGAAGATGTGGTAAAGTCAAGGCAAATAAGAAGGCAACACTAAAATAAAGAGTTCCATACTTTTAAGCCTATAGTTATCCAAGTGTACACAAAATGTATGGCTTCTGTAGCTAAATGTTGGTCTGTGCATAGGTCCACCTAGATTTGGCAGTGCTACCTAGACCATTGATATTGATTGCTGAAACGATCCTCACTTATGCTGCTTGCAGGATTGCGTTATTGAGCTCTCTCAGTCTGTATGTGTTGACCTCTCAGAGTGTCAGTCCCTGAATCCAGTGACACTAAGACATGTCTCCATGATCTCAAGTTAGTATATTATATCAGACAGGGAACACAATTTCTGTTTATTCCCATGCTTGAACCAACTTCACCTTGGCTTTCCCATATGACTCTTCTGACTCACAGAGCTCAGCTTTTTGAGGGGTGGTGAGTTTCCAGTCATGCTACTGGAAGCTGCTGTTCTTTGTACAGAACAACTACATGTTTATTTGACAACTAGAGGGTAAATGAACATCTTTGTAAGAGCTAGGAGACTGGGGTTATACCTTTCAATCACAGTTATGTCACCCGTAACACATATACTCATATCTTTGGTGTCCCCATTAAGCCCTGCAGCCACGAAGAAATTAAGGGGAACCGGATATAGACATTTCCTTTTCCCTCTTTGCGCATGTTTTACAATGAGTACGCCCAGATCACACCTACTGCTATGAGAAACTTTAGCATGGAGATTTATAATTAGAACTTCACTACAATCTTGAATAGGAAACCAAAGACTGCATGAGGTATCTCAAATCTTTCTCCTTTCCCATTTCAGCTGGGTTTCAGCTTAGCCTCCAGGTTTTTACAGACATTCTTAAGCACTCACATTTTACAAAGAGGCTAAAGCTATGGCAAATCTGACTGAGAGCTACAAACTCTAGCTGAGGAGACAGGCATCTAAAGGTTAAGTCTAACTTTGCAGTCATTTTGTGAATCTGGTCTCACATCTTTGCAAATGAACTGTCCCTGCCTTGCCTACTGCCTTCTGTCATGATTGTGGCCTATGCATATAGCCTTGCTAAATGAAATCCACCTTGTCTAGCACAAAATGATAGAGAGAGAACACAGGAGCATTTTCTGGGAGCTGGTAAGCACCTAGTCTACAGCACAGGTATCAGTCAGGTAAAAGGGAAAGGGAAAGAGAAAAGGAAAGGGAATGAAAGGAAAATACATACAGATATCTCTTGATCCTTATGAACAATTTTACTACAACAGATATAATGCTGTGATGTTATAAATCAGAATATGATTATTATTATTTAATAATTATTTAATATATTATTATTAGATATTAATATAATTATATCACCCACCTAAGGTTCAATCTTCTCTAACTGATGTCAATAAATACTCTGTAGCACAAGAGCATGACCGTGCTCACGGTCTCCGTACAGGCTCAGTTGTATGTACTACACGCAAATCACTCATTTCCAGGACTAAAAGTAAACAGTTCATTAGAAGTGTTTTGAGATACTTGTTTTTTGAAAAAAGTCATTGCTTTGCTAAAAGCAGCATTGTGGCTAATCAGATGAATTTATCACCTCGAGCAGAATAAATTCATCAAGTAAGAAAAAGCAGACCTCTGGTATCAGGTAGCGCAGGTTTTAAGAACTGAAAGGATCATTGCGATCACTTATTGCAGCTTCTTGTGTGATGCAGCTTGTAAGACGTTACCGAGTAAGTAATTCCTTCCTCAAGTTATAACTTTAAATATGGGCAGCTTTCATTGAAAATGTCTTGTGGACAGAGGGAAGCAGTTTTATTCCTGCTAGATGAGTAGTGAGATGCATATTTTAGGCATAGGTAGTCACAAATGCTTGTAAGCACAAAGCTTGTCCACTTGGCAGTACAGTATTCCAAGCCACATTTCAAACCAAACACTTTCTACTTTAATTTATAGGTATGTAACACTCACTTGTGCCAAGATCCCTTACAGTATCTCTGGCAGTGCAGAGGTACCCCTGTTGCTGGCCCTGAGTGCAACCAAGACTCGGAGTCAAGCTGCTTATTTAAGATTGCTGTCTTCTTCCCTTCTGAAGGATATGTTGATCTTCCCTTTCTGTCTGCTCTCAGTGGGAGACATCATGTGAGGGAATGCAACTTCAGACTACAGAACTCTCAAAATCTGGTTCATTTTCTATTCACATGTTTTCCAGGAATTACTAGGATATCTACCAGATCCTGATGAGCACAAAGCTGCTTACAGCAATTCCTGCAAGGCCCATCTGTGTTTTATTGGCAGGTAATGGCATCTGAAGAGTTAGGTGAAGTTCATTTTTCAGAAGATAGCGTCCATGAACTATCACATTACAGAAGTGATTCTGGGTTAATAAGCACGGAGTGAAGAAAAGAACGTGAGAGTGGAGATGGAAAGGGATCTGAGAAACATTGGAGGCAACCTTTCCTGTCATAAAAGCAATAGATCTGTACTCTAGAATGCATCAAGCTAAAAAAAAAGATGATGGAGACCATAAGGTATACGACAGAGGTCTATAAAATGCGTTCAGTGACTTCAGTTTATTTTAAGTGAAGCTAGAGGACATCAGATGAAACTCATGTACATTACTATCAAAACCAGAGAAAATGTGCTTGAAAGAAAACACACAGTTAAGCTATGAAACCTCTTGCTGCAATATATTAGTGATGACAACAGATTGCACAGGTTCAAAAGGATGATCATGAAATTAACAGGAGAAAAATCTTTTAAGGACTATTGAACACACATAAACTACCTCTGGCTTAGGGGATCCCTGAGTTCCAATTTCACAGTCCAGCTGTTCTGGGACATATTACCCCATGCTCTTTCTACTCTATGTTCTTCCCTTAGTACCTGCTACTGACCACTGCAAGACAGGAGATATTAGGCCTAAACTGTTTGACCCATCTTCATCCTTATGAAATTTTTAAAAATCACATCACTTGGACCAGGTTGGAAATTCTTCAGTCTTTGTGGAGGAAATCTGTCAACATCCTAAGACCATGAATAATAATAATATTTGCTGCCTAATTACTGTGAATGGCTTAGTTGTTCTCCTGCCAAAAATTGTCAAGGTGAATTATTATGCATAGGGAATACAAACTGCAGTGAGATTTTGAAATCAATCTAGCTTAGATAAGAACAGACAAACTAATCACACAGGATGGATATAGCTGAAGACTACTTTTATAAGCAAATAGCATATTTTATGCTATCTCCTAAGACAAAAAAAGCATCATTGCATGATATTTTTAGCCAACTTTACCAAGTAAAATTCTAATCTGTAATGTTACATTTACTAGCTTAGTTTGATTTTTCAGGTGATTTGCCTCAATAAATACATTTTAAAACATGTGTAAAGTATGTTTCAATATCCATGCCACCAGTCAGCTGTTCAAAAATGGCTTTGATAAGATCCAGCACGTTGCTAAGGAAATGCCAGAGTTCAGCTGAAAAATATTTGTGTTTCTTTGTTTGTGGATGTATTTTTTCTCTGCCTTCATGTTTCTTTATACTGCACTTGTGAAAGTATACTATAAAGTGAAGAACTTGACCTAGGCATCGAATATTGTCAGAGAAGAGTCAGTAGTCCTATTTTTCTCCTTCAAATCCTTACTAATTTAGTCTTTTAGAAATATATTAAAGACTTGACATGCATCCATCTGGACTGAAGAAATCACAGCTGCCAAAAGACATAGATTCTTGCAGTCAGCTTCACATATTGCAGTCCATTTGACCACAGGGGGATAACAGAAATATTTGCATCTTTCTGTTGAGTGTGTGACACTGAATTCCACAATTCCAAATCACATTTCCATTTCATTTGCACTGTCTTCAATGTAACTGTGTAAATCCATCATTTAATAAACTAAATTTAAACCTTGAAAGCCTTGGATGGAAACACAGGACTTTCTTGGTTGAATGGATCAAGTTTTGAAAAAAGACATCCCAGCCATATGACATATTTCAGTCAAAGACAAGAAGTCTCTTCTCAGCACAGAATACAAATTTTTAACATGTGTTATCTGTTGAGCTGTATGTAAAAAGCTATTTTTCTCCCAAATCTATTTGTCTAAATAGATGGAGAAAGAAATTTGGAGAAAGAGGCATCACCAACAGAGGATTGTGTGATGCATGAGTACGGGAGCTCATGTCAACTCCGTACAAAAGCGTGACTGTTTCAGTAGGACAGGAGTGTCAACTGCAAGCAGAGAGAGGAAGAAGCAGGCTGTTTTTTCTCTCTGTTTGCCTGAGGGGTTGGCAGCATAGCTTACTGCTGTGCCTTCAGTGGAACTAATGGGAAATCACAGCCACAGAGTGCAAAAGGTACCTTCAGGGGATACCATGTCTGTGTCCCATTAAAGGCAGATAGATGTCGCTGATTTATTGGTGATGCTGAAAAAAAACAAGCTTTCTTTTCAGTATATCATGCTAGAAAAAAAAGATTTTCTCAAAATCCTTCTTGTATTTTGGATGGCAACAGTAACAGCAGTTGAAATGCAATAGTAATCACTGTTGTAATGCAAAGCTAATCATCTGGCAGTATGGTAGCACCTCTGCATCTTGAAGCAGTAACATGACAAGGTGTGCAGATGCTTATTGCCTCTGGTGTTGACCCAGAACTAGTTTATTGACTTCCATTGTCACATTGTGTGACTCAGATGCCTTGGTGGGAGGTACTCATTCCAAAATGCACCTTTTCTAGCAATCAGTGTGCTTGCGCATGTGCATGTGCGCTACCTGGATGGATGAATGGATGGAAATAGATATTAAAAATAATAAATGCTGAAGCTCAAGGAAGGGCTTTGTGAGGAAGGGAAGCCAAACTAAGTTGCACATTTTTTCTTACTGTGTTGTATTTAAAACATTGTTAGGATTATCACAGTAGTTTAGTGATAATGCTTGTAACTAAGAGAATAGTGTTGGAAATGGGTCACTATCTTACAGCTTCTTCAGTTTTCCCAAAATGTCATTTCCTGATAAAGTTAAAATCGTGTCACTTGGAAACATGAACATTTGATTTGTGCTATCATTGGTAAGGCTTTTGACATCCAACACAATAAGCTAGCACAATAGCTAAGAAATTGGTGTTTTTTCAGTGACATCTGTGAATGTACCAGGCAGAAGATTTTTGGTTAACTCACATGAGTAATCATGTTCTTTATTAAATTATTTCTTAGTCTGAGCAGATTAAACACCGAAGTATTGGGGAATATATTTTGTCTTAAGTCAGATTCTGCTCTCCAGTAATTGTGGTGGTGGTGACTTTTTCTAGATAGCTAAAAAACTATTCTTGACAGAAGCAAGTAATATTACAAGTTTTAAAAGGTAACCATAGTGAAACTCTTGAACAACTTTTCATAGGAGTACATATGACAAATGACAAAGAATAAGATTAAGAATAAGAAAAACAAGCAAACCCAAAACAAACCCCAGCTATTGTTTGAGGGTCTGGTTATTTGTATCAAAACTTGGAGTTACATTCCTGGAAAAGAAATCAAATGGATTGTGCAGCAAAGGGAAATCTGAGTCCCAACAGCAGTCATATCTGGACTCATGAGACTGATGGATATCTCAGAGTTTTTTACTTCACAGTTCTGGAGCATGCCAGGGCTTTGTTGCAAAGCTGGGAGAGAAGCGCAGCCTTAGCAGAGGTGTTAGGATTCCTCCTGTGAGAACCAGGTGGTTCTGGGGAGCCCCATTAGTGAGAATGCTTAAGATCAAAGCTCTTGTTTTATCCAAAAAAGTGAAAGTCCAGGGGATCTCAGTTAGGGCCTCCTGGACCCACAGGCTCTGCACCACACACACACAAGTACCGTGAAATCTATGCTCTTGTCTGTCTTCTCCAAAATATCTGTGTAAGTCTTTATCCTAAAGCTGTGCTGACTACTTTAGGATATTTGAATTTTTGCCCATTTGGGACTGAAATAATTTTTAAAAGTGAACAATCTATAAATGCTAAATTTTGGCAAGTTCTAGTTATAATTTAACCAAACAGCATATGCTCCACTGAATCTTCAAGCCAAAATCACTTATGAGCTGCCAGATTTGACCAAAACAAACACTACCAAGGAGAATCTGTGCTGTGTTCTTCTCCTAAATAGTACAAAGATCTATCTATGCTAGAGTGAAAGAATTGGGTGAAATTTTCTTCTGCTAAAATGTTTTTGGTAGAATCCAAAATATTTAATTTATATATGTTAAACTAGTTTACTAATCAGTAGGAAGATTTTGAGATTATAGATCTGAATCTAATTTGTAAATAGAAAACCTGCTAAAACGCATATACAAAGAGATTCTGGAAAGCGTCCTCCGTGATACAGAACAGTACAAATTAAATTTAGCACTTGAAAACTGGCATAGAAGTAGAAGCATCATCTTCCACCCATCTCTATTCTTCATGTCATGATGGAGAACAGAAATATTGAACTCAGTTTTCTTCCCTGTCTACCAGCAACACATAAGTATTCAATTATAACAAAAAAAAAATGCTATTAATCTTTTTTAATTAACAAAATAATCAGAATACCCCATAGAGATTTCAAAAAAATTTACTTTAAATATCATCTCCTACTGAGAATAGTTTATATCGTGCTTCATCTACAGCCTCAAACATTGAACTTAATGTCAGTCCCTACTATACTGCTGACAATTCTGAATCAGCTTTCCTTTAAAAATCTCAGCCATGTTAATACTTTGTTCGTTTAAAAATGGCATGAGACACAGATGGCAATATTTTTTCATTTTAAAGTGAAAAGAATTGAGCTAGCGTAACAGTGATAGTCAACTTCAACCCAGAAGATTTTATTGTGATAGGAAAAACTGTTACATTGCGCAAGAAGACCAGAGCTCTGTCTTCTTAATCTATTTAAAAAGAGATTTCTGGAGATTTCCCCTGAAAGCCAGTGGTTTTGTCCCAGTACAGGTGTCTGATCTGCAGATTATGCTTGTGTACTGTCCCTTACCTCAAGAATCCAGGAATAGCACAGAAGATGCTCAGATTCAAGGTCAGTGACATCTCCTCTTAAGGAAGAATGAGCAGAAGCAGCCTGATGACATGTTTTCGCAGAGGTGTAATGGTCTCTCACAAATACATACTTTTCAGTGGTGTTTCTAAAAGAATAAGCACTCTAACTCGTAGAAACATAATTCTTCATACCTGCATAGATAAACGTTTGCAGTATCACCAAGTAGAACTGAGTTTATCCATCTGAATTTTTCTGTGTAGAAAATCTGTGCAGATCCCATAGATGTGTCTGTAATGTATCAGATTTAATACACTTTCTAGTCACAAGTTAGCTGAGGCATAGTAAGTCTTCCTTTATATTTATAAAGTTTCACAGGAAAAAAAAATCCAAATGTTTTCAAATTTGAAACTTCATGAGATACAAAAAAAATCCACCTAACTCACATTTATCTTCGCGACACTGAAAGTTGCCATTTACAGAAATTAACAAAATACATACATTTTACCATTACATTGTATTCTTCCCATTCTCCCTGCCTCCATGTTGTCTGGGTGCTCCTCCTTCTCCCTCTACCAGACAAAAATGCATCATCTGTAAAGCTGTGAGCATCATACCTCCTTCATAGGACTTTCCAGCTCAAGGTGAAAGCACAAGATTGCCTTATAGGAAGCAACACATTACATTACAGAAAACAGAATCCTTCAGCAAGCCCACAAAAATGAAAAATGGAGATACAAATAATAACTTCCATACAGCATTACACTGGTATCCAAATACAGCATTATGTTTCCACTGAGTGAGAAACCAGAAATATTTAGGTCAGCTCTACATGTGCAAAACTTCTATTCAGGCCAGTGTTACCCCAAGCATAAGTAATGGAACTAATTAAAAACAAACTAACTGGTCAGCAATAGCTATGTGTGGTCGTTGCTGTTGAAGCAGAAGAAGCCTTTTAGCTAAGCCCTATTTCCAGCCCCATTATGAAACACTGTGATTTAAGAAATAACTGTTTCCACATTTGAAGCGAGGTACAGCACAAACATTACAGCTGAGGGAGAGAAGCAGAAATACAGCAACCTTTCCCTGAGGACTGCTCTGAGGTGCACAGTCTGCCTGAGGGATCCTCCTCTGTGGCCCCAGGGGAACTGCTCTTACATACCCTTCTCTTTCCTTTCTCCACTCCCACCCGTCTCTTCCTAGCATTGATCAGTCCCACTACACCCAGCCATTGCAGGAAATGTTTTCTTGAGTGGAAAGGCCATTGAAAGGTGGTATCTTTTATGCTGTCTTTCCACAACTGTAGTCATCTATGTGACACAAAAAGAAAGCAACTAGGTGGACAACCTCCTTCTGTGCATTTGCTTTAGCAATATTATAGCCATTTTCGCATTGCAAAACATATGGTTGGACACCTCTCTTTCATGCTGCTGGTGTAGGCTTAGAACTACTAGGGACAGTTAAGAGTAATTTCAAATGCTGCGTTCCTCTTTCCTCCAAAGTCCACAGTGTAAAAAAAGTTGTATTAAATCACATGACTGAGAATATTCTCTGTGGAGATTTGCAATGTAATCAAATTATTGCTTAAACTAGAAATACTAATACGACCATTAAAGGTCAAAAGTTCCTGACAAAAATTGCAATTCTGTACTATTTACTAATTCTCTATTTGTAATTTTAATGGTTATTTGTAGATTTCAGAAAGCTAAAGCCTGTATTTTCTCTACAAGAATATATGTTTCCCAGTCCTAAGAGTAATTTCCATTGACATCATGGGCTTGTCAAAGCTTAATTTGTCCCATTTCCAAGGGTTGGAGGATAGCTTTATGAGCAGTGTTTGGGTTACAGTGCTAAAGAGCACACATCTGACATTTCAAATTCCTCTCTGCTCAACCTCCCCCAGTCAGAATACAACTTTGCGTTCCCCTTGGGAGAGGGACAAGGAAGATGAGATCAGTTAGGGAATGTTGGAATGTGAATTCAAAAGAAGAAAGAAATTTGGGACTATTCTGCTTAAAAGCACTAGTAAACAGGGACAATAAGTTGCTTCACTACTTTGCGTGTGTCTACCCATGCAGAATGTGAACTGGCTACGGCAGAAATTGGGGAGGGTCAGGGGAGGAAGAACGGCTGTTCTTCAATTTCGCATTCAGACTCACTGTTCTCGATATTCAATATTTAAACTTTCCTTGTTTAGATTGTTGCCTGTTGTTCTGTGGCTGTTCTACTTCTGAAAAATTGTCTTCTTTCCTATTGATTTTTGCCTCACAACAAACCTTAGTATACAACTTTGAAAACAAAGAACTAGAAAGTTGGCACCAAATGTTCACTTTGGAAAAATAAATACATCATACTTATAAAATAAGAATTGCTAAACTACAAGTTTTCACCTGCAGACTGAAAGCTTTTAGAAAGAGCTACAGTCAGTTTTTAGGCTTCACAGACATCCCATCCCCCTCTCCTGATGTTTGTTATCTGTGAGGATAGTAGTTTAACCTAGTAGCTGGCAACTAAACACCAGACACTTGCTCACTTCTCCCCTTCTCCCCGACAGCAGGATGGAGAGGAGAAATGCACAAAAGGTAAAACTTGTTGGGTTGAGATAAAGACAGTTTAATAAGGCAACAAAGGAAATACTAATACTAATACTAATACTAATAATTATAATTACAATAACAATAACAATAACAATGATAATAATAAATGTGCAAAACAAACAATAGACAATACATTTTTCTCAACTCTGGATGACTGATTCACAGCCAGTCCCCTAGCAAAAGAAAAAAGAAACTGGAAGAAGTCCTTGATTTATAGCAACAACTCAAAACATCAGTATTATCAACATTCTTCCTGTACTAAATCCAAAACACAGCAACTACTGAGAGGGAAATTAACTCTATCAGTCACAGCTGAAACCAGGACAGTGAGCAGAATTTAGAAGAAGTGTTTAAAATTCAAAGAAGAAAGAAATAAATTCAAGAATTCAGGTGCTTGTGAGTGAGAAACAAATGTTTTTGAGTATGGTGGAAAAGTATAATTTATTCTATCATTATCAACACTCTTTTTAAAATTTCAAATATATCCATAATCCAATGTATAGAATGAAAACATGATATTAAGAAGTAATCTCAAAATGAAAAAAAAAATTTAAACCCACAAACTCAAAAGAGGTAAACTCATCATGTGGAAGTTACAGCTATCACCTGAAGTGACATTTTAGTAAAACTGTTTCTCCACAGTTTGATTTGAATACAGTTGCACATTTTATTACAGTATAAAATTGCTGTATTTTGCTAAGTTTTCTTTAGTCCTCATATCAGTTCCAACAGGGCAACTCACACAGTAATCTTCTGATGAAAGCTACTCTAGGTCAAAAATTTATATTATCATATATTGTTGTTTAAATTTGTTTTAAAGGGGAAATGTTGGATGTTTAAAGAAAATTGAATTTTCACTTTACCCTGCTAAATTTGGCAAAATAAAAATCTATTATTCTATATTGTCAATATTTTTATTATAAAGGGTCTCTTTTCAAGGAACATCTATTCAATGTGAGTAAGGAGCAGAAACTTCAGTACTGATACTTTTCTACTGTTCATAAGCAATCAGATACAGAATTGGATATAAATTATGAGCCCTTTGAGTAGGTTTATCTGCCTTTTAGATCTGTCCACTGATCTAGTTGATGATTTTTTCAATGTATTCGATCTTCTGCTTTCACATGTCCTCTGCAGCCCTGTATATGGGACAGTGTGCGCTCTGTAGGCTCTCACAAAGATATCTCCACATATATAAAAATAATTCTGTTTTATTTGGATTGCAGTTTTGCCTAAAAATTTTTCTTTACTCTTCCAAGATGCCTGAAAAATTGATTTTCTGAGTATGAGAGGAATCGGTTTTCTGGAGATTATCCAAGATATTTACGAACATATTTGCATTCACACTAAGTTTGCACCAGCTCATGTTCTAGCTAAGTCTCATCAGTATACGTAAGGTTTTAAAAGGTGCACTTATTTGATGTTTAGATACAATATGTACCAGGAGAATCTTCCAAGTTTGCTTTCTAAGAGAGGAGAAATTGTGCTCAGTGTATTTTTACTACACTTCTGCTTCAAACTGTTATTTTGAAATGAGGTTTCCTTTTCATCTGCAAAAAAAGTTTATGCCATGCCAGAAATATGTAGCACAAAAATTGCATATATTTGGAGATTCAGCTTGAAACCACAGGAGCCCCAAACCCAGTGAATTAGAGCTGAAGTTAAAAGAAAGACAAACAAATGAATAAATAAACCTTTTCTTATAAAACTTCAATGTAAATTATTACCTTCTAAAAGGTGCCAACCCAGAAATTCTTGAAATTGAGAGCATTGCTAGATGTTATTCTCACTGAACTCAAAGAAAAGGCTCATGCTAACTTCAATAAGCTTTATACTAAGCCCTATCTCCCAGAGCATGTGATACCGTATCAGTAGATGTGGACAAAGGGAAAGAGGCACTTGAAAATACAGGCAAGCAGCTGGAATGAACAATGATGCTTTTACCTTTGTTTCTAAAAGCTGCTCCAGATATTCTCATTTCCAAAATGAGAAGGGAGCATTGGTCTCTGCTCTCCCTGGGCCCAGTAAAATGAAGCATCTATAAACCTAATATAGATGCTGTCTGCCTAAAGTTGCTTTTTGCAGAAACAGACAAATCCTTCTAATAAATCTGACTTCATTGATTTTTTTGTTTATTTCTTTTATAAACTTTACCATTTGTGTAAGCCTTGAGGTTCACCACAGATAAAGCAAAAAAATAAGATAAAGCCTTGTGTGTATTATTTCTTCAACACTTCTCAATGACATTGCATTCTAGGTAACATGATACTCATATACCTTAGATTTTTTCTTCTGTGAAATAGGAGAAGATTTCTTGAATATAAACAGTCTTCCTCACTCACTTATGGTTTTTAATGTAATGATTTTAGAATGATGCACTAGGTGTAAGTAGAGCAATAGTGGTCAAAATGTCTAAAACTCATGTGCCTTTAAAAAAAGTTCGAATTTTAGATCATTTCTAGTGTCCTTTTTCCTCCTTCTTTAGTCTGAACATTTGCTTGTAAAAAGACATCAGGCGAAATTCCGTATCTGTTGAAGTAATCCACAGGTTGCAGAAGCTAAGTATGCCTCAGCTGATATTTTTACTTCTCAGCTGTCTTCGGTATTCATAACTTCACAGAGAGTTGAAAAAGCACTGTCAAGTCTATTTTTCACCTCATCAAATTGTATGTTCAAACAACATTATAGTTTGTACCCATTATGTGCACAGGACACTGTGGATCTTGTGTCTGGTTAGAATAACACTGTGTAGATATTTATCCAGATTTGTAATGACTGGTAAAATATTTTCATAATAATTTCCCCCTCTTTTCATCTTTTGACATTTCTTCCTTCTCCTATTCCCAAGAAAAAGTGATATTTTTCTCAAAATAATTTTGCTTCCTTCCCTTATCTTCACTTAGAATGTGTGACTTATTTTCAGAAAAGACATTATGAACATATTTCCAAGCAGTTCTCCAAATACTGTATTTTTCTCTTCTGTGTTCTCATGAATATCTGATGAATTCTGCCACTTTGAGAAGGACCACCTTTTTCTTCAATACTTTGCCCATCCTCCATTGGTTAATCTGTTCAGTACATCCCACTCCCTCCTATGCACCTCCTCACAGCTACCATGACACATTTGATTTTTGTAAAGATGTTGTTGTGTAAGGGCTGTTTCAGGCTTGAGTTTTCTCCTGGAGAGTTTAAAGACCATATCCCACCCTGGCAGTGCCTGGGTGCACCTCTACCTACTTGGCCTGTTGAAGCTGGTTAAAGGATGTATCACTGAGGGTAGACTTGACCTTTTTGCAGAATTAGGGTGAATCCTGTTAGCAGAAGGAAAGATTTTGTAATGGGATGCAGGTGTAGGCCTCTGCACAGGATCAGAATTTAGGAGGCTCCAGAGGAACCATAGAATCATAGAAAGTTTTGGGTCGGAAGGGACCCCTAGAGGTCATCTAGTCCAACCCCCCCGCAGCGAGCAGGGACACTGCTAACTAGATCAGGTTGCTCAGAGCCCTGTCCAACCTGGTCT
>Ga0065711_1003968_pt1 | contig 25583 bp, 21 predicted proteins | sample Hoacrofraction12_FD_59098 | JGI IMG/M metagenome (GOLD analysis project Ga0065711, IMG submission 59098) | Hoatzin crop microbial communities from Cojedes, Venezuela - Epithelial fraction 12 v2 (version 2) | ecosystem: Host-associated > Birds > Digestive system > Esophagus > Crop | place...
AAAAAAAAAAAAAAAAAAAAAAAAAAAAAAAAAAAAAAAAGTGCAGCGGGTGCCCTGACGGGTTAATTTTGTCTTCCCAAAAGATACCACCCCCAAAAATCTGTAAGGGGAATAGCTTAGAGATGTAGTTTTTGCTGTAAGTAAACCCTTGCTATCTGTCTGAGCCCAGATGTTCAGTGTGAAGTGCAGATCTCCGAAACACCAGCTCCCGCCGAGGCTGCCTGCTGGGCCCCTGGCAAGGGAGAAGGGAGAGGGGTGGGAGAGGTTGAGGTTGAGGTCTCCCTCTCACCCCAGATCTGCCCGGACAGGTTGGATTCAGGACCTCAGCCAGCCATCTGACAGCTTGCGCCGTCTCAGTCAGACCTGGGCATCTGGCAGATCCCCTTCTACATGACTTTTAACACGTAAACGCAATAGAAGGACGGGACGGCAAGCGCTCGTTTTCTGGCTAAGTGGCGAGGCATTTTTCCTGTTTACACCTCGGGAGAAATCATTACATAAAATATTGAACAGGAAACTCGAATTTGTCTCTGAAGGCCTTTTTCCTGGTTTAGAAAGACATGGAAAATGCTCCAGTCCTATTAAATTGAGTAGGAGCCAAGGAGGACAAACACACCTCAAGGCCTTGCACACCAGCCTTCAGGACATAGCAGTGTCATTTGGGGCCGACTTTCTGGGGGTTTCTGCATGATGTTAGACTTAAAAAAAATCTTTGTGGAGCAGTGATTTCATCTACCCTGACCGCAAAGCTGTTCTTTCTTGTGTTGAGAAAGGGACAGGGATTAACGCTATCTAATGATATGGCTCTTATCAAAGGGAGGAGACAGGTTTACAATGCGGGGTTGCTCTAAATAGAAAGTACTAGGCAATGTTTGTTGTGTGGGAGACAAAAACCCTGCATCACCATCAGCTGGCTCGGTTAACCTGGCTGGGCAGGCAGTGTTTACTGTTGAGTGGAGATAAAAACGGTGAGGAGTGGAGTAAGGTCGATCAAATGCAAGGCACGCTGTGATTGAGACGGTTGCTGTTCAGGCTGCATGGGTGTCCATCACACCTACCACATGCAGCAACCACCAATGCAAGAAGCAAAACTCGAGGGCTAAACCTGCTGCTGCCCGACAGAAGGTTGCTGTCCTTCTAGCCAGAGGTGTTTTTGGATGGCTCCGCAGTCCTCTCTTGGAGAGAGAGTCCGTCTGCCCATACTGTCCCCCACAGGGGGACTTTGGAGAGGGTTCCCCGAGTGCAGCAGGTTTGATTCAGCATGTGCAGAAGGTGGTGGGACCATGCTTCTGACAGAACGCAGCCCGGGCTGGGGGGGTCTCTGCGTAGCTGTGAACACACATATACCTGTGCGCATGCAAACGTCTTTTTCAAAAGTCTTTCTGCTGCAGAACTGACGGGGCTTTGATGCCTCCTGGAAGAGAAGAGCTGTGTTTTTTCCCCTTCCTTTTTGTCTTTGTGTCCCCCCCGGTCTGATGATCTCCATTTCATTCCCTTTTTTTTTTTTTTTATGGTGGTTTAGGCTTGCTGATTCTAATTATTCTTTTTACATTGGAGAGTGCTATCACCCTGTCCCTTTGCACTTGTGTTTTCTTTTCTGTTCAGTCTGTTTGGGGCTTTCAGACCTTTTCCTCTCCTCTCCCTGCCATTCCCTTTTCTTTGTGCTTGGAGGGTACTGAGTGGATCAGAAAGCTCTGCTGTGTTAGGGATACCTACATGGGTGTCATGCTGCACAAAGGTGGTGGCTCCTGCTCTGAACCTGGGTAGGTTCAGCAGTGAATCATGATAGTAGGGGTAATGGAGAGAGCTTGCTTTTTTTGGTGGATGCTGGTTTGATGAGGTTTGCACTGTGCGGTGTTAGTTGTGCTTCTGGTCCCTTCAGGTGAAATCCTGGCCTTGTGAAAATCAGTGGCAAAAGTCCTGTTTATTTCCAGTTCTCCATCCTCTGTGGTATTCGTGTTGATACCCGCTCTCATTTCCTTTTACCTATTTGTCTCAGAAACCATCCTGTGTAAGCTTAAGTTTTATTTTTCTTGTGCAGCTGCGAAGAGTCAGAGAAGAGTCTTACCCTCATTTGCAATAAGGGGAAACTAAAGATAGAAAGCTTATGACTTTTCTGGGGTTAGGAAGGGAATCCAGGTCAGAGCCGAGACTTCCATGCAGAATTTCTTCTGCTTTTCAGTTCGACGGGCCCTGCCACCTCTAACGCTGCAAAGGTTTCCATCTGTGCAAGAGTCGCCCTCGCCGTGCTGCCTAGTTGCAGGCAGAGATGTCACCTGTCTGTCATTCCAACAACCTTGTTTCTGTGGACTTGAAGCACGTCTTTTCCATCTGAACCTGATATTTGTGCCTTTGTTGTTGTTCTGTTAAAAATAATTTGCCTCCGAATCAAAGTTGCACAAAGCAGATTAAGGGAGAGTTAGCGGCACTAAAAAGCATCTGTTCCGCAGCATTTTGAGGTTCCTGCACGTATCGTTTGTTCTGACCCCCTTCATCATGGATGTATGGTGCGTGATGTCCCTGCTCGGCTTTGACAGGCTGGGAGGTGGGATTGCTGGCTGGCAGCCTCGGTTAGCCCTGCAAGGAGATGCTCAGATGGCAAAGCCATGAGTGGGTCCTCTCAGAAAATCAGGGTAGTCATGACCGTGGATTTCATGGTCCCCAAAAGTCCACACTTGACAGAGAATGGAATAAATGATGTACGTGTGTGGAATCTAGGAAATACATGACATTATAATTTTAACATTATCAAAGTATATTTTTAGTCCTGCTTACCAGTTTGTATTTTTCAAGGTTTCCTTCCCAATTAAGAAAGAATTCAAAAACTGTCTTTTGTGCTGGATGGGGAACAGGCTACCTGAGGATTATTACTAACCATGCCCTCCAGAAATTAAGTAGGATAAGGCTTGTGGATTGCAAAGACCAGGACTGTCTATCGTGTAGCTCTAGCTTCAGCATTGGTGCTATGGATTATACACTTAAGGTACTGAGCGGCTGTATTGAATGTTTTGCCCAGGTGAGGTTGGGGACATCAGTGTAGCCAACAACCAGGAGGATAAATTGCAAAAAGTAAATCCTTGCTAAACAGATGGGTTAAATTTGTAGGAGGTATCTGTGATGACTTTGTGAAGCAGCTCTCTTTTCTCCTCAAGTTCTTGCCTGTGGTGAGCACAAGTAATTCCTAACATGGTGGGTCACTACCCTTGAGAGGATTGGGCAAAGGTTTTTAAGAGGGAGGAGTTAAGAAAAATCTAAAGAACATTTGAAACGTAATGCATTACTTTTTTTTCTAATGAATAAGTATTTAATTTAGGAAAAGAAAATAAGATAAAACTTCAGAAGGAAAACAATAAGCCCAAATTATGTTGACAAATTGCTGGCAGCAGCTCAGTTCCTCCAGGGCGAGGGGATGAATAATTGTACCTGCAGCCAATTCTCTCGAAGCCTGGGGGAGCGGAGGTTCATCCGACAGCTAAAGGAATTAGCCCTTCCCCGTCTCCAGTTGTTACACAAACACAAATGAGCCCACAAGAGGGCTGTGCTCGCAAAACTTTTGAGAAGATATGATGTATATCAAAACATGCTGAGTACAATTTTTATCACCTGTAATAGAAAGTGATTTCTTTTATTTATGTACTTATGGTCAAGCCTTTTGTTCCTTGGCCAGGACCTCTTTTTTTTTCCCCTTTCACATGCTTGGTGCTCAAAAAAATGCATTTTGTTCTTTCATATAAGCAAAAGGCAATGGTTTCCCCCACTGTATATTAGCATTAACTTGACTCAGAGTCCAGCTGTTGTTGGATTGCAGTGATAAGTGTACGTAATGTTGTTTATATTGACTCTCCAATTTAGCGATTAAGCAGATAATTTTGTCTGTAGCTTTTTTTGTTTATTAACGCCTGATGTTCACTGTGACACAAGTCAATAGCTGCTTTGGAGGCCTCATCAAATGTGGTCCTCCCTTTGATGGGGCTGTTGCACTGGTACGTGATGGGGCTTGTGCTTTTCACCCCAGCACATCACCCAGGTGGGTGAAGCACCTGGTAGTGGTCATAGGAGGCAGTTGGGGCTTCTTGGGTCGTTTAAATACACAGACATTTTTGTGGCTTACTTTCCTTTTCCCTTCTCTTCTTTTTTCTGTTCTTTCCCCCTGTGCTTGTGTCGGAGTACTCAACAAGCTTCAGAACCAAAACAAAAGTCAGGAAGTGTATTCCAAATGCCATGGGCTAAGATAAAACATCCCTTGTAGAAGGTCTTTTGCCCTTTAAGTGGTGCAGCATTAGGGCACCTGAATCCTCTTTTATTTTAAATCAGTCATGCGACCATGACTCGAATCGGTCACTAGCCGGACCATAGTTTTGGCACTAGAAGCTATTGACCAGTGAGAAAGGCAGTGGTGCAAAACCAGTTTAAATCATGGGAATTTAGAGCCCAGCCTAGAAATCCCCGAATTATTTCGCTCGTGTATTCTTGACTTTGCTCGTGTATTCTTAATTTGGTAAAGATTTGGGCTGAAAGTCGATGCTGAGCGTTTGGCCGTGGGCTAGCTTGGAAGAGGAAGATGAAAACGACTGAAAAAAGCATTATCAGTGAGTCCCAGTCCATGCCACAGTGTCCGTTCTCAGCTGAATGGTGACTAATGTATAAGCCCGAGTCATAATGGGCCATTATCCTTATTTATACACTATTGTCGCGACCACGTGGCTGAGACCCTCCTCTGGAATGAGCCAGCCCGTGTAACGGAGTGATTAATTTATATTACTTTGCACTTCTCTGAAGTCTCCCTTTGGAAGAACCAAAGATGTTTTACAGTCGCTAATTAATTTAATCCCCCAACAATATCTGCGCTATAGATGAGTGCAACCCTCTTCTTTTTTTTGTTACTTTTGTTTTGGTTTTTTTTGTTGTTCCCCTGGTAGAGCCTGAGGCGCAGAGATGCCGTGGCTCATCCCAAGTTACTTGACTGTGGGCGAGCTCAGGTTGCGGGATTTACCTGGGAGCCAGGAGGCTTTTCCAAGGGGCATTGCTGATCTGGGGAGATGTGGAGCCAGTCTTCTAGTTTTGCTCTGTGTGCCTGTGATGAGCGGGAATGCAAGATTCCCATGGAGAAGGTGACGTGGCATTCATTCCTGTTTACGTCAGCCTTCATACACTGAATTTTAAAAAATCGCTATCATCACTAAGGAGCCCTGTCGAGTGATAAACCACAGCTTTTCGGAGAAGGGAAATAAATGAGTGAGGCATTTCTATCTCTGCGTAGGAATAGATTATCATGACTACTGTCAGAGTTTTCTCTGTAACTAGTGCTGGAAATATTTCTGTGAAAGAGGGAGGTGGTTCACAGTGTGAAAAATAATAATATTTGACATGTCACTGTCAGAAACAATTTAATGTAAAAGTACTCAGAGGATTGCGAGTCTGCAAGTTGGTTTAGAGACTTTGTTGTCTTAAAAGTTCCTTAGAAGATAAGAAAAAAAAAGGGTGAGATTAATGTTATACTTGGCTCCCTGCTTTCGTGGACGGGGGAACTTTGCTGAAATAGTCAGGAGAAGAAAAATTACACGTGGTTTTGTGCTTTGGATCTCTCTTCCCTCGGTGGAGAGAGATGTTTTTGGAACCGGGGCTGTGTAGCGTGTGTTAAAAAAATAACACAGCTTTCAACGCGGTTATCTCTGAAGAATTTGCATACTCACTTTGATAGCTAATCTTTCATCATGTTTAATAAACTGACTAAAGATGTAATTCCTAGTCTCTTAAGACTTGAGATGCTTAGTTAAATACAAATACTTTTGAAATGCTAATAGACAGAGGCAGCCAGGAAAAAAAAGTTAACAGTATCCCGAGCAGATTCGTTTTTAACAGGCCATAAAAATAATAGCTTAATAAAAGTGAGATTAGGTGGAAAATATTAACTCCTGCTTCTGAATACAGAAATGTAAACATCTAAGATGCACAAAATTTTGATAAACTGAGGTGGAATCCAACATTTCTTGCATGAGTGCCTGTATAATGTGGCGATAGCTGTGAGAAAAGAGGAGCCCAGCATCTAAGACCCAACACAATGAAAATGCAATGAATCGGAATGCCTCACAGATCATAGCGGAATCAGACTTTCCAGCAAGGAAAATCTTTTCATGGTGAATTAAGTGGTGGAGGAAGAAAAATGGTGATGAAAAAAGGTAGGCACAGATCACAAACACTAGGCTCAGGGCTTGCCGCTGAAGATTTAAGAACCTTAGCTAAAGCTATGCAGAATAGAATGTGGAAAATTGAATTTACTAAACAATTAAGCATTGAATTAATCTACATCCCGCACAGTAGAAAAGTGGGGGAGGGAACCGAACAGAGCTGAATAAATCAGGGGAGCTCATTAAAAGATAGTGAATATATCAGGTCTGTTGTTGCATAAAGGAGGGCCGTTTCCTGCACAACACGGTATAATTCTTCAGTCCGGAGCCTCTTCTCTTCTGTTCCCCCACCCTTCCCCGCCTTCGGAGTTGTATTCTTAATCAGATTAATAAACATTTCTGCTGAGGTTAGTGCGGCGCTCTATATTTTACCTTGTTATCTGCAGCTTTTCTATTAATTACAAGTCAGCTCACTAGTCAACAATAGTAGTGAGGGACAACATAAATAGAATGAGAGTGCCCTGGAGATGTCACTCGTAGGATCTGATGCATCCTGGAACTCCCACGGGTTTCTGCAACCTCCCACATGCCTTGCTGGTCTTTTGTTCAATTACAGTTAATGCAATAGTTTGCCATTTTCTCCTTCTAATTATATTTTCAAGTGGGATTTGTAGCACATAGAAAAACATCCTTTTACATGTTGAGGCACCAGGGCTTTGTGCTTGGCATTGTCTGTCCCCTGGGTGCTGTACCATTCTTTCTGCAGAGCTCTGAATAAACAAGTCCCTCTTTTAAAGCTGCAGTTGTACAAACTGAAAATTTATGCATTAACTGTTTGCATTCTGAGCATGTGTTCCAGATTACCTCTTACAGCATTCTTTTGGTATGCCGGAGAATGCGTATTTGTAAAAAAAAAAAAAAAAAGGCATTTCTTTCACAGTTCACACATCATTCTTTCAATCACAGAATCACCAGATCAATTAGCACTTTTTATTTATTTATTTATTTATTTAAAGGAATATGCATAATAATTGGTTTAAAATATTCATGCTGTATTTTCTGGGCCTCACTTTTTTTAATTGTAATCATGTATCATGGCTGTAACCAGGATTATAAAAAATGGCAGAGAGCTTGCTCCTTTCTGGAAAAAAAGTTGAGCTTTTCTAATCCTATTTATCTTGTGTCTCGGGTTAGACTATTTTGTCTTAATTTTCCTTCTCTGCGTATGTGTGTGAAAAGTTCATCTGGATTGTCTTAAATCTCGTCCGGCTATGTGTCAATGCTGTATTAAATGGCTAGGTTTTAGCCTATTGGTAGATTTATTAAAAAGCTGGCAGTATCAGTCAACTTTAATAGTATACAGACTCGGCTCATATTGTGGTATGATTTAGATCCAATAGACTTATGTGTGTGCATTGTAAACACAAGGGGTTTCTTTTTGGCAGTAATTTCCAGTGGGCAATATTGCTTCATGGTAAAAAAGAAACTATTCAATTATGCTCAGAAGGCCGTGCAGGATGACCAGTGAGTCTCTGTGATGTTTTTAAAAGCTAGTACTAAAAGCTAATTAAAATCTTCTCTGATGATAAAGGGAGACTTGGGAGGAGTGTTGCCACGATTGTTTTCCTTAAGAATTTAATTTACAGCCAATTTTTCCTATCTGAATGTTACTTTCAAATGCACCCAGTGATAAGAAGCAACATCTGTTTTCTGTTCAATAGTACAAGGAGGCTCTGCATGGGGCTGAGTGTACACAGCCTATGTGAAGCCATTGTTATTCTCATTTCTTTTTTGTCCCCGTGCCTGGTCCATTTGCCATATACCATCCGGCAAACAGCTGACACATCCCGGCTATTATGGACCTAGGCCTAATTGCCAGCAAAGTCTTTAAGCTCTTCCACGTTGGCCTCGTACGAGGAATGGGAGGCCTATATAAACGGCTCTGCTCTCGACCACCGCTCTCATTTTGCCTTTGCGGAGGTAGCAGGCTGTTACCCCAGAGGGTCTGTGGATGCTAAAAATATAGTTGGAGCCCGGTGCCAGCGATTCGCTCTCTGGCTCTCCCCCCACTCCCCTCGCCTTGGCAGGAATGTTTCTGTTTTCTATGGTAATAAAGCATGGGATTATTTCGATGGTAAACATATTCCAGAGTCTATTAAATATTTTCGCTGGGGAGTGACGATCTGGCTACCTGGAAAGAAGGAATAATTTGGGGGGGTGTATTTGCCAGTCTTTTCCTGCGGGTCTGGGCATGGGTACCGCTTTCCCAGGAGCAGGCGAACTGGGTGCTTCTTCTCTGTCTCAGGTTTTAACTTCTTTTTTTTGGCCCCGCAGCCCTCCTGGAACAGAGACCACGATGACACAGCATCGACGCGCTCCGGGGGAACCCCCGGACCCTCCAGCGGGGGCCACACATCGCACAGCGGGGACAACAGCAGTGAGCAAGGTAGGAACGGAGCCCTCATGCTTTCTTAGCTGGCAAGCCATCCCCGATGCGCTTGGGGACCGGTTACTCTCTTTCAATGTTGAAATGTGCTCAGGTACTAAGGGGTTTGTGCTGGGAAAGGTCTATCTTCCTTTTTTTGACGCTTTTTTTTTTTCCATCTCCTCCTAGTAAAAAGATTGGCATCTTTATTTCTTCGACCTTGCCAGCAGGCACATGTTAGAGCAACATATGTACCAAATTTGCAGGATGCTTAATAAAAATAAGCAACGAGAAGGGTGGGGATTTTTTTCGTCATTCAAATGGGTTAAAAGATGAAATCTTCAAAAGCAAATGTAATTAAGATTGCAGAAATGCATGCTAATATTTCAAAGATGCCATCAAAACTTCACTGCGTATAAAGAAGAGATGTTAGCTGGCCTATTTTACGTAATCCTGAGCAGTGCTTTTATTTACTTTTTTTGCTCAATTGCAATTTACTTGAATGCAAAAATGTTTTGTTTGAGTGCCAAGACAAACAAGAGTAACTGATTTAGCAGGGCGAGTATGAAACGAGCTTGGTGCGATTGAAGTGGGACATACTACGAATAATTAGCGGTGTCAGAAGCTCCGAAGTCTAAAAACCTGAAGTTCTGGGCTTTCCTGAAAAGCTGTTTTAAATGCTTCGTACTTTTTCTGAAGAGACCAACTGCAGTGGAGTTAGTGTTAATTTAATGCAATTAAAATTTAAAAAAGATCCTTAATCTGAATATAAAAGAGAGTGTTTTATTGAAGTTGACTCTGAACTCACAATAGGTATATACTTTTAAATCTGGTTTTATGATCATGTTTCATTCAAGTGCTGTTAGACAACAAAGGAATTGTGTTTCCAAAAAAAGGTTGAACAGTACTGATTAGCATTGCAAAGTCTGCATTTAACAAGATTAGTTTTTAAACTAAACCAGTATATTTTAATTTTTTATACGCATGGACCTAACGTACATGGTGAATAACTTCTCTTTATAGAATTTTAAGTATCTGAGACACTTTATTGTTTAAAGAAAAGTTGCTGACTTCATCGCAAGTATAGCCTAGTAAAAATGGGGCCTGGAGTAGTAAACTGTTGCAGAGCTGAGGCAGAAACTGGTAACCTTCTGACCTCTGACTTTTACTGGAAAATGATATGCAACATAAATTCAGGGGGCCTTTTTTTCTTTCAAGTATGTATACACGTATATATTCTAGTGGTGCTGTTTACAATGCTGTAGTTGAAGTGGTGTCAATACGTTCATTAGAGCCCCTTGCTTTCGGAGCAAACTTTAAATCCATGGGTTTTTGAAGGGTGAAAAAGCTACCACANAAATAGGCTGTGAACTAAACCACGCTGTTTGAAGGGGGGTTTTGTACTCGGACANGGCTGTTCTTTTATCAGATGGATGTGCGCGTGTTGGTGTCTATATGTGCGTGGACAAAACATCTGCAGGGAGGCTTGCNGGCATGCCCCTAAACCTCTTGGACCCTTTGGAAATCAAGCTTCTCAGCTCCTGGTGTACTTTTTAAGATTTGCAGGCTTCATTTTCTCCTAAATGCGGCATTTTATTAGTCCGGAGTGCCAGTCATATCTGCTGTTTTATCGTCGCCATCCAGGTCTGCTTCTAGCAAGGTGCATGCTATGGCCTCGGTCAGGAAGGGTTTTTGGAAGGCACTAGTGATTTTAGAGCTAGAGTCCTGTTAAATATCCATGGAAGGACTTGTCAGTGATGCTTTAGCTGATTCTGGAACTTTTACCCAGATGCCAGAGTACGGTTCATTGAGACTGAAATTGCTGCCAGTGCTTGACAGATGAGTTTCATGAAGAAGGATCATTTCGTTAAAACTTTTTAGGAAAGGGTGAAAAATGGTGGGAATTTGCTAACTGGAGCTCTCGGGTCAAGTTTGAGAAAGGAGTTTTGGAAAGGAGACGCTGTCCAGGGGGTCTCAGTTACCGAGACTTGCCTTCAGGAAATGGCCTATTTTTTTTGAGGAACGGGGATGCGGGAAGGGTAGCAGTGGTCTCGCTGAGCCTTGCTTTGTGTTTTGTTTGCTCGAAGTCCTCTGAAGGCTAAGATTATGGGAGAATCTCAGTTGTTTAAGCACAGCCATGCCTGCAAATACACCTTGTGTAAAAAAAGCCTGGGCTTAGCCTTCCCAAATGGGGAAGAAGTCATAAACCATGATCCTGAATGACCAGAAGGGAATAGGTAAAAAAAGATAGCGAATACCCTGCCTCTCCCCAACTACATTTAAGTTCAAAATACCAAGATTTGGAGGCTTTTCTTCTGTGGCCTAATGTGAGGAGTGACAATGCTGTGATCAGACTCATGGTTTCGCCACTGCCGCGGAGGGCTGGCAGCAAAAGGCTGGGGACCTGCACGTTCATGCTTGTGAACGTAGGAGTTAACTCGAGATGCATGTGTTGCGTGACATATATTCAGCATATTATGGGCTTCCCTATTTTTAGTAGTTTGTAAAAGTTCCTTTTGGTTCCATCTGTCAAGAGAGCGTTTGTCATTTAAAGAACCAAATCTAATCATCAGAAATATAACTCTCTAAAATAGTCTATTTTTAGATTGTTGCCACAACCTACTTGCCCTGTTGGGGTAGGTACAGATACCTTCTTGGCTGGGTTTCTAACCTGGGTGAAGATACCATGAGGATGCGAGTGTGAGCTTTGCATTTTCAGAGAGGCACACAGACTGGAAAGCTTAAGCCCCGTAGCAAGAGTTTTCTCCCTTAGTCCTTAACCCAGGTTACGTTAAGGTCTATTTTTTGACTTTTTGGAAATTCTTTTTCTTTACCTGATTCCTCACTGCTTTTAATCCCCACAAAGTGCGTTTTTCATTATTTATGTCCCTACACACAACACACATTGAACTATTACCTTTGAAAACAGGAGAGATGCTCTGTCCTGTAAACATTTCAAAGTCTTTTTTAATGTGTAAATCCATTTACTTAGTAAGTAGTAATGACTCTCAGCTGCTTCGATCTATTGCAGAAATCCATATTTAACTGCTAGGGAGCTGTTCTGGGGTCTCGTGCCACTGAACAGCAGGATATGTTATTGCATAGCACGTTGACACAACCTCTTATAAAGGCCCGGTATTGTGTTGTCGTAGGGGATAGTTACAGTACAGGAATGCAGAATAATATTATGAAAAAGTTTCGTGGGCTGTTTTCCCATTGCTCTGAACTTATCGTGAAGGGCCTTTGGAGGTCTGTCTCCAAATGGTGCAGGGAGATCTGAATTTATGCAACGGAGAAACAACTTGCTAAATTCTGTTATAAAAAAAAGGGGGGGAAGCAAGTTCTTAGGTATAGGTGGGTGATACTGAGATCAAGGCAACACAGTTGCATCATATTCCATATTCTAACTTTAAAGGATTCCTTTTTGAGGTATTAACAGATCTATTTTGTTTGTTTTTCAAATGGTCAGGTCAGGAGGATGCTGAACAAAGCCCTTGTACAGTCACTTTTAATCTGGAGTGGGGGGCTTTTAGTTCCCGTGTTTAGCTCGCCTACACAGCTTAGAAGAAGAAGAAAATCAATCCATCAGTGTCTCCTATATGTGTGTATTGTTTCTTTCGCATTTTTTTGTGCCAGCCTCGGCCTGGGTTCAAAACATTTTTTTAACCTCCAAGTAATCGTTGCTCTTTCAAGCCGGGAGTAGAAAGCGGCGATATTTTTCTATAAAAATCAGTGGCTGCAATGGGTTTTTTCAGTCTTTTGTAGGAGTTTGGGCAACCTATAGGCGGAAAGGCAATCGCGTGTATTATTGCCGGGAATCTCAAGGCGGTTGTTTGGAGGCTGCGAAGGCAGGCGGCAGAGCCGGGCGGAGGGGGAGAGAAGGGCCACATTATGTTCCAGATGACTGAGCAAGGATTTATATACCAGCTCGCCTTTTTTTTTTTTTTTTGGCCTTTTTTTTTAACATGGGAGAAGAAAAGTAATAAGAGCGGGGAGGCGAGGCATTTGAAGCGGTCAGATGGCCGATGACTAATGGGATAGGTGGGCAGGAGCCCGCGGATTGGGTGTCTTAATGAGCACATTTCGCACCGAGTTTGGGCTGCAGTTCCCCTTCACCTTTGCCCTTTATTGACCGAACTGACACTTCATTTTTCACATACTTCCAATTATGGCTGAGCTTAAGTGTTGCCCTGCCTCCTTTCTTTCTTGCCTATGGACGGCTTGAGAGTGGCTGAGGCCACAGAAGATATTTTAATTTGAAAAACTACCATAGCGAGACAGGTTTAGGGTGTAACCTGAAACTGCTGTCACTTTGCAGTTTCTCCTATGAAAACAAAAGTTTTAATGTTTTTGTTTAGCGCCTTTTCACCCCTCTACTTCTCCATGGCGAGGCAGAGGATTGCTTTCGGGGCAGTTGGGTTGGCAGGAGTAAAACCCTGGGGTAAAACTTTTTTGGCAGTCCAGGTGCTGTGTGTGGGAGTCACTCAAATAGAGGTAAACCCAAGTAAAAAGCGGTGCCGTGCTTGAACGGTTCCTTGTTCCCTCTCAATGCGGTGTCTTCTCAAGGGGCTTCTTGTGGTGTGATGCCCTGTGATGTACTTTACCTAATGCTCTCCTTATGGAAAAGCAAAGGGAAAAGCAAAGCATGGTTCTACCTGCACTTCTCAAGCCTTAGACCAGTGTGGATGTGTCGTTTTGGTAATATTTCATGCATGAATGCAGATTAGAGCACGGCCCAGCTGTGAGGCTTTGAGAAGCAGCCGAACATGATGCTGGGAGAAGCAGGTACGATGAAGGGATGGACAAATCTCCAGTCTGCAGCCACCCTTTTGCTATACCGGGAGAGCCATGTTGTATGTCCACAGCCCAAGCCTGTGCGCCTTTCCACGTTGGCTTTTACACGCAAAATCCTTCCAGGGCGGAAATGTCTATTTGCTTTTGCAGGGCTTTGGGGGTTTCGGAGCATGCGGTTTTCCTGCCGAATGTGAATTCTGTCGGAAATAGTCGGAATAAGTTGCGCTCGCATGGGGTGGGTGGCTTTAAGAACAAAACAGCTGCTGTTAGACCTGAACTCCCCGGCAGCGCTGCTGGATTTTGCGGCGTGGCTTTCGTTACCGGCTCTGTCACGTGAAGTTTGGGTGAGTAATGAGTGGGCACGTCACCTGCATGCCGGTGGTGATCGCTTTGCGTTTGAATACATGAAGAGTATATCGATACTTACTTACATCCAAACAGAGGCCCCTAAACACAGAAGTATTTATCTCAAAAAAAAAAAAAAAAAGAAAAAAAAAGAGAAGTATGAAGTATTGCCTACTTTATTATGTAGCCCTCTGGCATAGTAATGGCATGGCATATTTTTACTATAATATGGTAATAAAAGAATATGTAAAAGGCAGACAAAGGTTCTGTCTTTTCACTAAGGTGACCCCTGTTACCAAGTAACTGCTTTACTTATGAGCTTATTAAAAACTCAAAAAAATGAGCTTTTCATACTTCACAGGCATTGATGTGAAAATGAGCTGTCCTGCGAGTAGTTTTCTTGATCATTTTTAGAACAATTGATTAGCCAAAGAGCCGCTGTCATTAGTTGACATTGACTGATAGCAATTTGTCACAAGCTCCGAAGGTCAGCCAGGCAGTGGAAGCTTCGGCTTGTCTTTGATTGACCTTTTCTGATGCCATTATCGTGTGACCGGTTAGGCTGGATGTGACCCTCGATTGGAAAAGACAGGGCATTAGTCAACAGGGGCTGCTCCCGGTATTTTTTCTGGCGCTTTATGTATTGTGAATCCTGAATTAAGCGTAATAGGTTTGTTTTGGAAATGGAGTTTTCTTGCCAAGGCTCTGCCATCCCCTTTTCTTTTCTTGCTTTTCCATCAAGTGGGCAGCACTCGGTTTGCTTTAAATCAGCGTGAGCACCTATGCCTTCTTCCTTTTACATGAGATACGGGATTTTAAACAACCCCACACTTACTTGAAACTCTTTGTGTAGGTGCATATTCTTCAGCAGCACCAGCATTAATTATTTTTATCTCCCCAGAATCATGTTTTATTTTTTAACAGTGATTGAGTAGTTGAGGATTATACTCGTAACAACACGATGTCAATTTATCATTCTGCTCTAAAGCCGGAGGGCGTGAAACTGTTTTTTTCCTCCTTCTGGTTGGGTGTTGTGTTTTTTTGGTGGTTTTTTTTTTTTGATCTCATCATCCTGATTCAGCTGTTAAAGTTAGATTTCAGCAGCATGAAGCCTCCTTGCCTCAGCTAGGCAGGGTTACGCTTCCAGTATGGTACATGGGAGAGAGTCCTCACTTGGAAGCTGGTGTTTGTCGTGATTTGAGCATCAATCTATTCCCAGTGTCAGGATTTATTTTAATTGTTCACATTAGCTCCGAACGTCTGTTATTACCAGGCGTTTTGCTTTTCGGTTTGGCAAAGCTAACTTCAATACTTACAAATGTTGCTTGTTTTGCCTAAATTGTGGGTAACACAGTCATAAACGAATTCCTTGTAAAAAACCTTCCTTCCTGCCATTTGCCTTTCAGGGGAAACTTGAATTTCTCCGTCTAAGTACCAACCTGTTTTTCAGGTCAGGCCCCAGAGATAATAAGCAGTTCAAAACCAGCACAACCATTTCAGCACGGTTTAATGCGACTTTCAGTCTTTGCTTAGGAAAAGCTTCCAGCCGGGAGGGGAGCAGGGAGGCGATCACGTCAGGAGGCAGGTCCCTCAGGCTGAAGCTATTGCCATCGTTGGCAGAGTGATAGGAGGGAAAAAGACTTTGGGAGCTGTTTACCTTTAAAGTGGCTATGGAAATACAAATATTCCTGACTTCTCAGCCTGGCTGTAATCAGGCAGCAAAATTCATGTGCTGGAGTCTTTTTTTTTTTTTTATTTTTTTCTTGGCAAGTTTTTCTGAGCTTAGAAATGTCTATCCCATTAAACATCTGTGTGACTGTATGCAAGTCTATGCGTATGTAGATGTGTAAGTGAGAACATGGCCCTGACCCTGAACCAAGCATCCCATCAGCAGTGCAGGGCTTTTACAGGCCCCAAAGTGTGTCTGCACAGCCCAGGGTGTGTTACTGAGGACAATATCTTGAATATGCCAAGCAGGGAACAGCAGTGGAAAATACCACATTGCTAAATCATATCATGGGCTGTTGCCTAAAAACTCGGGTGTAGGACTGGAGGGCATCTTGCTTTCCTCCTTGGATGGGACAGAGAGAGGTTTGGTTGCATGTAGTTGTAGAAATAGGTTTGAAGTTTTTGGTGTCCAAGATACCCCTTTTTAGCAGTACCCGAGTCTTGCGTTTTGAACATCATTGGTGTGATTTGGTTTAGAAAAAATGTTGCTTTATTCTGGTGCGGTTTTTTTTTAGCCCTACACATCCTGGGCGTGCTCTTTTAGGTTGTAGTGGCTCATTGAAGCCAATGGACTTCCCATATGGCCCATATGCTTTCCATCTTGAAGTCACCAGCCCGATCCCCATTTCCCTCTCCAGGTCTTGGTGGCTTCAGCCAAGTCTTTGCTATCTGATGCAGGCAGAGCGTGACTTTCAGGTGTGCGTCACTGACCTTTTTAAACTGGAGGTTGAAAAAGCAAATTCGTGTTCCGGAGACGGCCTCCACTGTTGGGAAACTTAACGCAATGAGTATAAACCGCTAAACACGCAGTGTTTCTGGATTAGTGATGCAACAGGGTGTGCCATCGGGCTGCTTGACCGAAACCATTTTCCTAACTCTCACGTGAAGTGCTGGGAGTGAAAAATAAAAAAAGCTGACCAAGGTTGGAAGAGAAGTCTTTAAAGTAATTAGTTGTGTATGAAGAAAGGAGGTGCTTGTCCCATAGTGCAAGAACTAAGGGCAGGTGTTCACCAAGTCTCGTGGCACAGAAGCTTTCCAGAGCATTAGGAGGTTTAAAGCAAACAAAAATGGTTTACGTGTTGGGTTAAATTTATTGCTGCTGTGGAGGTCAGCAGGGGACAAAAAGAGATTAGACCAATTCGTGGAAAAATAGGTCCTTCTGTAGCTATTAAAAACCCTGGGCCAGATGCAACCGCTGGCTCAGGAAGCTGCCCAAGTGCTGATTGTCAGAGCCATGGCACAGCCACTTCTGCGTGACCCCCCCTTTCTGTACGGGTTTCCAAAACAGCCGTTATTGCTCCTCGGAGAGACCGACATGAGATCGAGCTATTCGGACCGATCTCCTCTGATTTTGATGTTAAATTTTTTTTTTTTTAAGTTCAATTCAGGAACTAAGAGACAGGGGGTTTTACCCGGTTTTTGATGGCACTTGCTAATGCTGGCATGCTTTTGTTGGGAAGAAAGTAGACATAGTTTATATTTTCTTGCCCTTAGTACCCCGGTGGTGGGAATAGTTTGACGCTATTCATTCAAATTTGACAGGTGATTGCTTCTGTAAATGAATGCACTCAGATCATAATTGTTGCAACAGAATTGTTTGATTACCTGGCAGTAGCCTCTTTCTCTCTGATAGCTTTTGGATCACCTGTTTGCTGAGAGCATTTGACAGTCCTCATGTTTATTACCCAATTGAATGTCAGTAGCAATTGCAGCTAAAGATAAACGAAAATGCAAGTACTTGTTGACCTTGACTTTTTTCCACAAGATATTGGACTTGATGGCTCTATTGCTGTTGAACTGATAAGAGTTATAAACAGTAGTTGAAGGAAAATGTTTTATTCCCAGAGGAAAATACCACGCTGCTGTGGGAAATGGCATCTGACTAGCGCTCTTTGCCAAATTTGCTTGGTTCACCTTCATTTAGGCTGTGGGAAAATAAAATACAAATTTCCCCTTTTATGACTTTAATATCCCTGCAAACATGAATTCCTGTGCTCTTTGTAAAGTTCTGTTGGCAGACTGCGCCAATAACATACAGCAAGTGCGAGACCTCGCCGTGTTTTATGATGTGCTATAATGAGGATTCTCAATTCTTCCTCATTTTCGGGCTGATTTGATAATTACAGAGAGGGAGCAGAGCTTTCTTATTCTATTCCATGGGAAGCTTAGTATGTCTATAACCAGCAAAGATTGAGAAATGTGTGGCTGCAGGCGTGTCTTACCAGAGCGGGGCCGTGCAGGTGGGAGGGCAGCCGGGGGACGAAGACAAAGTTATTGCAGGGGTGGAGGGACGATACTTTGGTAGGTCTTGCTTGCACCTGCTTTTTTGGACAGGGTCCCAGGGGGATTCCCTTGCAGTTTTTTGAGAGGAGGGGGCCAGCTTGGTGTCGCTCATCCCAGCTGCATTCAGGGGATGGGAGGGATGAGCGTATTTTGCTGATATAACCCCCCACTTATATGTATTTTATACATAGATAGATTTCTTTTTCATGTCTAATCCTGCTCCAGTATGAAACCCGAAAGGAAGACTTTGGTGGAAAGAGGAACAGGCAATAGGCTTTGAGATCTACCAGGATGAAAGTCATTGTATAAACATAATACATAAAGAGCAGGAAAGACCGTGGAATTACATTGTTTAAAACATAAGTCCTTCTTGTCTCAGCAGCTGCTCTGATAAACTCTGTACAGTATTGTAGGAGCTTGTTAAAGCTGAAACTGAAATACAGGATTAAGCAGTGCAGTAACAGTTAGCAGAATCAGACTAGTAATCTTATTGCATTGTATTTTTTTTAGGTAAGAATAAGCCAGCATTACATTATATGTTTGTGGGCGAGGGGGCATTCTTTAAGGGATTAATTAATAGGATCAACACTGTAAGATGCTGACATCATTTTTTCTAAGCACATTGATGCACACGGGCTTTTCTTTTTTTTAATTTTTTTATTTAAATTTGTGAATGAGATTGAGGACCTTCTCTGGGTGATCAGGGCAGCCGCTGCGGCTTTCCGCGGTGGCGGAGCCACCTGTCATCATGTAGTTCATCGGGGACCGCTCCTCGCTGGCCTGGTGACCCAGTAGTCAGTGCTGTGCAAAAGAAATACGGGAGGGAGAGGCCCGATGTCTTTTCTCTCCGAGCTGGTAGGGGGTTGCAGGGCTGTGACTAAGCAAGTGCCTGACACTGCTCTGGCGTGTCTTGGAGGGACAGTGTCGCTGGTAAAACTGTGTAGGTCTCTGGCTTGTCTCTTTAGCCATAATGCCTGCTCCATGTAGCCTTTGCATCTTGCCTTTGGCACGCTGGAGTTTTTGCTGGTAGGGCTTGGGAGGTGGGAAAGGACATGGGAGAGCCTGGCCGAGCATGGGACGTGCCGTGGGAGCAGTGTCACATCAGGGCAAGCGCTATCTCCCCCGGGCCCCCTGCCACCCTCCGGCACTCTGCGGCTTGGGAACTTCCTCATCGCCAGCTGGTATCTCTGGCATTTAATAGCCACGGATGATATATATATATTCTCATGTATTTTATTCTCTATTTTCTTCCTCTTGAGCGTTGAAAATCTCACACAGAGTTTGCAGGCAGTTTTTTGTGGTTGCTTTTTGCAGAACCATAATGTGGAGGTGTCGGAAAGAAGAACCATCATATAAGTAAATTAAAATATAGTAGGGGTAGCTGTTTCAACTTTGTTTTTCCATGGCTTATCCTGTGCCACAGGAGAGCGATGGCCCTTGCAACACTGATACTGTGTGCTGTCTCAGGGCTGTAAATTCATGTTTTGCAGAAGGGCGGGAGAAGACCTCTGAGGAGGCTCCAGTTATGTCCTCAGAAAAGAGCTAAAAGTGGTGGACGTAACTTAACTGATTCTTAAAGCTTCCTCCAGCTCTTGGAATAGCAGTTAGTGTCACATGGATGCATGCTAAAAATACTCTGGAGTCTGTAGCGTCCTGATGGACTTCAGAAGAAGGCATATCTTAGCTCTGTCTGGTCAGCAAGTGAAGGTCATGGAAGCACAGCTTGTAGGGTGGAGAACCTTTTGTTGCTCTCGTTGCCATGCCAAGAGGATCTCCTCCCTCCCTGGCACAGCACTGAGGAAGAAACCCCACTGTGGTGCCTCTGCTTGGTGCCCTGGGTTATACGCGTGCACTTCTGCATCGACTGCCTTCCTGACGCAGGGGAAAGAGATAATGTGGTCCGTATTAGCTGAACAGCTTGAAGTAAAGTGTCATCGTTTAAAATTGTGTTCAAGTTTCTTTCAGGGCACGGCACCGTCAGAGTGTAACAGCCCCTTGGTAAAGGGTAGGGGATAAGATGCAGGCAAATTACAAGGGGTGGAAAAAAAGCAACAAAGCAGGGTTGAAACGTTATGCTCAAGCCATACTGCTCCTCCTTTTTCTGCTTGGTAAAGTGTCTCCTATTTATGCTCTCCTGTACCTGGCTGTGGCAGTGAGGATGCCCTAGGAGAGGCTTTGGTGCAGGATTCTGCCCATTTTCTTTTTTTCTCTATCTGTCTGGACTAGCCTGTGCAAATTCTGTGTGAAGCCGGCTGTGTAAACGCAAGAACCGTGGTGATACCATTTCGGTATCACTGTCAGACAGACTTGGTCCCATGCTGTAGTTTTGTCATGGGCTGTAGGTGAAGCAAGGGGCTGTTTTGTCTGTTGGTGAGCAGACTGAGCCACGAAATCTTTGCATGTCAGTATAGAAATATTTATAGTTCTTGCGTCTGTTTGGTTGTGTACATGCTTGGATGTGGCTACCTCCCGCTATTACACGTTTTTATTCTGTGAACCTGACAAGAAAGGTGGTACAACAGTCACCCGTGTGAAGTAGAGGGCTTTTATAGGACCTTTTGTATTTCCCTTAGAATGAGCATTAAGTTCCTTGGCGTTACAGCTACCAGAAACAAATTAGCAAGCGACACTAACATTAGCCTCTCACCACAGATTTAATCCAGCTAAAAAACCCCTGAGGTGGTCGTAATTTACCAGGTTGAACTGCAGACTGGTGAACAGAGAGGGCTGGTGGAGCCACATCATCCAGAAGTGTAAAGTTGGTGACTTGCTTGAATTTAATCCCAATAAAGTTGGTGACTTGCTTGAATTTAATCCCAATAAAGTAACCAGCAAACAGTCTGCAGGAATGCAGGCTGCAGCAGGAGAAGCATGGAAGTTGTAACATGGGTGTATCATCTCTTCCCCACGATTAATCATATCGTATCACTGAAGAGTATTCACAGATATGCAATTTTGCAGCATGGCTTTCCAGATATAATGATTTGATATAAATTAGAATTTCCTCAAACAAGTGAATTGAAATTCTGTGTGTTATTAATACACAAATTTCATGAACTGTTGCAGCTGATGTAGCTGAGGTGGCAGCATTAAACTTAAAAGTGCCTCTCAAAAAGCCAAGTTGATAGTAAACATATTAATACTCAATTAAAATTAATAATAAATTTACTTGAGTGTTGGAGGTTAGCCAGGGATGGATCTGGAGTTGTATTAGGTATATCGTACTGGTCTGAATACATCGTACACTGTTGCAGAAGCATTGTGCTAATTTTAGCTTACAAAGAGGATGAAGATAAACTGCCTGCTGCTAGTTTGCCATATGCTATCCTGGTGATAATATTCAAGTACAAAATATTCTGCAGAGGGTCTTATTGTTTCAGTAAAAGAAAAGTGGAAAAGAGTTAAGCAAATTTCTGCTCCGTAAATGTATACAAAATAATGAAATAAAACAAATCTCAAATGCTGGTAGATGAGATCTGTGAAATTTGTTTTGGTTTTATTTGCTTTCATGGGAGTCAACAATTTGTTTTAGTATATATTTGATCCAATTGTATCCATTTCTCACATGTAAATCTTAAAATCAATCTAAATAAAAATCGATCTTCGTTCTGGTAGGCAGAAATATAGTCCGAGTTGCTCCTAACGAGTTAAGCCTCCCATCCTTCAAGTTTAGTGCAGGAATAAAGTCTCTGCTGAGCTGATTTTTCAGGAGCTTTCTCCTTTTGCTTTGCTTATTTAAAAACACAAAGCATATTCCTGTTTGCATACAGGGAGGATTTTGCTTCTGTGGCTTCATCGAGAAGTATTTGCCTTCTCCATCTGCACCAGCTGCCAGGAGAGGGGTGCATGGGGAGGGGGTGCCCCGGACCCCCGGGCTGCGGAGGGCTGGGGGGAAGCTTTGCATTAGCAAGTGGTGAAAAGCTTGACCTTCGAGTGACCGGAGTCAAGCAAACCCCCCGCCGAAGGGTCCCATTTGGACACGGATACCTGTGGGGTGAGGGAGGAGATAAAGGAAGGGGGAGGAAGATAAAGTAATCCCATTGAGCTGGGAACTTCTCAGATATTACAAGTGAGGGAATGCCAGGAATAATAAAAGAGTGGCAATATTTGCTTGCCCCCCGTATCTGTGTAATGTCATTTCCAAAGGGCTGGAGTAGATAATAGCAAATGCGCTTTCAAGTATCAGATCAATCTCTTGAAGTGATGGGGAAGCTGGATGCTCTGATCTGGCGGGTGCTGGAGAGTGTAATACAATCTTTGTCGCAGCAGAGAGAATTGTATAAATGGACAAAGATCCACTGATTACATCTTTTGCTAAAGTGTTAAGTAAAAGATCTGGCTATAAGAGATGGCAGGTCTACTATTGTCCGATCTTCTGACTTGTTTTTATAAGGGTTTTCACAGGAACAAATACCAATTACCAAAATAAAAGCAAGCGGTGTGGCCGGTCCATATCATGGTAGGACACATGCTCTTGAGTCAGTGTGGGCAGGAAGCTTGGCAGGTCTGTCCCCTACCATTGCCATTGCAACTTTATCTCTCCAGTTCATTGTTTGCCACTGAGTGCTTGAAATTCCAGTTTCCAAGTAAAAGCTTCCTGTTTGTTGCATTTACATTCAGTTTGGTAAGACATAAATTTAGCTATCTATCAAGGAGGCCCTTTTTTTTTTTTTTCCTCAAGTAAGGCAAAATAGGAAGAAGAAATTAATTCTGATTTGATGATAAGAGGTAGAATTCTGCATTTTCCCAGATTCTCAGTGGAAGGAAGCATGAGGTTGTATCCTCTTGATAAGGTGATGGATGGGAGCTAAATTCAGCCTTCCCATCCTGAGTAATTTTAGAAGGGGCCCTGAAGTCCAGATCTTGTTTAGAAACAGAGATGGGCATATTCAGCCTCCATTAGCCATCATTTCCTTGCGATAGCCTCGCTGCTTGTAAGTTTTTGCTGTTCTGTGCAGTATTCAAAGCTAATAGCGTGCATATTCTTGTAGCCGTCTCAATCCTGAATTTCCCTCCGGAGAGTTTCTGTTTCTCTCCATTGACTGTGGAGGGACTCGGGGAGGACTAATCGCCTCGCTAAGACACTTAGCTTGGCAGTCTGACTTAAATGATTATAGTAAGTAGCGATGCATCTGTGCTAAAACTTCGCATTTCTTTAGGAAGGAAATGTTTGCTCTATGTGGAGAGGCAGAATAAAGCATTTTGTACTGTTGAAGGTTAGAGGAGTGGGCTTGGAGGTTGTGTGTGTGGGTAAGGCTGGGTCCTCTGCAGGTCCTGAGCACGCTGGCCTCAGCATCTCATGAAACTCGTTGTCCTTGCTGGCCAGTGTCGGTAATCTGAAGTGTTCAAAACTCTTGACATGCATAGGGGGGGGAAAAAAAAAAGTAGTTTTAATATTACTCATGGGAGGGGGCAGTGTCTGTATTCCCATGCCTTGCTCTCCGGAGGCCAGGTTTCAAGCTTTCTCTGCCATCAGGAGGTTGTTCGCTTAATCGATGCATGTGTGGTTTTGGTGGAAGATTTTCACATGACTCTGGGAGCTGGGGGCTCAAATATAAAACCTGTCTGTTGGGCTTGTGAAACCTGGTAGCAACGCTTTGCTCAACTTCCAACTAAACAGCTTTGAGGTCTTTCATGAGATGAAAGGCTCCATGGGTGAAGCCTTGAAACTGTCTGTTGCTGAGTTGATGTAGAAATGACCACATTCAGACAACTCGGACCTTTGCTTTGTTGTGCTGTTTGGGTGGGGGATCCTTTGTCTGCTGGCTTGGCAGCCATTGGGACTTCTCTCCACGTACTGTCCTTGTCTGCTTTTAAATGTAAAACCAGAGTTAAACCTACTTCCACTCCAAACTAACAAGATGCACGTTTGGTCCATTTAAACACGCTAATACGCATTCAAAAAGGCTCGTTTGTCTGCTTTGTTTTGTAGTCCTATTTGTAGCAGTCACTAGCAGATGAGGTGGAGAGTCTTTTTAATAATTTTTATGCAGAATATAGAACTCTTACTTTCATATTGAAGTCGGCTTTGGATGTCGTCCTGAAAAATATTTCCAGACTGTTCACCGTGACCCTGCTGTGCCCCAGAAACATTAAATTCAGGGCTTGTCTCCTTGGGAGGCTGTGAGTGTAAAGCCTGGGGATGGTGCTGGGTTTCGAGTGCTAGAGGTTTGCAGGCGTGGAGGGAGGGCAGGTTACCGGCAGCGGCAGCGCAGGCTTTCATTCAGCACCTTGTCCATGTGCTTTATCTGGGATCTTGAGAGATGGCTCTCCAGGGTAAACCTGGGGAATGGAGCTGAGTGATGCGCTTCCAGGGATGCCCGGGTGGAGGCTTCCTCGCGAGCTGTTCTGCTTGCCCCATAGGAGTCCTAACCTGCACAAATCCCTGCAGTGCCTCGCAAAGTTGGCTTTCCATCACACTTGTTGACTGCTTTGAGACTTCAGCCTCCTCATTGATATCTCTGTGCCATGGGGCGTAGAAACTTCTGTTGTCTTTGAGCTAACGTGTACAGCACCCGCCATCCTGAGCCTCTCCTTGCATGTTCTTGCATGAGATTCATATGCAGCCTTGGATGTGCAGAAAGCCTTCTGGGCTGGTGAGAGGTGAGCGTAAGGGAGAGCCTCCACGTGGTCATACAGGCAAGAGCGTATTGCCCTCTCCAGGTCTGTTTTTGACTTGTTCAGATCACTGCTGAGATCATATCCATTGCAAATATGCTTGTTGTGTCAAAGTCTTATCCATAGGAGAGGTTAAATAAAGAATAGGTAAGAATGCTCTTTAGCCGAATTTTAAATTTCAGCCAGAGATTATAGATGAAAATCTTTGTCTTCCCTTCTCACCTGCCTGATCCATGATTTGCAGGTGAAGCTGTTGAGGCAGTTAAAAGAAATGACAAAACTGAGAGTTGCTTTGCACAGAAAAGGGCAGCCTGATTAGCACTGGTTCAGAGGCTGACATTGTTGGTGACTGTTCAGGTAATTGGCAGATATTTGTGAAAGTGTTTTCCAGTCTCAAGAGAATTGCCAGTTTTGGCATCGATGATTATTGCTCTGTAATTGTGATTGGAAAGAGTGTGGGTCTGTGACTAGAGACTTCCTTTTCTGCCTGGGAAGCCTTGGTGACCCAGTCTGAACGTGGGAGGAACGTGCCCCCAGGTTGTAAGTGGTCAGCTGTACAGCAAAAGGTGTGTACGGATGAAGCAAGCAGTTCCCAAACAGTTGGAAAATTGTGTTTCCATTCTGCTCAACATGCGATGAGCTTACTAGAAGAGACTCATTCAGATTGATAATGAAAACTGGAAATAGTATTTACTGGGATTTATTTGACAAATCTGATAATTTGGATACAGGTTTGCAAGTATTTTCTTTCCTTTTTATGCACATCTGAGTGTACGTGTCTGTATGTGTATATTACAAAACTAGCCTGGTCTTCATCGAAATAGCCTGCTAATGTTTTGCCTACCTTTATCAAGACGCAGCATGAAAGGACGACTCTGATTCATATTTTTTAAGGGATGTTATTCTGACCTCAAAAACTGATACTTCCTTAGCCAGTGCCAGAAAGTCCTTTCTGTGGTTTCAGTCCCCATTTCTTTAGCAATTAAGAATCGAGTGGCATCAGATTAACAACTGATTTTAATAGCCACTTCAGCCACCTTCGTCATGGGGAGGAAGCGTGCAGGGCTTCTGCAGAGCCTCAGAGCTCTGCGCTTTGACCTCAAGTGACCAGGCGCAAAAACCAGTGCAACTCTTGAACGGAAAGGTCTGCATCATTCAAACTGTGCTGACTCTTGTCCAAGAACACACTGTTTACCTGTTCCTTCCAAACTGGTCAATCTTCTGCAAGACCGAGATCTGATTTTTTTTTTTTTTTTTTTTTT
>Ga0065711_1008131_pt1 | contig 25583 bp, 13 predicted proteins | sample Hoacrofraction12_FD_59098 | JGI IMG/M metagenome (GOLD analysis project Ga0065711, IMG submission 59098) | Hoatzin crop microbial communities from Cojedes, Venezuela - Epithelial fraction 12 v2 (version 2) | ecosystem: Host-associated > Birds > Digestive system > Esophagus > Crop | place...
GACGTCTGCATCGAGTTTGGGAGCCTTGACGGTCGGCTTGGAGAAGACCACGCTGGGCACCTTGACTTTCGGCATGTGAATTTTCATGCCACCGCCCTCAGCTTTGCCGGTAGCCACCTCCAGGCCGCCTTCGGCGTCGGGGCCCTGCAGGGCGAGTTCGCCCTCCGGGACTTCAGAGTCACTCAACTCTATTTTTGCACCTTGTCTTGATGTCTGTTTTCTTTCCCTCTCACTTATCTCACTTTCCGTTTGCCCTGTCTCATCTTTTGCAGTTACCCAGGTAAATGTAGGTAATTTAAACTTTGGCAGTCTGAATTTGCTTTCTTTTTCCTCTATATCTTTTCCTTCTGTCTTCATGCCAATGTCCATTTGCAAGGATTTAGCACTTGTGGGCATGCCATCTTCATCTTTCTGTGCCTTTTTTACAGCATCTGTGGTTTCATCTGCGCTTTCTTCTGTTGACATTTTCTTGTTAGCTTTAGGTGTTTTTGCCATTTTGAATGATGGCATTTGTATTTTCCAAGTAGATACTTCTGATTCTGCCTCAGACACATGAGGTTTCACATCCAAAATCCTGTTGTCCTCTGAACTTATGTCAGCTGTTGTTTCTGGTACTGAATGTGGAATATTGCTTCCCAGTTTTGTGTTTTCAATCTTTGACTCTTTGCTTTTAGGCTTTGAAACCCCAAATTTTGTTTCCTGTATTGTCAGTATGTGTGTGTCTTCTGCTTTTTTTTGTCCTGTTTCCAATGTGTCAGTTGTTGTGCGTAATTCTGCTTTAGCAGTCCCTATTTCGAGACCTTTTACCTGTATAGATCCTTGTGCAGTGTTTTCCATCATGTCTATGTTAATTCCACTTTCTCCTTCTGTTTTATCTCTTGTTGCTTTCTGTTTCTTTTTTCGGGATTTTGATAATGCTTGTGGTGATTGTTTAGTTGGACTTTCTTTCAGATCAGGTGTTTCTAAACCAGGCTTTGATATCTTTGTTGTTATAGCTGGTATTTCAGGTACGGTAAATTTTGATGTTGAGTCCTTGTCTTGATCTTTTCTAATGCTGATTTCAACTTCAGGGCATTTTTTTGAATGAGATGGAATGCCATTTTTCATATCTTTTAAGTCTTTTGTTAAAGTTTCACATACCTCCCCTTTTTTTATTTCATAAGCAGGAGATGTGGTATATTCAACATTTAGTATTTCAGGATTTTCCAGGCTGATGTCTTCTTTATGTATTTTTTCTCTTTCAGATAACAGTGTCGTTTTTACTTCTTTTTTTTGCTTGTCTTGTGCTTCTGCTTTGGATCTGTGCATTTTGAATCCAATGCTAGGGAACTTCAGTTTCTTTTGGCTTCCTTTTTTTTCTTTGATATGGACTTCTTGTTGAAATTGAGACTCTGTGTCTGTGCTTGTGGGGGAAATATCCTGTATAGCAGGCTCATACGCATCTGACGTACTGTGAGATCTTCTGTGTCCCAGTATCTTTTTATTTTTAATTGTCTGGAATTTTGGCCATGATAATCTGTCTTTTTTAGGTCTCTTGCTTCTTCCAACCCTTTGGCTTACAATTAATGTTTCCCTGTCTTCTTCAGAAATGGCTTTTCCTGAAACATGCAGTGTTTCTTCGGGAATGCTCTCACTGAGTTCTTTTTCCTGAAAGAACAAATAGTAGGCAGAAGATTAAAAGTAAACTAAATATAGATGCAACACAAAATAAAATACATAATATACAAAATAAAATACATAATAGAAAATATGTAGAAAAATGCCCCTTTTATTCACACTATCTATGTGTTATACAAAAAACTCCTGAAAACGGTGTATATAATTCAGGCAGAAACTGCATAAAACAAATGCATTATATGACTGCAATATGTGGATTTCTGAAGGTTTATGTTCTTTGCAAAACATTGCAATAAATAGAGGTTTCTATATGTATCTCTATATATATGTCTGTACAAATATGTACATAATATTTATGTATAGGTATACAAAGAGAAAAATAATGTTGAATGTGATGGAGACCTATGAGCAGATCATGTCTATGGAGTTATCAGTGATTAAACACACATTTTTAAGAGAAAATTTAATTGGTGAGCTTTTGAGAAAAATACTTATCGATATTTTACATTTTGGAAAATGCTGAATATAAACATCACAGATCTTATCTGAGCCTGTCCTATCTGTGGACACTTAACAACTAAAACATACTGACTCACTAGAGAACTATGCTCTTCTACCCTAACTCAAGGCTGTGGCTTTGTCAAAAATCTATAGTCTTCCCCAGGATATTTATAAAGCTGCAAATATTGTTTGAGATTTTTTTCTTCTAATGAATATTCATGCTAGTAAGTTTACACACATGCCTAAGTCTTAAGAAGACATAATTGTGTATTTTCTGGTCTCTTTCCACACAGCACATTACTACGGTGTTATCCAAATTTTTTAAACTAATCAAATAACTACCTGGCTTAATCTTTCCTTTTTGTACTGGGCTGTAGAGTGCATGTGTTCTAGCTCTTCCTTCCCAGCAATTTTTCTTTTGAGGCTGAATTGGACTCTGTACGGCTCGGAATATTGGAGAATCTTGAGTGCATCTTCATATTTGATATTATCAAAAAATATTGTAGCACTTAGAAGCTGATCACCTGCAAGTGGAGTCAGACATAATTTTAATTCGTGTTTTCTTGCAGTTTTTTAGATTCTATTGAAATAATGATCATTTAAAAAAAATTATCACATTCCATTTATTTAAAATACAAAATTATGTTCACATAATAAAGACACAGAATAGTTAAGGCTACAAAGGACCTCTGGAGATCTGGGAAGGGTCAGGTCTACATGCAGTCAGGTGTTGAATATTTCCGAGGATGTTGACTCCACAACCTCTCTGGAAAACCTGTTCCACTGTCTGACCACCCTGACAGTAACAATGTTTTTTCTTAGATTTTTCAGTATTTAGACTGTAGACTTTTGTTCTTGTTTAAATCATCATTTATAGTAGTTTTGTAGCATAGTTTTGTGAAAGAATAAAAGGCAAGTTCTTCATGAATGTGATGAGTTGGGTTTTTTTACATTTCAGTAGTGTATACGATGCTGTCTATGTATCTTTTTCGCTGTTCCAGTGAAAATTATATATTTTTTATGGTATACAAAAAAAATCACATTTCATTATTGTTTAAGAAACTGATCCCTGAAATTATTAATATGGAAAGATGAATCTCGCATATAGTATTGGTTGGTTTGGGATCTACTATTTATCTTACCTAAAGAGATGACAGATCAGGTAGGTATCTATACGCACACACAGCTACATTCCTGATTATATGAAGATATTTTAAAAAACAAAAAACAACTGAAAATCAGACTGTACCTTCTCTCAGACTAAATATTTTTGAAGCAGGAGATTCCTTAAGTACTTTTTTAATAAATATTCCTTCATTTCCTCCACCTGTCACACTAAAACCACTAGCACCAGCTTCCACTTCTGTTTTCAGGGTCACTTCCATTGTCTCCTAGAAATAGAAAAAGATGTGAATTTATAATTGTTATCCATTCCTATCAAAGTGTTCTACACTATTCAACAATAAAAAATGGAGTGTCCTCACATATATTTTCAGTAGCTCCAGACAAATTATCTAAAATAGAGAATGTACTTGTTCAGAGTGGGTTTGATTCTGTTCTATATAAGAATTAAGCACGTGTGTTAGGGTTATGATGGATTGGGGCCATAGGGATAATAGGTTGCAATTTCAGAACATAAAACTTATGGAATCTTTTGGGCTGAAAGACTGTATTTTCTGTGAAGATGTCAAGCACCTGAACTAGAGTCAATGGGCCAGAAAAGTCAGACGAAGAGCTTATGCTGTACTGTACTCAAACCAGAGAAGTCTAAAGAATGCTAGAAAGAATTATGGAATGACCCCAAACAGGATACGTAAGTGTTCATGCCTGCACCACAACTAAGGAATTTGTGAAGTTCCTGGTCAAAACAGTTCTAAAGTGACTCTTTGCCTATTTGTCCTTCCCCCTGTTCACCTGTCCACACCTGTGTGTTGTAACGGACTTTATTATTTTGCAAACCACATGCCCAAAACTACTGAATGCTTTTTGACTGACCTGTGGGTGACTCTGTTTTGATTTATCTGTAGAATGTTTTTTATTTTCTTCTTGAAGCTGAAAAATAATTTGCAATTTTTTAGTGTTCGGAAGTCGTGCTGTTGTAAAGTACAACAAAAGTCCTACATCAGTTAAAATCCCCGGTTTACACTAATAACTGAGGCTGACGTTAATGGCAACAGAGAAAAATTGGGATCTACACATGCAATGTACAACTTGAATGATTCATCTGTATTATTCCCAGTAGTAAATTAGACGTCAAGACCTCCCTACATTGTACCAAAGTTTGCAAGAAATGAACACCAGAGACCAATTGTATTAAGACATTGGGAGATTTTCTGTGTGTTACTCGTGTAGCACATTTCTTATACTTCCATCTTTGTGAATATACATTTTTTTAATTTATTTGACTTCGACATGAATTTCAAACTGTTGCCTGCTTACCTTAACATGATTGTACAAATCAAATCTTTAACTTTGAATAACCAAGGGGTGCAGTTAATTACTGAATACTTATTAGTTAGATTCACGCCAGTTAAATATTCTGATAGGGAAAGCATTGTGATTTCCTGACACTGTCTGCCTCAGGTCCTTTAAGGAATTAAGTGAAATGCATTTTTTGCCAAGAAACAAGAACATGCCCAACAACAAGTCCAGTACAACATAAAACCATCAGTCAACATGGCCTTGATTTTGGTGGCAACAGAAAGACAATATGGCTGCAACAACATCCTGCTACATGACATATGAGTCTCGGCTAGTTGTAGGAGCTAAAGCCCCTTGAATCAGCTTGGTAAAGCCATGACTGTATGAAAACTCAGTGCCTTGCCTTTAAATATTCTTCCTCTATGGAATATTCATAAACTGGAGAGGATCCTTGTGGCCTTGGACGAATGTCTTCTACTGCCACTTCATTAACCTGTGGAAAAGAAATGAGTGATGGGAAAAGAACACCCACCATTAAACAGTGACCCATATTTTTAGGAGAGTTTTTCTATTTAGGCATAGTTTGCTGTGTACAAATCATTCATTAGTAACGGTGGATGTAGGATAGCAAATAACTTTTTCTTTAGGTCAAGAGTAAATGTGATTTTCATTTAAGAATATTACTCAAGAACACAAGGGACAGACTCCTGAGAGACCAAAACAATAGAATGCTGATTTTGGTTTTCTTTGTGTATTGTATGCACCTATGGGCTGAACAGACTGAAAGTACTGACAGATCAATTAGTAATAACTGAAAAAGGTAATAAAAATTTCCTTCCCTGCTTTATTTGCACACCTAGCATTTGCATCCTGCAGCTTCAGACTTTATTGCCCTCTATAACCAAGCAAACCATGGAAGAGTCCCAGCAGAAATTTCTGCTGACAAGCACTTGGAATGCTCCCTTCTGGAATCAAAAGATAAGGAATCTCCTAAACCAGCTAAAGCTTTAAAGAGCAGTTACTGTAGTCAACAGCCATGTAGTAGTTTGCTAAGTCTTGGTATCAAACTTATACTGGTGGATCATGACAAAGAGCAGATTGCTTTATATTGAAGCATCATTCTGGCTTTTGAGCTGGCAGGAGAATCTCAAGCAGAAAGACAACATTTTTAATGGGAAGAAAAATCACCAGCAAGGTAACTGCCAAACCTCCATCCCAGAAAAACTCAACTCTAAAAAACTCACAGAATCTTCATCCTCTGCATCCGCATCCACATCAGCATCTCCCGGAGGCTCGGATGGTCTCAGCTGTCGTCCGGAACCTGAAAGCAGCAAACAGGTCATTGATGTCCGCAGGAGCCGCACAGAGTACAGAGCAACCAGCTTGCGAGCTGAAGCCCCCTGGAGCAGCATGCCTGGGGCACACACAGGGCTGGCTACAGAAAGGTCTGCTTTCATCCAGACTCCTTACCTCAGGTCTCATCAGGCCGATCTTTCCAAAGATACCAGAAATATTAATACCCAGAAATGCAAATGCCTTTATGAAGGAAAAAATCCCCAGATTGGAGAAAAACGTAGAACTAGAAGTTGGTCAGATTTTGTTTTGATTACCAAGAGAGCTTGAGGTGTGTATTAGGCAGAATTAGCAGGGTTTTGGCAACAGTGTGTCTGTGGGGTGGTCTCTGTGGGAGAAGGTCATGGACCACCCTGTGCCAGATGGAGCTTCTTGCAGCCAGCTCTGCCTGTGATGCTGAACCGATCAGAGGAGTTTATGGCACCTCTGTGAAAACGTGTTTAAGAAAGGGTGGCAAACACTGAGAAAAAGGGACAACATCACTGGAGGAGGAGGAAGACAGAGAAGACCACACCAGAGCAGGAAGACAGAAGAGCGACAGCAGAGCAGGAGAAATGCTGGAGCAATATAGGAGCTCAAGCAGGGGCTGGAGGAAGAAAAGCTGCTTGAGCAGGGGCAGAGAGGAGAAGGCTCGACTCTGACGGGGTCGGTGGCTCGTGGAGGAATCCACCCTGGGGCAACTGAGCGTGAAGCAAGGAGTGGGAACACGAAAAGCAGTCACCATCTGCTGACCCCCATCTCCCACACCACCTCTCACCTCCCCAGAGAGACCGAGTATAGCTCACAGTGAGGGGACTGGAGACCAGAAAGAGGGAAGCAGGGGGCCTGAGGTGATTTTTCCTAAGTGATTTTTTTTTTTTTTTAAATATCAGAATCAGTAATCAGAAGTTCATTAATTGGCAATAAATTAAATTGATGGAAACTTCTGGTCTTGAAACTCTTCCTTGCTTCTGGTAGAGGTCTTAAAACATGAGCTGGAGAGTAAACATCGTGAAGCTTTGATAATCATAAAGACTCTGCTTTCCTGTTTTTTTTTTTTAAAGTATTGTGGGCAGAGAGAGATGAGGTGGAGGAGATGGACTGTTTGAAAGTATGATACTGTCAAAATGCCTTAAACTGGGCACCAAAGAACGAAAACAGCATGAATACATCATGATTTTCAGCGATCTGGGCTTAACCAGCAGAGGACGGTGTGGCTGAATTACACAGTCTCTGATGCACAGGCTGTTGTAACACGCGCAGAAGTCCTTCTGCTGATAACCGCGTCTCTTTCCTGTCTCCATGCTCCATGTTTTTCAAGCCATCAGGCTGTCTAGCTCCCTCACACTCAGTGCTGCAACTGCCATTAGTATACATGATTTTGGCTCTCCTAAACAGACCCTCTGGCTTAAAAATATGCTCCAATACTAGAGAAGACAACCGCAAGCAAAGCTGTGCAACTCGTTCATTGTCTGCTTTAAATGAAGAATGCTTGGGCTGGAACACAACATTTCTGCATGTGGATATTACATGCTGCATGTGCAGACAAGCTGGCATGATTTATGCATGTATGCAATCACTCTAACTCACATAAGTTGCCAAGGTCTTGCTAAAATGGCTGTGATTTTCTAGCCTTTCTTCATAGTGTTCTGGTCTCCTACATTTCTTTTTTTCCTTGACTTTTTTGAAGATGAAATTATTTAGTACAGGCAGGGTTTTGAAAGAGTTATGCCATGTGATCAGTGATGGACTACTTTATTAAGATAAATGGAAACAGTGTGCTTCCATTGGGAATATTCCTTGTCAGTGTGTGGGCCAGATTTCCAGACTTCATAGAGTAGAAGGCATCCTCATCAGCCACATGTACATCATCTTCACTCGAGAGAATAAGGATTAACTCAGAATACATCCGAGCTGCCAGACCATATCTCTTTTAGCTTTCACAGGACTAGTCCTGATGCCTGCGATGGTCAATTCTAGAAAATAGTCTTAATGCAGACCCTAATTCAGATAAAGATCTGCATAAATTGGCTTGATTTTTTTTCAAAAGCTCTAGCATTTCCAGTTTTCAGAAGTTCAAGAACATTGGGAAATGAACATGACCTTGTCAAAAAATTTAGATGTGGATTTATGAACCCGATTTTAGGAATTTCTGCTTGAAAATTCTAGAATCCATTCATGAAGCTCTTCACCACATGTATTTTAATAAACATCATATGAGGAGAAGAGCTGCAGGACTGAGGCTTGATTGTTTAATTTGCTTAGTACTTCTAACGATTCAGGTGCCAACAGCAAATTTTATGGCTGTTACTAAAATTCCAAGAAATAGTAAGGACTTAGTCTGGCGGCATTGCCTAATTTTTCACTTGGGAGAATCCCACCCACAAGCCCTGCAGTCCAGTAGAATGACTTCACAGAATATTGCTTGGACTGCTAGAGCATTTGCTCTTCACTGTAGGACTTCAAGGTTCTTTACAGCATTGATCCCTGGTGGCTGCCAACAATTTTGCTACTGAAAAAGAAAAAGGAAAGAATCATCTGGGAGAATTCTTGGACTTGTTCAGTGCTGTTTCTCTTGTTTTACGGTGATGTAACTTCAGTGACATTTCAGTTGTCTAGAACTGGAGCAATGCAGGTACGGGGTGCCTCATTCTCAGGACTTGAATGCTCCTGCACAGTTTATGCAGCGGATTTATCACTATCCAGAGAAGGTGACTCTGAGTCTAGTGTACTGCAGCTATCCCGCAGGTTCTAACAGAGGAAAAACTGCTAAAATTAGATGTTTTAAACAAAGCATTCTTAGAATGATCAGGTGACCAACACCTTCAAAATCTTCCTGTTGCTAAGAACAGGCTACTCATAAAATCCAAGAGAATTAGATCACTTCCCGCAGTGAGACCTGAACACTTATTTCCCATTGGGATGCCATTTTAAAACAACAAATGACACTGCCAAGTCTTGTTCAGCATGGATGTAGAGAGGGCGACCCGGCCTGTATGACATCTCATCTGGGCCTGGACCAGGAGAGAAGTTTCTTATTTTCCACCAGCCGTTGACCAAGCAAAGAAGTGCTGTATGAGGCACAAGGGTGGCTTCACATGCTTGGCCAAGTATTGGCAGATGGTTGCTCTCCTTGTCCTTGCTGGAGAGGCTGTGGATCAAGGTTTCCAAAATGTCACCAGAAAAAAAAAAAAATCCTCTTCTGTTAAGATGCAAATCTGTTGCATAAAAGGCTTCTTTCACCCACCTCATGATGGGCAGGAAGAGAAAGAGTCCTCCTGTGAAAGTCTTTAGAAAACTGTTACCTCTCCTAAATGGCGATAGTAAGACTCTTACCTACAAAACTGAGCAATAGACTACTGTCCCCAGGACTAATACAGGTGTGGCTGAGATTGCATGGCCGGACATCAGCTACACAAATGACCTCCTCTCCCAAAGGCTCACACTGAGGCCTTTGCACCCATCCTATTTCCCCAAACTCTGCCTACATGTGTATTAATTCTCCCCTCTACCATAGCTAACCCATGCCATGAAAGACTACTTGTGCCCCTGATTCCTACTGTAGACTAAAATCTGGTTCAGATTTTTCCTGATTCAGAACACATTAAAAACATATCTGTAAAAGAGGGGAATTACATTACATTGATGAATTCCATTTTCAGCAAAGCCTTCTTTCTGTGTATAGAAGACTGTGCCAATAGACTATGATTTATATGCATGTCATTCTCATGCCACAAATAGTAGTGATGCCAACATTTTATAGGTTTTAAGTTTTTTTTATAAACCCTGTACAATCAATGCTTTGTTCAAAATGTTTTCATAAACAAGATGGAATTTACATCAGTGACTACTTCTACTAGCCGCTGAACTGACTGCAGAACAAGGGAATTTTTTGAAAGTAGGCAGTAGGAGTTCTATAGGCTGGAACATTTTTGTATCATATGACTGAAAAGTGTATTTGCTTTTTTAAATGCAATTTTTAAAAAATTATTTTATTTTATCTTTAATCTAGTAACCCAGCTGGGCTGCTTTGGGTAAAATCATGAAAACATAAAACCAGGTTATTTTTTCAGTATTCACATTCAGTGGGTAACAGTCTCCAAAACCACATTTGAGATATTATAACAAATTTCAAGTGTGACTGTATCATTGACTTCAAGTCAATTGTGCATTAATAGTTTTAATAGGGACACTGACACATAAAATTGCCATAATCTGTATACTTTAAAAATCAAATAAAACAGCAAACAGAAATACTGGAGATGATGTTAAAAAACGAAACAATAACTTCCTTTGCTGATCATCCTAGCTTCCCTTTCTCTGCAATTCTTTGATTTGGGCTGTCTGCTTTTTAAGATTTTGTACTAAATTTATGTTTGCATATGAATGTAGTAAATTTAAGGAAACTGTTCTTATCTTTAGCATATAACTTGTTCTCACACCAAATTCTTAGGCATTATCTTTCCTGCTAAAAGTAAGGCCCCTGAAAGTGGCTTTGTTTTTTTTTATTTTATTTAATTTTGTTCTGTTTTTTTTGTTGGAAAGAACTAAAACACAGTTAATGTGTTGTTTTCCCTGGGATTTTAATGTAGATCAGTTAAAACTGACATTGTTGCAAAGCACTCTGTATGTAGGTTGTAGATGTAGGTTAAGTGTTGCTCATTCTCTAGTAATATCTTTACCAGAAGAGGTTCCTCCTTGCCACGTACTGACTGGCATGGGTTATCTAACTTCACTTCAACAACTAGTTGCTTTTAACAGAAACCTGATCTGTGGTGAACATCTGTCCACAGGTGAAAACTTGTATGCTTTGTTCATTCATTAATTATATTATATTATTATATAACTATAATTCATTATTAGTAGTTAATGTATGAAGGTCACAACCTGTGCCTTTTTTTCTGCTAGGATTTTAATATTTGCTAGTTACCATTTCTCAGCTATGCTAAAAAACAAACAGTCCTGTTTGTGCTGTATTGGGGGAAACTAATAGCTGTGAGTCCACTGCCAGTTAGAAGACTCAAGCCTTGACACGTGGGCAAGGCTGGGACATCTTTAGATCAGGTCTTTTCTGACAGTGCAAAGTACACTCTGGGCACATAACCTGATTTGTATTATTAATAAGGAGAAGGAGTAGTGAATAGTTGCAAGGCAAACAACAACAATAATAATTTAGGGTCATTGTCACTTTTGGCACTGTGTTCAAAGAATTCAAACATGTAGGTCAGCAGTTTTCACAGTGTTCCCTCATGTGCTTATGCCTGGTTGTAAATCAGGTTGTGCATCACTGCTGTCACGGACAGCTTCAGGTGGCTCCTGTGTCAGAGCCCTCTCCCTGCAGCCATCGGTCCCTGTACCTGTGGGTCTGTCTGTCCCTGTGCCCTCAGGCACCTTGTTGTGGGTCTGTCATTTCTCACGCATACGTGGCTAGTCACTGCTATTGCATTGCTCCAGAATCCCTCCTATTTTTTAAATTAGACCTGATTTTTTCCCCACAGCTTGTTTTTCCTCTCTTGCTGGTATTGCAGTTACTGGGATTCCTTTTCTCCCCTCAGAGTTCTCAGAGCCACCTGAGCAGTTCTGCTGCAAAGCCCCACAGCCCCTTCTGATTCACACCTTATATTTGAAATAGGGAATATTTAGAATAGTTAGAATGTTTAAAATTGTGGGTCTCAGTTCAGGAAAGCACTTGACAACAGGAATGTTATGCACAGGCTTGGCATTCGTCTTGGCCTCTCAAGAGCACTTTTCCAGATAGGTAGGTTCACCTGACTTTAGTTTACTAAGAAATTTTTCACTTTGGCGTTGTGGGCAAAAAGGCAGCAATTCAAACATTTACTTTTTCTTTGGCAACCTCAGTGCTTCAGTTTCTAAGTCTGCTTCTTTTTTATACCCATCACAATCCACTGTCCCTATTATTTTGATGAGCTGTTAAATTAACGCACCTTGCAGTGAGTTCTTTGGGTTTCCTGGGATATCCCAGAAGACTGGAGACTGATGAATAAATGTAGCTCAACCAGCCAATTAAAATGTCATTTCAGCTAGGCAATGTCATCAAACATATGAGCTATTGCATTCTTGGTTTGGTTTTCTTAAGGCTGCCATGACTGAAAAATAGCCTAAATCAGAATTTTTTAAAAGCCTTCACAGACAAAGTTACAATGACAGCAGAAGGACCATCTCTTCCATCCCAGCTACCGTTTTCTGGATACAAACATGAATTTTTTGCCCTTTAAAGAACTATTTTCACCGCTTTCCAAAATCAGCTGTGCTAAAGATCTCTGAATCCATGAGCAGATCTTTGTGTTCTGCTAACTGCATCAATTGGCTTGACGAGACAGAATTTGCCAATCGCTGCGCTGAAAATGTTGTGCAAATGATATGTACAGGCACAAAAATAGTTACTCATATCAGCAGCCACCTGAAATGTTTCACTATTTCTCTTTGTTTCCCCCAGAGTTTTTTCCTCAGCTCAAGTTAAAAATGGAAGTGGTGACCTAATGCCAAATTAAAGAGGACTAAAAGTCTTGCGATACCATAATGCTTCAAGGTCTATTGCTGAAAAGAAACAAACCACGGTAGGTTTGTTGTCCAGAACTGCTGTCTGGAGGCTACACCACAAAGTGCATCTGCTCTAATACCATACCTTGGGTTATGCTGTGAATTTCCTTAAGCGTAAATGCCAAGGTTAAGTGTAAAGGTCATGAACAGGAACAACTAGGAACATACGAATGTCACGGCGCTGCTCAGTGTGCGGGTCGGCTGCAGCAGTTCAGAACAATCATCCTCACCACCCAAATCCTCCTGGGCAGTTTGGTGGAGGAGTGATGTCCTTCCAAGCACGAAATGTTGAAGGAAAATGAGTCTGCAAACATCAGTTGGTGACGAAAGGAGTCTGAAAGTGTCTGCAAATAAACTCTTTTATGCATGCACTGTGTTCTTTGAGGAAGCTGCCACGAGGTTTGAAGCACAGCCCATGGCACAGCCTCTTGCACAGCCTATGTAGGTTTGACATGAGCTCCAGCAGGCCCATGGCATTCCCAGTAAATAGCTCCAACTATGCTGGAGAAAACCATCAGTGAAAAATCAAAAGGTTCTTCTTATACAGAGATTTCCTAGCACATTCCAGAGACCTGGATACGTTCCATTGTCCTGCAAGATCCCAGGGACTGAGTTACAACAACTGCTGGGCAGGGCTCTGGGGCATGGCAGGACCGCGGTGGGAATGCCGCGGCTGTCACTCTATCCAGGCAGGGCACATGGCAACAGGGAGATGCGGGCGCAATGTCACGGAGAAGGCTGCCTCTCCCAGCCCTCCATCGCAGGAATGTAATCTTGCTTCACTTGAACCACTGCCAGCGAAACAGCGGGGACACCCAGTAACTCCACCTAGACAAACCAGCTTGTCAGCTCTGAAAGGAACTGTTGCCACAGTTGAAAAAGCAGGCATTCTGCCTCAGAAAAAGTGATAAAGTGAGGAATAGCATCTCCCCTTTAGTGTTTTCCCCCTGCCCTGTGCTGGCAGTAGGACCCTGTCCACCAAGCCCTGAAATTCTGGTCTCCCTGACTCTTTCTGTGGGATGAAGACAAAGGACTAGTCAGTGGAATGAAGATAAAGATTTTGCTGCTAAAGGGGTTTAACAGGCCTAATTATCTGCAGGACGCTATCAGAACCAGCTAGGTCTGTCTCTAAGCTATACTCCTGCCTTTGTTTTGCATTTGGTTCGGTAATGCCCCCGGCTGCACTCTGTCACTGAGCTGCATACTTGTACTGTGATGAATGTAGCTCAGACTTTGGAGCCAAACGCGGGGGCTTGTAGCGCAGCCGAGCTAAAGGAGCAGCTACTCCCAAATAACCAACGTGTGAATAGTTTCCTTCCATTCAAGGCATGAACAAGACGTTTTGATTCAATGCCTTGGTATGTTAAGCTGCCCTTGTCAGCAGTTAGAGTGCTTCATTAAAAGCCTTCAAATCATCTCATCTCAAAACCTTCTGAAAACAGAAAATACATCTACGTTACAATCACCAGTCTCCGTGTCCGGCTGGAGACCTGTTCATGAAGTTAACTCCTACTCTTATCAAAAGGAATGGTACTCTGCTTTGCAAAGTACATCCAAGTAGAGAAATGTGTAGGGAATCAAGGTTTCTTACAGATCATACCGAGCTCTGTAGGATTTTATAGAGCATTTTCTACAGGTTGACTAATATCAGAGGAGATGTGGAAGAGCACTGGCAACGAGGAACAGATATAAACACTACCATAAAAAGAGAAACTAACTGCCCCCAGATGAAAAGGAGAGTGAATGGCTTTCCTGTGAGTGTGTGTTTATTGATAAGCTCTGCCCACAGATTTAAAACTATTAAAAGCATGCCTGCTCACACTTCACAGAGGAGCAAAACCTTTATTGAAATGGATCAGAAAGGAGCTCTTTATTTTTACAGTGGTCCATCTTTCCTCCAATGGTAAAGATAAATTTCATAGAATCCATAGGACATTTCAGAGCATGAGAATAAACCACTCTGCTGGGGCCCTGCACAGACTTTCTCAGCTTGAGTCATATTTAAACATGAAAAGCACAGGGGATGTTTTATTTTTGCTTGCAATTGTCAAATTGAAATTTCCCAGATCCTGAGTTAATGAGTTTCATCCAGCTATCACCATTTTTTCATTACTTGGCTATATAGGAAATGTAATTTTGTCAGATCCACATAGCTCTTCTGGTACAAAATAAAATATTTACTAGAATATTTTATTAGTCTGATATTTCACTTGTTGCTAAAAAAGAGTAATGCTTCATAGGAGTAACATAGTGTTTGAAAATAAGTTCTCAGCTGATGTTTGTTGTAGGAACATGACTAGAATGATGTCCGAAAGAGGCACCAAAAGCAGGCAGCAGTGGCTGATACTTGAATTTGTGTCTCCTGGTCCACCCATCCTCTCACTAGCTAAAATACAGCTGCAAGTGGCAGGGTGAAAAAGGCAGCTGGAGAAATGCTGATGGCACCTACCAGATGACCACAAGTTCAGTGCTGTTTCCCCCTACCCAATGGTTCTATCACAGAAGTACAAGCTCTGCATCGTCTCTGCAGTTTTAGTCTAATGACTGCCTGAAGGGTAGGTGTGTCTGTGTCTGTGTGTTTGTCTTAGGCAAGAATTTTTTCTTTCTCTGGTTTTACGTGACAGAATGGGTTTCCAATGTGTATTTTACTTCCTGAATGAATTCCCATGGTGTTCTGGTGTATAATTATTGTGATGATGGTGTGACAGTAGGACCCTCTCTGATAATTATCAATTATGATATTTTTCCAGGACTCTAGGGTCTCTGTTCTCACAAAGTCAGTAAGAGAAGGGAATCACTTTTTGGCAATTGTTGTTATGTAGGTCCTAGCTCCTGGACTGAACCAGAATTGCTTACCACCTTTTTGGACAGGGCAAAGGTGGGTTAGAGATTCTTAGCCAAATAAAGCAATAAAGACTGGTCTAATCCACTGTGATCCTCAACAGTTTTATCTCCTGGGACTCTCAACAATTTTATCTCTTAGGGTATAACACTTATACTTGCAATTGAGTCTCTACCAGTGTTGTAAATTGTTGCACAGATGCTCAACTAAAATCTCCCAGGGGGTCACTGTCCATCTGGATGGTCTGGATTTTATGGTCTTCAGCAGCATGTTGCAAGTGAAGTGCTCTCACTTGATTACCAGCTTACCAGCTTCAGAAACCCTAGCAGTAACTACTCTGCAGTTATTCGGTTATCCGACATATTGATGAGGCACGTTGAAGCTTTTTTCACTCGAAAGAAGCCCCTCCACCTATATAACAAACTAGTCTTTGGAAGTGGATGCAAAGCTGCCTTCCTCTCAGAGAGGGGGACAGTTGATTCCTGCTGTCTCCCTGTTAGATAGCTGTGGACTCAGCTCTTATCCTGACTTGCCTAGAAGCAGAGGCAGGTGGGTGCCCATTGCAGATAAGGCCCATAAAGCTCACAAAAATTAACTTTCCCACATTCCTTCTCCTTACTGATTCACCCCTCCAAGAATCCAGGCTTCTCCCAGAGCAGATTGCCTGTTCCGCTGCCAAAGCACAGCCCTGCTCAGATTTAGAAATGAATCAAATAAATGCATTCATTACAAATCATCATTTTTCTTGATTGATGGTTCTGGAGACTCAGTTTCTCCAGCCACAGAGTTCGTACTGCTGGAGAAGTAGAGGCCATCACACCAAGCTGTTTCTTAAGGTAGACCAGTGCTGACCCAGAGACAGTTGACTATGTCCTCTCTCTGACACATTAAAGGTGGATGCTAATTCTTGCTGCTTTTGGCAGAGAGCACATTTGTCTCCTAAGAATCAGTTTTAAGATAAGAATAAGAATAGAGGATCTACTAACATTACGCAAAAAGTCCAAAGCAGGCTTTATATTCATGGCACTTACCACTCCATATTAGAAACAGATTTTTCAGCCCAGACTGGTCTTCAAAAGCACTGGTGAAAACCCATCCTTATCAGAATCAATGCACAGTAAAAAATCTTGTATTTTTACATAGCGATAAACATATATATATACTTACATATATATCTCACTTTTTTCACATTGAAGATCCTTATGGTCTAAGAAGATGTTTCATTTCTCTGTACTCCACTGATAAAATTCAGTGCAGAATTAAGTACCCAGATGTAGCAATACTAATGGAGTGACGTTACTTTGCACATCTTGCTGGTATGTTGGGCATAGACCCTCTCAAAACAGGAATGCAGCAAAATCCTTACGGCTTTTCCACAACCTTTTATGGGGGCTTTTATATAAATATCCACCCTTGGAAACAGGTTTTCAGTTTGAGAGGAAGTTCCCTGGGCAACTTGTTTGGATGTAAATCATCACAGAAGAAAATATCTTTTAAGCTTTTAAATTCCTTTACGTATGTGTAATAGAAGAGATATGGGATAAAGGTGACAGAGAATTATGATGGGAAAATATTTCACGTCAAAGATAAAGTTAGCAGTTCCCTCACTTTGTTAAGATAAAAATCTTTTCTGTCAATAAACAGTGATGGCAGCAAAATAGTTTTTGGCACAGCTCAGTTTCTCTTGTTTTTGCGTGGAGTAGGGTGGTCCCTTTAAAAATTAGGGAGAATTTCTGAATGCAGATTGTGAGTTTACAAAAGCATAAAAGCTCATTTACAGATAAACTAATCAAATTAATAAATTGATTAGTATAGTTCTGTTCACATCAATACAATTAAAATCTGAATAAATGGACTATAAACTTAGTTTTCAGTCCAAAAAATGTCAGATTTCAAAAGAAACATTGTCTACTTATTTCAGTTCACTGGTTTTCACATCTTTTTTGAAAGTCTTTCCCTAGCAGACGTATACTTTGCCTCAGCATTTTCTAAACTTGATGTTTGACAACTGTCTTCTTTTAAAAATTTAATCTGTGAACTTTTATTGTTTGAAATTAGAAATCATCAAATATGTGAGACTGAAATACATTGGAATTTTAAGTGCATGCTAAGTTATAGAAGGAAAAACTGAAGATTACAAACTTCCTTTGCATTATATTTTTGCAAAAATATTATTTGAATCTTTGCATGTGGTTTTTAAATGATTCAGTGCTCGTTTTCCCCCTTTGCACCATCTAGCCAGGACTGAGGCACTCAAAAATAACAAACCAGCATGCTTGCCTAATAGATTAAAGGAAAACATGGTTTAGTTAAGGAACTAGATTTCAGTTTTATGTTTCACAGAGGCTAGTGTGAAAGATAGGAAGAAAACATTTTTTTAAAGACTCATTACTGCAGTTCTAGATTTCTTTCTGATTAAAGACTCAAACAGTGAGAAAGTAACTACACTGCAGTTCTTCCATGTAGTAACCGGTGAATGAATGGAGATGGGTGGGGTTGTTTGAAAGCATTAAAAGACTATTTCTTGGATTTGATTATCAACCCTAAGGCTGATTCATAACAGTTTCAGGCATTCAGAGCCTCTCTGTAATAAGAAAATAATGGTATGTTCTGGATATGAGTAACTGTTTCTTTATCATAATGGTCTATTAACGCACAGGTTAAATATTTTTTAACTCAGTTAAAAGAGGATGCATTCTTTTTGAAGGCACATGGTAACATTTTTCTCAACAAACAGCTGTGATAGATTCAAACTAATGTACAAGGGAGAGTAAATTACATTTTGCCCTTTAGCTAGATAAAAGGCTCTGCTGTAATCAACAGACTTGTACCAATACAAAGCTAGTATAAGGAAAAAGAAGACCCCAGGGCTTCAGCTACAGTCTTTGACATCTACTGCAAGTAGGTGGACCTGATTCTTCTTTCAGGTGGCTTCTTCAGAGTCATTTAAATCTGTGCAACAAGAGGACAATCCAGTGGCTTGTGCCAACTTTGCAGAACAGCAATGATCACCTTGATTTGAGGAGCTGTCGAGAGTTTGAGTACAAGAGGATAGAATGGGAGGCACCTGGAGATGCCCCTCAGTCCATCTGTAGGTTTTTCTACACTTCCTTGCAAAGAATGTTTTAAAACCAACGGTGTTCTACTACTTATGCCCTCTTGCACCCTGCCTCATCCAACGGCCCCAGTGCAGAGTCTCTGCTTTCTGTCTGTGAGCTGCCGTTCATAATGTGCAGTAGAGAGACCACTGCCCTCCTAAGGAGGGTGCATTTGGGTTGCTTGCTCCACCACCATACACAGTTTACAGTCAATGAATCCAGAAAAGGAGAATGATTGCTACTGTGAAATTATCCTGTCTACTGTTTACAAGGTGGAATAATTTTCACTTTACCAGCAACAAACAAAAGTCTCCACCACCATCTTACTGCGACATTTTTAAAAACTGCAGTCTCAAAGTCCTCCATGAACTGAGATGTCAATAACATTTCAGCAGACTGAAATATTTGCTTCATATAGTGTTATCAGCATCAGTTTTGACAGCATTTGCAACTACACCAAGAACAGAATTTATTTTTTCTTCATTGCAAGTACTTTAAACACTAGTTAATCACTCTTTGAAGGCTTGTATGGGAGAAGTCTGTCCCCATTTGACCAAAAGGGAGTAAAGGAAACAGAAAAGAGCTGGGCTGGTCTTTGAAGAAGAAAAAACAGCCAGAGCTCTCTTGTTTTCAGAGAAATCAAGTGTTTGACATCTTTCAGTGCAGGGCTTGATGCAACTGGGCACAGTTGGGAAAAGGGCAAAGACAACCCACGCATAGCCCAGGGTAAGTCCTACTTCAGAAGCTGCTAACTGAAAACATGTCCTTTTACACTTCTGCACCAGCTAAATCTACCATGGCAAGATTATCCCCAAAGGTTTTGAAAAGACACCAGGACCAGGGTGTCACATGCGTATGACCCGTAAACAACAACACTAAGCAAAGCGCAGTGAACTGGCCCCAGGTCCAGGGCTAAAATGTAGGATCTGCTGGGGCGTGGTCTTCTGCTTATGGGTTCGGTTAGGGAAAAGAGCTCTTTGCTTTTGGAACACAGCTTGATCAACACTTGGTGCTAGATCTTGTTCTTGATCCTTGGACTTCGAAGGCCCATTCTCAGAGGGCATCTGCACACACATGCAAACTACATGACGCTGTGGGATTGTCCTCTGCAGCTGAAACCCCTGACCCGGTTAAAAACTTCTGGACTGGCATGTACAGGAAGCCTATGAGGGTTTCATTGCTCTTATCGCTTGGTCACACGTGGATGTTACTTACACATTACTCTGCACACCTCTGCAGCAGGGAAGGTCATGAAGACTTCACAGCCATGTGTCTGAAAAGAGGGGTCTGAAAATCTATCTGAACAATTTCTAGGGAAGTTTAAACTCTCGTTTCTGAATGGTGCCAGCTCAGGGATACTGGAAAACACATTTTTCATGCACATGTTTTTTATTAAATGCAGCTGTCAAAAAAGAGGAGGGCTTGTGATCCTGAATAGGTGCAGCAAAGAGAAGACAAATGGTTGAAATAAAGCATTAACAGGAATGTGCCTGCTCTGTCTAGGCAAAAATCGCCACTTCTGTAGAGCCTTCAGGGCACCCCTGACACCAGCTGGCTCAGGGACTAGTAGCCGTCTAGCTGTGGGATTCCTGTGAATGCTGTGCAGACCCAGCCAGCTCCCCAGGGAAGTCTGTATTTGCTGCACAAGCCTGTCCCCAGACCAGCTGGACAGACACTGGCTCTGCACCAACCGCACCTTCCCAGTGCTGCATAGGCACATCTGGAGAGAAGCTACCTTTAACTAAGCTTCACTCTCCCTGCCATGCTGCAGATAATGTTTTCCAAGTGTGTTGGCAGTGAACGTAAACCATCTACCGCAATCTGATAATGCCTACCTCTAATCATCCTGCTGCAGTAAAATTACAGAGGTGGAAAGAGCAAAGGCAAAGTGAGAGTTTATTTGCTTGATGATAATTTTCCTCTTATTCAATAGATAGAGATTCAGATTTTGTGCTCTGATCTAAATGCATATTCTGAAGGAGTTCAGCTGGATTTATACCAGTGCAACAGCAGAATTTGGCTTGTGATCTTCAGATGACAACATCAGTTAACAGACTTGCTTATTTCTCTGGGTTTTCTATGAAGTAGTTATTCAACAAGTATAATAGTCTAGCTACGATGCAGCTCTGTGGCAACAGCGTACCACATAAATTAAGCTAACTCTGGGTAATATCACAAAAAAATATGTGTTTATAGCTTCATGCCAGTTTCTGACTAATGCTTTTGTTTGTTGCTATAGCAAACCACGCATGAATCTGATAGCCAAAAGCATGTTTATGACTAACCTTAGCTCTCTGGGGATTGAAAATATGGAATAAAAAATAAAACCAAACAACCACAACACACAATGTGAGGAGAACACGATAGGAAACACCTTTTTTGGCATGAGTTACTATGAACATTAAAAGTGAAGAACATCATGAGTGGAAAACATTAGGAAATGGGAACTGTGGGAATAACCGGCTTTAACCCACAATGATTCAAATATGGCTTTTATTTCACATCACAAAGATATCCGTGCAGGACTAGAGTACATTGCAGGATGTCCTGGCTGCTTGTTAAGGGACGGATTTAAGCCTCTGAAGCCCAGAGAGGCTTTGGATCACACTTTAAAACATTCAGACCACTTTACTCAAGATCATTTTTACACTCTGTCTTGACACCTAGGACACTGATATTCACTTAATTAATTTCTATTACAGTTTATACTTTAGTAGTTTCCAAGAGCCTGTCCCAAGACTGACACCTCATTATGCTGTACAAACACACAACGGAGAACAACGCCGCTCCCACAGAGCTTTCTGTCAAAGTACTGGGACAACCAAAGGGAGAGGAGGGTAGACAGAGGGAGGGTGGGAGGCAGAGGCAGAGAGGCGATGCGACTGCACCTCCCACCAAATCAGAGGTTGAACCCAGGTGTCTTGCGCCCCAGTTCACTTGACTGATTCAGGTTGCCAAGTGTGTTACTGTGGGAAGAAGAATGTATTATCTACCCTGCAGAGGAGGGGCAATCAATACAGCTAAATTGATTCCTAAACTAGGATAGCTTACAACAAAGCTACATTATGTCAGGCAAAATTTATGCTAGTGTTGCCCTGTTAATAACCTCTTTCCTTCATGGGTAAAAAAACCAAAGGGGAGTGTTGCTGTATAGTGTATAGATACAGATCAGTTTCTATCAACGTTTTCTATTGATATTAATTACTCTGGCTCTAGACTGCATATTGCATCTTTATTCACAGTTTTGTACTGTGCATAAAGGCATGTGATTACCACAATTCATGGCAAGTTCTTCCATCATCTGTCCCAGCACTCAGCGGGGAGTCTTGAGATCATATACAGCTTTGTGGAGCGGGAGGCCTGATCAAACTGTAGTGTTCCAGGTGTTTCCAAGGGCATCTTCATGAAAGATATCTTGACCCATCAGTAGGTTAAACAAGACAGTGTCATAAATGGAAGCTCAGAAAGAGCTGTCAGACTCGGATGATACCGGCTGGTCATTTAGTGCCATAGGATCAAATCTTGAAGTACTGTGATATCATTCTATGCCTACTCAAGCAAGACACCCACTGGCCTCAATGAAACTGATATATGGCATGCTACATCACATTCACCGTGTAATTCAGACTGTGATATGGGCGGAGAACAGCTAGGGTTCAGTCTTGTAAAATCCAGCAGAGCACATAGCTTTGCACACTGTAATCAGGCCTGCATCGTTGTAAGAGTGAATACTTATAGAAAAAAATGCAAGCATTTTGTAGATTAGCCATGAATTCAATTGATGTATACAGCAAGTAGCACAAAGACATCAGTGTTGTATAAAGTGAAAACTAAAGGCAAATAAGATATAGGCAGAAGTTTTCCAGTTATAGCCTAAATATCACTTCTGGACTACAGAGCACTTGCTGGTGGCATGTAGCAGGACATACATTACTCTCTCTTAGCTCTGACATGCTTTTTCAGTTCTTATTTGGCAGAAAATGCATCTTACAGAAACGAAAAAAAAAATTGCCAGGCTTCTTTCCTCCACATTGAGAACCTGAAAACAGCTTTGGGTACCGGAAGCACCATACGGAGACCATTTCAAAACAGCTACCTCATTCCCTGTAACGCACTCCAGAAGCAACTGCTCTTCCCTGTGAGTGGTGCAGAAAATGAGGTAAGAGATCATAAGCATAGGTGAAAGGTTGCCAGCCTAACTCCTGTTCTGAACGACTTTCCAATCTGTAGTAGTAGAAGGCACTGGTTACTAGTACTTACGGATACGTATCTGTGCAGGCACAGTGCTGCTTAGTGAGCATCTTTCTGCGGTCTCAAAGGGCGTAGCTACCCCTCTTGCACCATCTGGGTTATCGATCACCCAGACAACATTTTCCTGGCAGCTGGCAGCTGCAGCACTTTGTCATGGTCACCAAGAAAGCCTCTGCACCTGTGCAGAGCACCGTGTGAAAGCAGGCAAGCTCTCCCTGCCTCACAGAAAGTAAGGTAGCAAAGCAAAAAACTGACTTGCATGAAGTCACAAAGCAAGCTGGCAGCAGAGCCAGCAATAAATACAGCCCAGATGTCCTGGATTCCACCTCCTCCCTGCACCATGCTGCCTCTCTTAGCTCAATGCTGGAAGGAAATGTTTTACATTTACTCATCCCTCCTTTTCCTTTGTCAATAGAAATTAAAGCAGGCATCTGACTGCCTGAGCCTTGAATACTCTGATGGTTTCCAAGGCTTGCAGTGAAGTCAGCCAACATTTCTATTGAATCCAGCCCTAATGGACAACTAAATGTGACCTCTTTGCCAACTAGCCTATCACTGCAAAACTCATCTAAGCACATATTACTTTTATATAGATATGTATTTTATATAGATTTCATGGCTTTGCAAAGAACTACTAATTACAAAAATACAATTGCTGCAACTCAGCTGAACAGTGAATAGACTGATCTACCGCTATTGAAAAAACGTAATTTTTGTAAGTAGAGATTTAAAACAAGCTTCCATACCTTTTTATTGCATTGAAAGCTAGGAAGGTCTGTCAGGATGGTTCTTACATTGAACGCAGTCAGGTCTGCTTAAAGAATGATGGCTAATTAGCATTAATTATCCATCAATTTTTTATGTGAATAGAATGTCCAAATATTTAAGATTTGCTCACTAAGCTATCTAACTGTGTCTGTGTGATGGGCCACTTCCATGTATTTTCCAGCCGCAATGTAAATCTCATTTCCATGGAAATACATCATGTCCTGTCAGCAAAATATCCTTACTGCTGTCAGCCCAAGGTGAGTCCAGGTCTCTGAGCAGTTGAGCACACTCTTACTTGCCTATTTTTTCGCCCTCAAGGCAAATGCCACTCCATTTTTCCTGCCCGTCATCATAGAAATCCAGCTAGGAGTTGTAGGTGTTGTGCTGCTATTGCTATAACTCCACTGCCAATGTGTTGCCCTGGCTACCAACGGGTACTTCACAGGAGCTGGACAGGAGTTAAAAAAAATGCAGCATTGCACGCTGAATCCTGCTCTCCCCTGAACACCCAAGGGGCATGACAGCAGGAACAAAAACTTCAGCTGCCGCAGGTTGCCTAAAATACTTCACTCCTCTTTGCAGACGTCCCTTATTTTTCTTGGCTGGAAAACAGATGTGCATTTTCAGAGCAAGATTTTGCATTCAGGTCTGCAAGCAGAGGTCTCTGCCCCTCTGCAGGACAGCAGCAGGAGATCCCACACATGACAAGATCCCAGTGCTCACTCTCGTTTCTACTATTTGCCTCCACCACAAGCACTTTGCAAGAACCCATTTGCTGGGTAACTGCATCCACAGCTTGCTCCAGCCAACAGGGTTTTATTACGACTGAGAATTTTGGAGATCTTCTAGACAACGAAACATACGAAAACACAGCCCAAAAAAGCCTTCCTTCTTTCTTTATAAAGCTGTTTCTACTCTTCCCTCATTACTGCCACCTCCGTTTCGCTCGACTTGCTGGACACAAAGCTCGCAAGCCCTCTGAGGCACATCTGGGTAGGTGACATCACTTAACACGGTGGGGACCTTAACCTGCCATCAGACTGCAGCAGCAATAAATGACAAGAATAAATCTTGACAGTCGTGGCTGGGTTGTGCCTTTTTTGTGCAGCAGTAGTAAGTGTGACCGATTTGAGCCTGCCTTCACCCCAGAGACACTGCCTGCTGCAAAGCCTCTGCACAGCGGGAAGCCCTCGCTCCTCCCCAAAGCCGTTGCAGGCAGGTTGAGGACATTGCTCCTTGCTGCGATTTGTCAGTGCCAACTTAGCAAGTCCAGGCTCCCTTTGCCTCGCACGTAGTTCCAAGTGTGTCTGAGAGCCAAAAACTTATCGCAGTCCATCTCTGTCTTCTCGCAAGAACAGAGTTAGTGGAGGAGTTAGCGTGATCTGTTTGTCCTGGTGTGACAGCCAGCTCCTGTTTTGGATTAGTGGATGATGGTTTTCCCTCCCTCTCTGTCCCTTCTTGGGCATTTCAAAGAGAAGGGTTTGTGGGGAAGGAAGAAATGCTCATTTTCATGTTTTTTTATACCTCTCCTGCCCTCCCTTTGCTCTGGTGCAAATGAAAGCCCCAGGCCCAGTCTCACGGGCTGTATCCGTATGTGCTGCCAAGGCCCTGACTTTGGTCAGCCCAGGCCATGAAATCACAGTGTGAGAGTGGAAAGGTGTTCACGCAGCACCTGGATTTACCCGCAGTTCCCCACACAGAGGGCTGCTGGCAGAAGACCGGTTTTTGACGTGTGTCACAACTTGGGAGAGCATTGCAAAAGCACTGCTTGTGATACGGGGCAGGGCGGAGACCTGCTGACTCCAGCTCCCATGTTTCAAAGCAGGGCAGAGACTGATGGTGAACCAGCAATGAGCCCCAAACACAAAGGAGTGCAAGTCAAATAATAAAACACAGCTGAGCACAGAATCACAGAATCACAGAATCACAGAATGGTAGGGGTTGGAAGAGACCTCTGTGGGTCATCTAGTTCAACCCTCCTGCCGAAGAAGGGTCACCTACAGCAGGCTGCACAGGACCGCGTCCAGGTGGGTCTTGAATATCTCCAGAGAAGGAGACTCCACAACCTCTCTGGGCAGCCTGTTCCAGTGCACCGTCACCCTCAGAGGGAAGAAGTTCTTCCTCATGTTCAGATGGAACTTCCTATGCTTCAGTTTGTGCCCACTGCCCCTTGTCCTGTCACTGGGCACCAC
>Ga0065711_1033392_pt1 | contig 25583 bp, 22 predicted proteins | sample Hoacrofraction12_FD_59098 | JGI IMG/M metagenome (GOLD analysis project Ga0065711, IMG submission 59098) | Hoatzin crop microbial communities from Cojedes, Venezuela - Epithelial fraction 12 v2 (version 2) | ecosystem: Host-associated > Birds > Digestive system > Esophagus > Crop | place...
CCTCCCTGCTCCTGCTGGCCACACTATTCCTGATACAAGCCAGGATGCCGTTGGCCTTCTTGGCCACCTGGGCACCCTGCTGGTTCACGTTCAGCTGTCTGTCGACCAACACCCCAAGATATTTTTCTGCTGGGCAGCTTTCCATCCACTCCTCCCCAAGCCTGTAGCGTTGCATGGGGTTGCTGTGACCCAAGTGCAGGACCCGGCATTTGGCCTTGTTGAACCTCATACAGTTGGCCTCGGCCCATTGATCCAGTCTGTCCAACTTCTTGCAAATCTTCTGAACAGTCTGTGGAGTGAAAACTTAGTCAGGGCAACAAAATGAGAGAGGCAATGCTTGGGGGGCACAAAGGCTCCTGGCTCAATTTGCTCCGCTAAAATGATTGCAAAATGAAAAGATTGAAGTTACCTCTCCTATACTTTCAATTTTCAGGGATGTGATGAGAAGGGATGTTAAGGTGCCCTAATTTCAGCAGCTGAGTTTTTCGAATCTCCCTGTGCGCTCACATAAAAGACCAAGAAACCCTGACAAGACATTGGAGCAGATCTTGGAGATACCTGCAGTGCTGAGGATCAAACCCAGGGGTGTTTAGGACTGAAATAGTGGGAGATGAGAGAGTTTGGTTTGGCATCAAGGAAAGCAGAGCTGAACCTTCAGAAGGGATCACACACGAAAAGATACAGCGAACAGGCTATCTGACACCTTAGAGGCAAAGTCTTATCTGCCTGTGAAGTGCTGCAGCCTCAGGTAAAATGTTACTGGTGTAGGAGTGGAATAGACTAGAAGTGCAATAACTCAATTCAGAACTGGCTTTGCTAATGCTCAGGCTGCAAGAAGGGCGCTGCACAGACCCTCCCATGCTCACCCCCACCACAGTGCCTGTCTCCCAAGCAGTGGTGAGGACGTCCTCATCACAGCCCAGGGCCAGGCATGGACAGTCTCCTCACAGCACGGGGGAAACAGAGTCTGAAAAGGAGCTGGGAAATCCCCGAGTGTGGGATGGGGAGATGGATGGGGAGATGGGGGAAAGCAGTCTGCCCCGAGCAGCAGACCAGCTTTCGTCCTTGCTTGCAGATGGTGCATCCGGAATGATAGTCCATGCTACAGACTGAGATTCCTCTGCAGAACAGAAATATCTTGCTAATTGGTGGCAGCAGGTTACGCTATCTAAATTTTGCAGGCCTACTGATCACACATTAATCATCCTAAAAAAGGAATGGGTTTAAGCAAGATGAGACCAACCACCGATCCCTGTAGCACCCCACTAGGCACCTCCTCCAGTTTTTTGGCAGTGTGGCAAAGTGTCTTGGAAAGCCCCACTAAATTTCTCTTTAAAGCACCGCTACTCCAAAGGGAGCGTGAGCATGGGGCCATATTCAGGAGAGCTGGGGTCTGTTCCCAGCTCAGCCGATGAACACCTGGGGTAACCCTGGGCAAGGCCTTCCCCTCTGTAATTCAAATATTGCGACCCAGGGCCTGGTGCATCTTGTGCAGTGGGGCCACTGCCTGGCAAAGGTCACTGTCCCTCCATCGTCCTCCCTCCCCTTCTTGCGGCTCCGTTCCCCAGGCTTTGCGCTACGATGGTCCTCCCCATTGGGCCAGGTAGTGTTGTGGGCAAGCAAGCCTGGTCCCCAGCACACCATCCCCGAGGGGTGCTGTGAGGAGGTTCTGGAGACTGTGAGCCCTGACAGTGCCATTGAGGCTTGCCGGCGAGCAAGCTCCGGTTGCACCTTGCCAGCGAGGACGTCAAGCCCACTGAATCAAACCTTGACGTGACAATGTGGAGCCCCTGTTTTCAATTAGCGTTGCTATTTTGGAAGGGAATATCTGTGGCGCAGAGGTAACCCATAGCAACCATCTGCTGAACCACCATTCCCGCTGTCGGGGCTGGTCGGGGAGGGGGAGTGCGGGTGAGATGGGGGCCGGGGCCGATGCAGGGGGAGCCTCTTCAGCATTGGGAAGGCAACATCTGCTCCTCCCGGGTCCCTCTCCCACCGTTGGTGGTGCAGGAGCGGCAGGCGGTGTTCATGAGCCCCTCGGCACCCCACGCCGCTGGATAATTGATGGGCGGCAGCAGCTCACCGTGGCTTTGTTTGCAATTTGCCTCTAAATATAGCTGTGCTCTGAAGGAGGAAGGCGAGCTCCCGCCCGCCCGTCTGCCCGCATCTCCCGCCCGCTAACGAGGGGTCTCTCCTCGCCGAGGACAGGGTGGCCACGCAGACGGCGTTGGCATGGCAATGCCCACGCGGCACCTCCTCGGCCCCGCTGCCCCCACCGACCCTGCCTCGCTGGACAAGGGCAGCCATGGACCCCAGCCTCAATGGGCTGGTGGTTAAACCCCAGCCTGGTGACTGTGTCCTGCCCAGCTGAGGCGGGCAGCTTTCTGGCGTGTGCTGAGCCCAAACCCTTCCCAGAGAATCAGCTTTCGCGGAAGGATCTCTTCCCATCCCTTTTTTTTGCTTAGAAAAAGGTGCACTAATTGCATTAGTCCTCACAGAGGTGTAACACTGAGGCTGGTGTAAAAGATTGCCTGTGGACATCACTTTGACTAGTTGACATGCTAAAAAAAAAATATGCTCTTGTTTGTCCTCCTGCAGCAGATGCCGGGCTCGTCAGGGAGTGCAGCATGGCCCAGGCCACCAGCCACGGCAGGGATACAGGCTGCAGGGCATGCCGGTGGGGAGAGCCCGGTGGGCATCCCATCCCTGGGATGGGGAGCCCTGCAGCAGCTGTGGGGCTGGGTGAGAAAGCCCGGCCGGGCACTTCTCATCTGCACTCGTGCAGGTAAAGCCAGGGCTCTACTTTCCGGGTTACGAGTTACCCCAACCGTCACGTGCTGGTGTTGTGAGCAGCAGTTTTGACCAGAGCTAACACATCAAGGGTTGAACCCAGCTCTGGGGCTGATGGGAAAGGAAAGGCACTGAGGTGCTGATGAGGCATTATAACAAATAGAGAGCAGAAATAAGAACCTACTTATGTTTTAAACATATCATTAATTAATAAAGAAAAGGGTACACTGTAGATACTAAAAACCCTCAGATACTGAGGAGAAAAAAACTCTCTTTCTCTTCTAATTTAGAAACTGCCAGAACTTGGTTCCCTAGACCTGGACCATAGCAGCTGCCTGTCACATCTGGGGACAAGATGCCTCTGCACACAGGCCAGCTCTGCCCCACAGAAGAAGAGCTTTCAGAAAATAGTATGAGGATAAAAGGAAAAGGTCATTTTCAAACCGCACCACTCCATCACATCAACATTAATTCATATTGGTCCGTTACGTTGGATGTAACCGAATGAAATGAAAAATGACTCTAAGACTGCCCAGCCCAACCTGGCAGTACACTTCAGCAAACCTATCTAATAGGTTTATTATAGTTTATTGAGCAAGTGTTAGCCTGGAGTAGATCAGAACAACCGCCAAAATGCTCAATGGCCTCAGGAATGATGGCATTTTGGGAAGAGTTATTGTGGCAGGATGGGTAACTCAGTGTCTAAGGGCCCCATGTTACCTCCATCCCTGTCAGAATAAATAATGGCCAAATCTCCTTCTGAGCCTCATGGCCCATTGGACTAATATATAGTGGCCAGCCTGTCCAGCACATACAGCACCTTCAGCTCCCCCAGCCTCGGAGGATGCTTTAGAGTCACTTCTTATGAGCAGGTTGTTCTCAGCACCAGAAGCCACGCTCCTGACTCTCCTGCTACACGCTGAAGGAAATTCCCTTCTCCCGGTGTAGTAACAAATCTTACTGAGCCCCAGCCCTTGCAGGAAGACATAAAACTTGTGTCTCAGCTCTTGGGAATTCTACAACTAGCTCTGTCTGGGAAAGACCTGGAAAACATTTTACTCTTCCTGAAAAAAGATCTCTAAGCCCCATAAAAAAAAAAAAAAAGGACTTGCAAATCTGCTTTGTAGAGAGACCACATTTTATTACCAGGCAGAGTTAATAGCAAGGTTAGTTTACTACACCAAAATAAAAGTTAAATATCCGATTACTATCTCTGGAAATAAGGTTAAGGAGAAAGAAAACAGCAGAAGGCTCCTCAAACATCTGCCTGCAACTTTAACTCCATCCTGCCCACCAGATCCAGATTTCTTTAGTCCAGTGCCCAGTGCTCTCCCTGGCAAAGGGAAGTTTCAAGAAGCCGCTCCTCCCCTCCTTACTGTCCACTATTTATGTTCCTGTCTTTTCGGGAGAGTTGTAGAGTGAAAATAGAGCGCTAGGCATTTTACAGGGACTCATGATGTTTCATTGCAGCTCTCCAGAATCCCCTTATTTTATGCTAATTTAGGCTCTCTCTTTATAGAGTGGCATTACTTCAGCCATCCAACATTTGTGAGACTATTGATGGAGTACTTACAAGCTTATCTGAAAACAGACAGCTCTGCTGAGAAGAGGGACTCTGCATGCCTGATTCTTCAGCCTCTGCTCCCATCGCTTCTCACAGCCAGTCAGTCAAAAGGTGTGCAGAAACTTCCATTGCACCTTTCTCCACATTAGTCAGTATACCAGTTCTTCATCATCTTACAGCAGTTTCTCTTTTGGATCCCCTGTTTCTCAGCAGAATGACTTGCAGAATGCTCTCTTAAGTGATTTCATAATAACCTGCAGAAAAATCCTTCTTTTTCTCACTACAGCTCCCTTCCCCCCATAATTAATGCACTATTTCTGACACCCACATCCCGAGTTACCCTGTGACACTCCCACAGAGACCGCACCAGACACAGTAATGATGCCTCTGACTGATCCAGCCCCTGGCATAGGATCATCTCCCCCTGTTGCCAGGTTATAAGGAACAGAGGTTTCCCTCACATTGCGTTGATGCTGTCAGCGTCAGCCTGGAGTGAGCTTTAAACTCACGGTCCCCTTCTGTGGCTGCCTCTTGTTCATGAAAGTTCTCTCTAGTGTCATCCCACCTTTCCCTCTCACCTCAGGTCCTATCTCTCTCCCAGCCTTTTCACAACTCACAGCCATGCCCCAAGTCCTCTCTAGCAGAGCATCCCAGCGCTTTCTGAAACCTAGCTGTTGTATCCTTCCCAGTGTCCCCACCCCAGCAGGAACGCAGCCCCTTTCTGCAGCACACGTTACAAACACTGCTGCTCCGCACTGCCGTTCCCACACACCCAGCGCTGCATCCCACGGGCAGTCAGAGACAGACGTGGTCCTAACAACATGCAATACCACCGTAATGTCAAACAGGACCATGTAATGTTCATCTTCAATGGGACACCAGTGTGTGTTGGTCCAGATGATGGAGACAATGTTGGCACAACACCAATGTGGATCTTTCACCAACTGAACAACTGTGAGTTTGGGAAATTCCTCCCTGACTCTCCCAGCAGCAGGGGCATGGTGTTCATGTGCTACCCAGAAGGATACCTCTCCTCTTTGAGAAGCTTCCACTTGAAATACCACAAGATCAGACATAGACGTACACTAGAAGAAATGCAGAGGATGATAGCAGTGTATATACAGCCCTATAAAAATCCCAGGTAACAAACTGGCAGGACAAAATCAAATGAGATTTGTGCTCAATGATGTTTCTAAGGAGTGTTGCTTCTGCTGTTTGCAGAACTGGGGGTGCCAAGGAGGGCTGTAGCTGAAGTAGAAGTCTCTCCTTGGCATGCCAGACCTTGGTGAGTTGTTCCAGGGAAGTGAGGGAGAGGGAAGAAGGCCAGAAGAAATCAAATGTGACCATACTTTTTCCATATATGGGCATAATTGTTAATGTTGACTGATTTGTTGACAGCACAGGGCCTGATGACTTTGGGTGCAACTCTAAGTTAACAATTAAAGACCTTCCAGCTTTGTCTCATTATCCCTCATATTAGCAGCTAAGGGTCTCCTTCCCCCCACCCCCATTTTTTTTTCCTCTGGGTAAGCAGAGGAATTGCCTTTTCAGCCTGTTTTAATTACAGGAGCTGTGTGACCCTTCCTGGAGCAGCTGCCAGAGACCATGCAACTGGAATATCACCAGGCCAGCAGGCTCACAAGAAATACGTAAGTAGGTTACATGGGGGGTGGGGGAGACCATTAAACACAGCAGGACCCACTTAACAGAGCACCTGTTAGAGGAACAGAAGTTGGTAAGAGGGTGAGCTGAGCAGAGAGAGCAATAACTGGGTGGCTTTAGTCTTTGTAACAAACCCTGGCTAGGCTCAAAGAGGAGCACCTGAAGCTGGGCGGTGAGGGAGGCTGGGAGAAAAGGAGCAGACGGAGTTTTGATGCTCGTTGAGGCTAGTACTGCTAACAATTGTTTACCAAATAAATAAACCAGAGAGCTCAAATATGCTCCTACAGCCATTGCTCCGGGCTGGATGGCTGAAGGGCTCAGCCAGCTAATGAGTTTCCTGCTGTTGGTGGAAAGCCTTTGCTTTGCTCCAGGAGAGTGTGGAGCCGCTTGTTCCTGACCCTGTCCCTTCTGCATGCAGATGGGTGCTGAGCCTAGCTGGCTCCCACAGCCCCCAAAATGTTGGGGTAGAGGAACCTTGCCTGCACGCTCTGCTTCTGCAGATACAGGGTGGCAGCGGGTGCTGGGCCACGTGGCCCATCTGTCCCTCCCCTCCTTCTGGCTGGATGCACAACCTGGTCCTCACAGCCACGACCACGCTCTGGACTCTGTGGTGTCTCAGCATTTCCACTGCCATGGCCAAACCAACCTGCTTTCTCGAACAGCCCCATATGTGTGCCATGCCCAGGGCCACCACGTGCCCTACCCCTCGCTGCAGGGCCAGGGCTGCGTACCCAACAGCACTTCTTCCCCAAAGCCCACCAAGAGCACCTCGCTAGTCAAGGGCTCGTCTGGTGGCTAAACCAGCCTAATGTTGCTGCTGAAACCCACCTGGCTTTCATCTGACCTGCTCAGGGCTTTAATCTAGCAGATAAAGACCCCTCAAAAAGCAAGTGGATGTTTTCCTGGGGGGTTCTCACAGTGAAACAGGTCAAGGAAGGAGCAAAAGAGGTGTCTTTGCCAGGCAGGCTTGGGTGACCTGGGCAGACAACACGTAGAGGGGCTTGGACTGTTGCACGTGTGTGTGCCAGAAACTGCAGCTGCTGCTGGTGGCCCGCGGGTGAGAACAGGTTTTGGTTTTATCCATGTCACTGCGCCCACTTGGAGGAGAGTGTCCCCAAGGCAGGGAACAGCGGTAGCAAGGGAGCAACAACACACTTATTTTAGATCTAGTCTCCTCTGTGAAGGCTTTCGGGGAGTTCAGGCAGATTTAATCTTTCCTCACAAAATATGTTTAAACTCAAAGTTATTAAGGGTGATGTTTTCAAATTGCCCTAAATAGTTTAAGGACTGCCTTATCTTTTGGAGAGAGGTCCCTCTGGCCACCTGGAGAACATCTCCAGTATTTGACTAGCTGGGTGATGTTTTCCTTCTCTTGACCAAGGGAAAAACTGCACTTGATTATATTTCAGTATGAGGATATTTTCATCAAACCTTGTATTTATATAATCTGTCTGCTGAAAGATATACCCAAATCAAAAATCTAAATAGGATTAGTGCAGGCAGCTTATTACTGGCTCTTGAGGAGGACCAGGAATTACGGTTATCAACTATAACAGTGAGGTTGGGGTGTCTGACCCCTACAAATTATCCTTGAAAAATACTATACAAATAGCTTCTGAACCAGTGAAAAGTCATTTCATATTCACTGAATAATAGAGAAAAACGCAAACTAAAATAGCCAGATCTGAATATCAGAATGTATTTTGGGTTCTTTCTTGGTGACAGGAGGACGAACATAATCATAAGCAAAATAAGTGCTGAGCCATATTTAACCCTCTCAGCACTCCAGCAAGACCAAACATAACCATTCCAGGCTTTCCGAACACAAAAAACTGCCTTACCACAGAAACAATACACTCTGTTCAGTTTCGGGTCCACCTCCCCTATTGCAAGAGAAATATTCAGTGATGTCTCCTGCCCTTGGATGGGATTTAGCTGCACAACCCAGTGAAACCTGTGCGAAAGCTGCCTAGATGGCTCCTGGTTTCCAAAGAGGCAGGTGCGGTGATGTGTCCAGGACTCTCCAGATGAGGCTTCTGGCTGGATGTGATGGTCTTGTACAATTTTGTTCCTCGGAAGGTAGTGCACAAGGGCATGGTAACGGATATACCTTTTCCATTCCAGATGGCTAATTCAAATTAATCCTATGGAGACAGTGACTGAAAGTACAGTTCTTACCTCCTGGTGGTTACCAGCAGCCTGTTTGAATAGTGTTGATGAGTCCCGGTGCTGTTCTTGATGGGCAGTGTCTCTGCCTTTTAAAATCATCCTTACAGACAGGTGATTAGTTCCCTTATTGGCACTTTCACCTACAGAAATGAGAACTGAATGGGCTGGATGATCATTTTGCACAGTAATTTATGCATGTAGTCCAATATAGCTCATATTGAGGATCTCTTCCTCTCTTCTAATTGGGGCAAATTCCACCTCTAGAAGCTCCTCTTCCAAGAGAGGATGAATTATCTAAGCCGTCACCTGTCTAACACCATTCAGCTGCTATTTATTTCTGACATGTTCATGTCAGTAGAAGGCTTTCCAACCTTGCAGAGACATTGGGAGGTTTCATTTATACAATACTGTGAGATTGTCTGATCAAAGGCATACAAGTGGAAATTATTACTGTTATTTTCAGACATGTCTCTAATCATAGACTCTCCCTATTCATAGCAATCATTGCAATTGTAAATCAGAAGTGAGTTCCTTCACCACCTGGCCACTTTGAGCTCTTCTAATCTCTGCCTGTTGCCTGTACAGTGAGATTTCTCCTGCATCCACCCTCCACCTCTCCGTGACACAAACACGTTCACTAAAATTTGCTACAATAGCTTCACTTTATGTGGATTTGTTTCTGCAAACAGAGAAAATATTGAACTTTCTGAATCTCTCCCACTAGGAAATGAGGATAATACTTGGAGTTGTCAATGCAGGGACCATTCATGGTGCCTGACAACCTTGCTCAAATGACTGAATTATATTCCTATCAGTAGAAAGTATGAAATGAGTTAGTTATTTAAACAAAGGAATAGAGGACTTTGCACTTCTGACTACAGAAAAGAATAAGCTTGTTAATGCCCTGTCTTCCTGACAATGTACATCTTTTTTGTTTGATCATGCACTGGGTCCCAGTGCTGCAGTAGCTTCAGGCCAGAAGAACTGAGGTGTCTGCTTTCTGTTGTTTCTGTGTGATTTGGGCACCTGATATTGTGATAGAGCTGGTCTATAATTTCTTCCAAAACCAATGCACATGCATATCTTTTTTCTCTCATCTCTCTTTCGTCTGTAAAGACTTTGGGAAGTGTGATGGGTGAGGGTGGAGCACCTGCGGAAAGGTCTTTGTGAGGGAGGCACATTACACTAATCTGAGATCTCTGCTGGGGATCCTACATCCACTACTGTCAAGGAAGCCCACGTACTGCACCCTTGGGTTTTGCTTTAAAGGCTGGATCTTGTATTCCCAAAAGGTTACAAGCACACAGGAGGGGTTGCTTTGCCCAGTAGCTCAGGTCTATCCAGCTTGAAAATGGTAATGGAGGTCTGGTTTGGTTTTGAGCATATTGACTTGGGGTGCTGGAAACCATGAGAGTGCCAAGAAGATGTTGGTGTCACCATCTACCTCAGGTGACAGCAAATCTCTTATGCCTCAACCAAGGAAGTGCCTTGGTTCCAGCAGCTGCAGGCATTGACTCTGTTTCCACATGTTTCTCCCATATGGCTTAAGTCCCCTGTGTAGTAGCTGTTGCTGCTTTTGTAAAAGCTAAGGTGTTCCCCAGTTCCCGTGCCAGGGGATCAACAGCTCAGGAGAACAGGAATAGGAGGTGGAGCCTTCCCATCTGAAATCACAGATTCTAGTCTGGGCCCAGGTCATCTGAAAGTTGTCGTCACCTAGAATGTCAATCTACTTATATTTGCCCTGCATGATTAAATATTCATGCCAAGATATTCTGTCATACACGATGAGAATACTCAATATAATCTCACTGGAAAGGCTGTGTTGTGGATGTAGTCAATGTCCTGCTGCTTTCTAAAATGGTTTCTGCAATTGTTGGTTGTCCATCTTCCCTCTGATGGGTTTCAGACTAGTCCCAGACGTCCACATGATCATTTCATTCCCAGAGACTGATTTTTTTACACGCAAACACAAAGGAAGCCCTCCTTATCTTGCCTGATAAGGCAAAGGATGTAACATGTTGAATAGCCTTCTCACTCCCAGAGGTGGATGATCCACCTGAGAACCAAGAGACTGCTGGGGAGCAAACCCTCTGCTAAGGATCACAGCAGGACAGCTTCTAGTGCAACTAGCTGATGGCTAATTTGCTTGGGGCTGGCAGCCTGGTGCTTTCAACTGCCTGAACTTCACTTAAAAAAATTATAGTGATTAAGTAAACACAGATATAATGGAAATCTTTACTCTGCATATTACAAACCAAAATGGCCATGAAGGGAGCAATTATGAAATCTCAGGACTGTGGTGAGGGGAGGAATCATTTGAGTTGTGCTGTTGCTTGTTTTTGTTCATCATTTATTTCCCCTGGGACGCTTGGCTCTGAAGCAGTCTCTACTGCATTGAGAGATTCTTTACATTTTTGTTAACCCAGTTTTCCATGCAGTCTTGAGCAAGATGGGAGGAAACATAAGGGTTTTACATAAAGTCACAGGACATGACAGACTACCTTGGAGAAAGATTCTTAGATCCAGTTTCCAATTCCCATTACAAGCCCACAACACAAGTTGCACATCGATTGCTCTCTCTCTTTCTCTGATAGCCTTCAGTGACATGACTGATTTTACGAAGACTTGAGAGAGAGGTGAAGATAATGCAGGAGTGGTAATGTTAAAGCTGTACTAATGGGAACTGCAACGATAGTTCAGAGACAGTGGTCTTCTTCCCTTTCTGGAGATATACAATTGGTCCTAGTGGGCCTTTGGGACTGGCCTGATTTAGGAAAATTATAGTGTAAAGCAGTACCAGGTTTTCAGTTTCAGCTGATTTTTGCTGATGTTTGTTCAAGACCAGAGTGAAATTAGCTGGTGGACTGGTCAGCTATTAGTAGAAAATTGACTGAGAAATGGAGAACACAGCAGAGAAACAGTTGGTGAATGATTGGGTGAGTGGTAACTCCTAGGTAGCAAAAGATTGATGCAATCCAAAAACCCAATATGCTTCCCAAATGTATATAATAAGGCAAGTTCAGGAGCTGCTTCAAGGGCAGAAATCAACTTGGAGACTTTTTCCTTGAGTGAACAAGCTTAACCAAAGAAAAAGGGTCCAGCATTTCCTTTTGAACCCTGCTGAAGCTGCAGATCTATCAGCACGGGTGCTCAGTGATAGACCCAAGTGATGTACAGACAAAATAGCCAAGCAAAGCAACCGGCTAGCAAATGGTGACTGTTCAAGACCACCATATGAGGACAAGCATTTCTGTTAATGGCTTAGCGTGTTTCAGAAATGGCAAGCCACCCACATAGACTTGAAAGAAGGGAACAGAAATGTTTGGCAATTCCTATCACATGTCTGTATACTAGCTAAGGAAGAAAACTGCCCTGGTAACCATCCAGACTTTTCCCTGGTGCCATGGTGAGCACATCCGAGAAAGATGCTGTGTGAAAGAGAGGACACATTTTCTCTTTCCCAGGTGAAACACACTCAAATTCAAGTACACAGCCTCAGAGCTGACTTAGCCGGCTGCCAAGGCAATCTGAAACAGCAGCTAAGTGGGTGGTGTCCAGGGAAGAAGGGACCGAATTTGGAGGAAGAGAGTCTGAGGGCTGAAAGAAAGGACTGAGTTTGGAGGGATAGGAATAAGTACGACAGGGTTTTGACAGCAGGCTACAGCTATTGCCTTGGCAAGCCAACAGAAGCAAGGGAACCTCAGCACACATGCACAAAAGAAATTGTTACTATTACTCCTATTCCAGGGTGATAATCACATACCTGCAGGTTGGTCTGAAACCACCTCCCCTGTTCATCTGTCCTTCTTCCAGAAGCCAATTAAGTCCTTCCCAAAGAGATGCTACATGAAACAGAGACTTATCTGAGATTGGTAACGGTTGTTATCCCAGCAATAATCATAATGAATCACACTCGGGCTCCTGTTGAGCTCATGTTTTCAAAGAGATGTTGGTTCTCAATCCATTCATTAATATTAATTAGCAAGGAGTCACGTTTCATTTCCCACTTATGTGTCCAACCTGCAGCATCCTTGTGTGTCCTGTGCTAACGAACCAGATGCCATTTATGGCTGGCACAAAATAATTAGCTAATAGTTGAGGAATACGTATCTCAAGTTAGTTAAATATTTATGCCAGACTTATTCCATTTTGGCTCCCAGCCCTCATCTGGGGGTTGCAGTGCAATTTCGGGAGGATATGAGAAAGTTTTCACAGTTGTATGCAGCAAGCTTTAATTATACATTCTCCATATGGATGCAAATGTTTGATGTTACACAGATGTTGGCAACGAATTGACCACCAGGTACCAGAGTAGAAATAGCAAACTTCAGCAAGCAGATCAAAATCTAATTCCCTTGCTGTGACTGGATGCTGCATAATACAACAGTCACTCTTTCGCTTCTGATCCAGCCTCTTTCGCTCAGTCAGAGACCTCTGCTGCAAAATACTTTCAGGCAAATGAATAAAAAACATGGCCAGGGCTGGAGAGAGGGCACACGTGGCTTGGAAGTGACAGGAAGTCACATCCTGCATCTTCCCTAGAGCTGATTTCTGGTAGTGGGAGAGGTGTCTGCCTTTCTGAGTCTTCAGATTTTATTTATAACATCCCAAGATCCTCAGGGGTCCCCAGATCTTCTGTCTCCTAGAGGCCCTCCAACACAGCCCTGTGCTGTAATGTGCAAGAGCCAGGACGATGAGCCAGGACCACGTTATGAAAAGCAGAATAGCCGTGCTTGGGGATGAGACGAAAACTCCGAGCTGTTGCGTGGCGTGTTTCTGTCAAGCCGCTCCTGTGTGGTAGATGCTTGGTACTGTGCTGCATGAAGCTGCTGGGCAGAGAAGCGCACTGCAGTGAAAGCTAACGCCAGCAGAGACGTTCACCACCCTGCTCCTGCTGGCCGCTGAAGGAGGCTGGGACCGCAGAGACGTTATCAGGAACAGCGAGTGCTCCTCCGAGTCATACAGGAGCTAGGAGTCCCAATGCTGTGTGAAATCGAGGAGCATGTTCCCCCTTCTGACTCCCGGTGTCACGCAGAGATGCATTTGTGTGTGCAACTCCCAGTGTGTCTCCCACTGAAGGAGTAGAGAATGAAGGTGGCAGGCAGGGACGGCACAGGGCTGTTAGCTGGATTTCTCCTAGAGGATATGCACAGAACATCTACTCTATTTACTACTGTATGCACAAATAACGAGGTCCCGCTGAAGGCTGAATTTTGCTTAACTAACTTACCTCTCACGTGTCCTGACCTTCCACCCTTACCAGTGTAGAAAGGTTTTGCTTTTGCTTGCTCAGAAGCTCAGAACCTCCAAATGATCCACAATGTCTTGAGCGTGTAATTATATTGAGCTAATCACTGTGATACCTAGGCACTTCCACCTTGCCGTGCTCTCAGTCACGTGCAGTCCCTGAACTAGGTTCAGTGGGGATACAATTCTGCTGAAGCTTCCATTTTCTGGAGCAGGTTTGGGCAGGGAAATGGTGGCGGGGAAGGGGTAGTGTTGGCTGATGCCTATCTGCTGGGAGGAAAAGCACTGGTGATCGGCTCTCACAAGAGCATCATACCTTCTAATCAGATAAAATGAGATGGCTGACTTGTGAGCAGCATTTGGGTCATGTGAAGGAGCAGCGACCCACACCTTTTCTATTTCACCTGCAACCCTTGTGCTCCTGCCTTTGAGCTTGCCCGCTTTCACAAGCAAGCAGAAATGGGTTTACTCACTAGGCAGATGAAAAGACTTCTAAGAAATATGTGGGTGCTATAGTAGATAGTGTTGTACTTCACTAAATAGAGCCCTTCCCTTTGAGTCAGCCCATGCTTTGGCGATCCAGCCTTTACAGGCGTATTTTTTTCTTTGGGCTAAATTATGAAAACCGTGAAGGATTTCTCAAGGTTCCAGTTAAATTGCAGTTTTTGCCATTCCAATCTGCTGTTCCATCTCTGCAGGCAAAAACAACTGCATTTTCCCTGCCACTCCTTCTGTGCTGTGAAATAGCTGTCATGCTCTACCCTAGAGTTAGTTGCATTGTTGCGGGGGAAGAAATGTTTTTTTCTGTCCATGCACGAAAGCGAATAGATAAATCTCTTGAGATGAAGAGGCAGTTATTTTGTCCTAAGGAGTGGGAAGTGGATGGAGGAAACAGAGAGGAGTCTACAGCGAGCTACAGCCTAAGAATCAGTGCAAGATATTTATTCCCTGCAGAGGCAAAAGAGAGCAGTCCCACAATTTTTCTTCTCCTAGGTCAGGAACACAGGAGTGACACCACAGTAACTCACTTCTTCCCTCTTGAGAGATGGCTGAAAGGCAGAAGTTTTAACTTATTATATTTAATAAGGAGGTGAGAGACAATAAAGCAACAAAATGAAACTTCTGCCCACAACACAGCAGAAGGGGGAAAGAGGTTAGGCAACTGCCCAAATGCCAAGTCTGAAAAGTGGAAAGCAGGGGTGAACTGGTGGCAAAGCACTTCCTCCACAGAGCTGGCCCTGAACATGACGGATTTATTCTCTCTTTGGTTGCCTACAAGTAACATGTCTCCTACTGAAGTGTTCTGCCGTGGCCAAAGAACTCTGCTCATTGCATTGCAGTGCAGAACTGCTGGGACTAGGAAGGAGGAAATGAAAGTGGTCTTGGCTCAGGGGTGAGATAGCCCTGCAGGGTGTAGTTCTTTGGGATCTCGTTTGTATACTTCAATATGTCCATCAGTAATTCACAGGGCCTTGCTTGAAAGGATGCTTGTGCTGGAGCACTCACCGGGTCAGGGGAGCGATGCACAGGGAGGGCTCCTTGGGCCTCGAGAGCTATCCTCTGGATAAGGAGGCAGCTGGAGGGTAGGGAGTGGAAAATCCTGGGAAAGCCGGTGAGGCAGCTATTTGCTTTTCCATTGCTCTATAAACTTTTGTAAAGGTGCAGTAAAGGTGTTAGCCACACTGCTCGTGGCATAGGAGGCCAGGTTCTCATTTGCACTGAGGCTGAGTAAAGGCCTGTGCACGTTTCTGCCATCCATGCAGCACGGTCGAGGGCAGAACAGCTGATCTGCAGCCCCAGGATGCTAATGAAGAGCTAGGAGGAGGGCTTCAGAGGGGTACGTGCTTTCCCTTCTCTTCTAGAGAGTGTCTCCTCTGTTCTTTGTTAAGTTGGAAAGATGAAAGCATAGAGGGCCAAAAAAAGGAGGTGAACAAGGAGCTCTGTAGGAAAGGTTCCTAAGTAAAGGAAAAATCCTCTCGCAGTCTGGTGAGAATAACACACGGTGCTCTAGTTACTGGGGGCACGGGTGAAGGGAGCTAGTGAGGGTGCCAGAAAAAGAGTGCAGCAGGCGTCATTGCATGGTGGTGATCTACTTTTAAGTGATACCAGAAAAACCTATTAAATATATAACCTCAGCGCCCAGAAAAATGTGTTAAGAGGTTTATTCGTGTAGGAAAAGCTTCATCTTATAAATATAGATAAGGGCTCCTTTTTTTGCCGCCTTCTTTTGGATTTCCTATACACAAAACATATTTGGACTGTAATTTCCCTTCTGGGAAGCTCTACCTAGTTATGTTGCTTTCTGTCTGGCAGGACTGCGAGGTCCATGCTGCAAATGGGACAGCTCAGTGTGATGAGTCCTTCCCAACACATATCCCACTACGTCCTGTTCGAAGCCCCATCCTGCAAAGCTTTATGCGTGTCCTGCCCTGCAAGAGGACTGGTGGTTTCACCAAGCAGAACCAGGACCACTGCGTGCTGAAGGTGTTGTTCTTTTCAGGATGTACCTGCTGTGGGGCTGCTATTGACTGACCTGCGAGGGAGGGAAAGATACACAAAACATGTCGTTGCGGATCCCACTTTTAGAGCTTTTCCTTCTCTTGCTCAACATTGGCACTTTATTTCAGGCCCTGCAGAGCACCTCAAGTGGGAATACTTTTGTGGAGATTAAATAAATGTGCTATCCTTCAGGTTGCCGCCTTCCTTCCTCAACAACTCTCTTGCCTCTTTGAGAGGGTAGAACAGGACCTGTCTCTGCTCCCCAGCCTCATCTACCAACAAAAGTCCAACCACTACCTTTATGCTGAACACAAGTCAGCCTGTGCCTCATCCTTACATCCATCTTCTTTAGTCCAAATTAAAATTTAATTCTGTTTCTTTGTTGTTTCTTAGTGGTTGGCTACCAAAAGCTTAACCTCAGCAATGCTAACATCAGCTTGCTCTTGCCCACAGTCCTCCCCACTGATGCCTTTCATGATGTCCCCACACCACACGGCCTGCACCCAGGGCTACCACGAACCTGCTCCTTCCACCTTGGCTGCCTTGCTGTCTTCCCATTCACACAACCTTGTCTTGTATCACATTGCTGATGTGTGGCTTTCCCTAGCCATCTGCACACTGAAACGCTTATCCAGACTCTTGACATCTCACAATGGCCAGCAACTTTTCCTCTGGCCTTGACAGCGGAGCTCTGAAGACATCCCTCAGAACGATGGCTGGACTGACTGGGTCACCCCCCTTGTGCTTGGCTTTTTGGCTCCCCCTTTTTTGCCTTGGCTTCCCACACCTTCACTGCCCTTCAGCTGTTCCTGGGCTGTGCTTTTCCAGGGGGCTTGGGAGGCATGGAGGCCTGTGTCAGCCTTCCCTTCACAGTTCTTCACACAAACGTTGTTGGATTGTACCTGTATGACCATTCTTGCCAGGGAGGACATCCACAATGCTCTGTTGTCATCCCTTTTCACATCTCCTCTAAGCTCCCGTTGTGTGTGTCTGCAAACAAATAAACTAAATAACTGCAAATGTAGACACTTGTGTGGCTTAATCATGATGACTAACGTTGCCTCATGGCTTCTTTATGCTCCTCTATCCACCTCCATCTGTCGTTGCTTTGCTTACTGATCGATAACTGTGAATCAGCATTTCTTCTTTCCTTCCCCGCCCCGCTTGCGTGGGGATCCCGGTCCATGCCTGTTGCTCCTAGGGGCTATGACAGCTTCCAGAATCACCCCATGCCCCAGAGGCAGGGTGGCTCATGTCCTGCTGGTACGAGAAAGCTTCGTGTTACGAATGTTAAGGGCCATCCCATCCCTGTGAGTTGTGAAATAACACGATGACACCATACTCGTGTTATAACGCCGTTGTATTTGACTGCTGAGCTGAAAGTGAAGCTAGCTTATAACCAGGTTGCAAAACTCCTGCCTTGCTCTTTCTCAGGCGCTGTTGCTGGTCTGTGACACACTTGCAAAAATCCCATCTCACTGTGTTTCTACCAGAGTGCTTTGGGTATTTGTTCTCCATGTTTTTTTTTGTCTTGTGAGTATGACGATATCAGACCTGGTCTTTCTTGGCTTTGTCAAGACGTCTCAGATGAAGTTTGTGTCTGTGTCCACACAGCCTGGTCCAAGTGCTAGCGCAGGTACTGGCAGCTCTTCCTCTTCTGGCAGGGGTGCTTGCCAGAAAATTCATGAAACACTTCAGTGAGCTTTACTTTTTGCTACTGGGGTGGAAACCAAGGCAGAGGTGCACAGTAGCTGGCTGATTATCCTAAAGCAAGCCAGGAGGAACGCTGAGGTTAGGGCGCAGGGGTCATGACGAGCTCTTCCCTGCTGCCGGGGTCAGCCACTGCCATTTCTGTTGTCCCCCCGGAGTGGGGGCTGGCACTGGGGGACAGGCAACAGATGACACTCCTTCCTCAGCTCTGGCTGCCCCATTGCAGCATCAGCTCCATCCTGAAACTCGTGTCTGCAGAGAAATTCAAACAATACTTGAGAGAAAACAACACAGAGCAAACGGCTCTTCTTGAAAAGCAGCTGGTGAACTACACTGGCTGGAGCGAGAAGCCTTTTTAGGGCAAGTGACAGTTCCCTTGGGAGGAAGGTTCTGCTACAGCTTCTCTGTCAAGGGAGGTTAGCAAGGGAATCTGGTGTATGTTTTACCAGAGCAACGTTTCAGCTTTTCAGTTTGCAGCCCTGCTCTAAGTCACTTTTCCACGTGGGCAGGATGATCTGGACGACTCCAGCGCTGCAGATGAAAACCTGTCCACACTGGCTGGCCAGGGTGATTTGGCTGATACCGTGTCAAAGGCAGGATCCCCTGGGTGTTAGTGAGGGGGGCACGACCGGGTCCTGCCTTGGGGGAACCCACGAGCTCGGTTCTCTCCTGCTCTGTCCCTTGAGCTGTCTTCTCCATTGGGGTAAAATGGGAGGAAGATAATATCCCTAGGATTTGGTAACCGTCTGTACCAGGGCCAGCGTTAGTCACAGCAGTGGCTTTCAGGCAGCAAATTGCTGAGGACAGCAAATCAGCCTGGCAGTAAGCATCCTGCAAACCTGTTGCCTCTTCTCCCAGCTTCGCCCTGCGCCCGCCTTGTCTCCAGCGACGCAGCCGCTGCCAGGGCAGGAGGCAGAGCATGGCGAGGGCAGCAGCAGAAGGCTGCCTGGGCTCCCCCCACGGCCAGGGCCTCTGTGAAGAAGTGGCAGGGTGCAGGGGGGGATGACACCAAACAAGCTTTCAGCCACAGGAATTTATTTTTTCCTCATCCTTGAGCAGCAAATCATAGAATCGTAGAATCATTAAGGTTGAAAAAGACCTCTAAGACCATCTAGCCCAACCGTCAAGATCACATCACCCACGTGGTGGAGGAGCTTTTCTGAGCATGCAAGCGAACAGCATCAGGAAGTGAAGAATCTGCACAAAACCATGCCGGCTGTTGGCTTTTCATGGGCACGCTGTCAGCAGGCTCAGCCGAGGGGACTGAGGAAGCCCTGGAGCAGCATCGCCCCTTGATCTCCCCCAGGCATGATACCTCTGGGGGTGCAAGGTATTGTCAGGTGGGCAAGATGGAAAACGGTGAACCAGGGTCACCCCTGCTCCGTACTGAAACTGATGGCTCCATCCCCAACACAGTCTCTCGTTTCCAAAGTTTAAGGGGGTGATGGTAAAGAGCAGGGGGAGAAAGGTATTCCTGCTTCTCCAGAAACGGCTTTTGACTCCATTTCATTCCAGGGGTGTAGGTTCGCTTTTCCATCTGCAGGCCTGACTGCTCTGTTGTTGTAAAGGCAGCACAGGGATGCTCGGGCAAGCTCCTACCTACAGCTCACTGCAAGGAGAAGAGGCAGCGTTCACTCTGCCAGTGCACCAGTTTAAAACACCTGGCTGCAGCGCTAATGCACAAAACCTGTTGCCTCCCTCGGGAGACTTTGGGAGCTGAAAAGTCAGAGGCAATGAGTCATTTACAGTGTAGTAGAGAAGCCCTTCGTTGCCTGCTCGTGTTGCAGGCAGGTATCGGGCTGCCTGTCTGTGCCGTGAGCTTTCGGTTCAGGTGGGAAGCGAGGTAGCAAAGCCTGCCGTGTTTGGGAACGGCGACCCCATGGGGGTGTGCTCCTCGGAGTGGGAGATGAAATGCTGAGGGAGAAAGAGAACAAGCTGGTGGAGGGGCTGAATAGGGGAGCAAGTCTTGTAATGTAACATTCAGGAGCCTTGGTGGAAGGTGAGACTCCCGGGCTTTCATTCCTGCTTTCATTAATATTTTAGGGTTTATATAATCATTCTTAAATGTAAAATGCAAAACAATTCTGGGAGTAAGAGCATGGCGTTCTGGACTTCTCCCTCTTAGATGAGTCCCAAATCATTTGGTTTTTACATAAAAGTGACCAACGCCCACAGCAAAATGCTGACTTCTGATATCAGCCGCTGTCTTGCTGTCAGGCCAATATTGAGACAGATACGAATTGGCTTCAATCACAGAAATGAAGGTGTGGACTCTGAAACCTAATGATTACTTATTTCTTCTAGAGTAACAATCAAAGTGCTTATCATAGCTAACTGGATGAAAGAAATGTTTTAAGATAAATGACAGCAGCTGACAGATTGTTTTTCTTTTTTGTACAGTTGCCCAGGACCGTTCAGAAAGAATTCAGACACACCCAAAAAGTCTCACATTATTAGATGGGGCCAGCAAATAGATTTTCTTTCCTCAGAATGATTCTGTGGAAAAATGTGAAGTGCAACCAGGAGCTGCAAGTCTTGAGGGATGGGAGGCTAAAAGTGTATTTGGCAAGGGTGATTTTTTTTTTTTCTTTTTACTGCTGAAACACCCATTTTTTTGCTGTTTGCCATTGAAAAATGTTGATAATGGAAATGTCCATTTGTCCGTTTTTCTATGTCACTTGTCTTCCCAGGGGGGAAGAAAATAAGGATGAACGGCTGCTCCATCAGTAATCAAGAGGTTTGGATTCAAGGTTTTACTTACCTGCCATATTTTGGCACCTGCTCAAAGCGTGGGGAGGTCTGAATTAACCGGCGAAACATCACAAACCCAGGACTTGAGCTTGATTTTGGTACGTAGGATTAGAAAGCAGAAAAACAATGTGTTCATTGCTGCGTGTACTTCAGGCAGAGCCTACAGAAGCTTGGAAGATCCCAGCAGCAGCTGCTGCAGGTCTAGCTGGCCACAGAGCTGAGCCTACAGCAGCTTGCTGAGGAGTACCGGGGGCCTTGCCTATGTCATCCGTGCTTAATAAACCCAGTCCTCTTGGCACCGAAGGGCTCTCTGCCCCTGAAATTTGTGCGTGCCCATGTCAGAACCAAGACATTTTACCACTGCAGCACAGAAGAATAGTCTTATGGACTGCTCTCTGCTTGACCTTAGCAGATGACCAATGCAACAGCTGAACTCCACAAAACACAGCGTTTGAGAATTAAATCAGGAACAAATGAAGCTTTGCATTATTCTAGCTCTTTGCTCTCACAGATCCTGAAGCGCGCGCTGAGTCGTGCTGTCGCTCCAGCTGTGTCTGGAGGGGACATGCGGAAGGACTTCTGCAGCTCTCTAGCAGGGGTTTGAAGCCAGGGCTGACCATCAGCTCAGCCCTGCAGCGCCAGCCCTCTCCCCTGCACTGGCTTTGCTCAGTCTGGGAGCGAGCCGGCAACCGACAGGGGTGTCGGAGAAGGTGGGAGTGCTGAGATTATCCAGTCGGGTAGTCCCCTCGCCTCTGGCCTTCTTCACCCTCAGGAAACGTCTTTTGCTCTGCACACACTCCAAATCTTGAAGCTGCTGCATGTTTCTCAGCAAGATGTTTCCCTGATGTCATTTCCCAAGCTGGCAGTGTAATGTTTTTCCTCACTGATAGATCATAACCTCAGGCGGAGCGTGACTTCAGACGTAGGGACGTTTATGAAAAAATTGGCATACTCTTCTGTCAAGCAACAGTTAAAAGAAAATCTGCAAAGGGATTAGCTGCCATATACTCTGGGGCTTGTTGACAGATGTACTGAAAATCTGGAAATGTGTCGATCTATCTTTACACAGGGTTTTTTTTTTGTTTTCCCTCCTTCTCCCTGTACTCATCCCTCTGCCCTGGGCACACAAATGGGAATTCCTACACATCCATAGGGCTGCCTGGGAACTGCCTTGGTACCATCCGTAGACCAGCATACTGATCCTGGGGTGCAACCCAGGCTGAGCTAGACCCAAAACCTCAGTCTAGTTACAGATGCCAGCTTCCCTGCAATAGCAGCACTGCTGCTTTGTGCCAGGGCAGTTAGGATTTTCTCTCCATTCCAACTGCAACCTCTCAGCTCATTTTAAAGGAGCTTAAATGTTGTCCATTAAATATAAATATCTTCTTTTTCCTCTGGGTGAAACTGATGTTCAAAACTTCGCAGTGTAAATAAGGTCTGGAGAAAATGTTTTAGGCAATGTTTCAGTCAAACTAAATAGCTCTGGCCATTCCTCCCCGCTTTAGCCCCGAGCTCTAGGTGTGTCTCCTCTCCCTTGCACAGTATGGCAGATGAGCTTTGATCTGATTGTGACCTTCCCCCAAGCACATCTTCGGGCTTGGAGTAGCCAGAAGACCCTGAGTTCTGTGCATTGTGTTGCGTGATCTTGGGCAAATCACGTAGGACAATTTTTTTAAAGTGCTTTCTCTTTCTGGGTGGTTTGATTTCTGATTGCTCAATTTGAAACGCTCAGGTGGCCTCTGAGCGGAGGGGGATGTGGATGCACACCCCCCCTCGTCTGAGCCATACAGCCTTTTAAACTGTTCTCCAGCTCTGGTGGGAGTCGCTGCCCCCAGGGAGGGAGTCAGTCCTGCAATTGCGGTTAAATCTCCCCCTCCTCTTCCTCCTTCTATTTTCCTCCAGTACGGGAGGGACATCCCTCCTCCTGACTTGCGGAAGAGTCAGGGGTCTCCTGCCTTGCTGAAAACAAGACAGGGGCCTGCCTTGCTTGGTTGAGCCCAGTCCCCTTTTTGCTATACTCTGTTAGCCACGCAGGTTGCCGCCTGTTCCGAAATCTGAGGGTTGCAAATATGTCCTGCGCCTTGTTCCCTCCCCTGCCTGCTGACCAGAGGAGTGGGGTAAACACCCACTGGGCCCGGTACTTGGGGGCGTGCAGTGTTTTGTCCTGAAGAGAGAATGGCATTCTTGTTTCATAATGTAAAAATGTTGCATTTCTGCCCAACTCCTTTCCTCTGGGGGCTGGACAATAGTCTAACTCCGCTCTTCGTTGGTGGGTCGCAGGAAGCCTGCACACATTGGGCGAGCAGAATGGCCGGAGTCTGGATGTTGACATCACCTTGCTTCCCTAGGGCAAAGGGTGCAGCTCCCAGCCACAGCTGTTGTATTACAGCAGCCTCTGGCAGCCCAGAGGTTTGGGAGACATCTTCCCCGATGGCCCTTGGCCACGCAGCAGCCGCCCAGCCTCGCCTCTCGCCTGCGTCCGTTGGTTGTGGTTCTCCTGCTAGAAAAGGCAGGGCTGCCGGGAAGCGCCCGTGGCTTGGTGTGATCACGGAGCAGCTCAGCAAACAGGAGCACGGGGCATCGTTTCCCCTGCGCCCCGAAAGCGAGGTCCCACTGCCTGGCCTCTACGCCTGCCTGTCGAGGCGAGCGATGGGGAAGCAAGCCCGAGCAGACTGCTGGCAGTGACCGAGCAACAAGACAGACGGCGGTGTGGGTTGCGACCCAGCGTGTACATCATCAGCATCGCCTGAGTCACGCCCGTCTGCCTCCAGCTATTACAGCGATCCCGCTGCCAAAGAGCAACCGCATGGCCCGACCGAAATGATCCAGCTGCTGCTGAGTGACTCAGTTGTGCTGGGAGTACGCGGCAGCACAGATCTGTCTTCCTGGAAAGCTGCTTCACACTAACCTCCTGCTCAAACAGGTTCTGTCTTTGAGGCGACTGTGGTGTTCCCGCCCATTCAGCCACGCGAATAAACCATGTGGACGGACGGACGGACAGATGTCCACGGGGAGTTGGAGCCCCACCGTGGGAGGTCGAAACTCCGGAGCTGGGCCTGAGGGCTGGCTGCCTCCCTAGGTCCGAGAAACCTGCCCTGGCCGAGCCTTAGTTTCCCCACCGACGGAGAAGTGAGGCCAGTGTTTTCCTCAAAAGACCGGAGAGTGTTTGTGAAGTCCCCTGCAGAAGGGCGCTCTCGCGAAAGCCAACCTATTTTTATTATTGGGGTCAGGGAGGAGAACACGCGCAAAGGTGATGAAGCTTTTCAAACACAGGTTCCCATTAATAGTCTTTAGCACACTCAGTTCTTATTATAATCTAATTTGACTGGAATTGGATTAATCTTATAATGCTATAATGTAATTTCCATGGTCTTTTTATATTTTTATTGTTACTATGCATTAATGCAATACCCTGCAAGAGCTCTGAGAAGAGGATGCGAATGTTTAGTGAATCTCTGATAGCATTTTTGCAGGGCATTTTTGTGCTCCTGTTACAGGCTCATACGCTGTAAAGCCACACAGTGCTTGGAAATGGCAAGAATGCACCCAAATTTATCTTGAATTATCTTGCGACAGGCTCCACTGGTGAGAGCAACGTATTCAGAGCCGAGAAACCAGGGGTCTGCTTGCGGCTTGTCCCTGACCTGCGCCGGGAGCTCACCTAAGTGTTGTCCTCCCCCTCTCTTCAGCTGGGGATGCAAATAATTTGTCCATACAGGAATGTAGTGAGTCTGTGGTCTCTTGCCATCTAGAAAAGCTTTCTTCTATCAATCACCAAGCTTTAATGCTTCTTTTTTATGAAGTTTATTCTGAAAAAGTGCTTTTTCCTGTCTGTGCCCTGTATTTCTTAATTTGCCTTTTTTGTTTTCTTCTGCTGTCATCTATTTCTGTAGTTATACATCTTTTGAAGCGTTAGAGTAAATGATCGTGATCCTGTATCCATTTCAAGACGCTGGGAGCTGACTTCAGAGTAGCCCCACAGTGCTTGCCCTAAACACCCATGGGCTTGTCCGTGAGGCCCTAGAACAGGAGACTCCACGTGAAAAACACTGAGCAAGCTGAGCGATATTACAGTCGATGGCGTTTCAGCCCTCAAATCACCTAAGAGAAAAGGCAAATAGACTGGTATTTTCTATCAACTCTTATCATCACCTCTGTTCCCTACCCAAGTCTCACTTGAAGGCAGTCTGGATGCAATTAAAGCTTAAGGGCCGAAGCGCCAGTTTCATTTTCAGCGCAAACACAACGCTAACCCTTTCTCTGCCACACGTCTCTGGTTATTCTCTTCTTCTGCTCCTCTGTTCAGAGAGCATGACAAAGCTGCGAATTAAACCTCCCACTCTGAAAATGGCACCGCTTAACATTATTAGCCTGCAGAAACAGAATTTGCTGGGTCACCAGGAGCTGGCTACCAACGCGTCTGCCATGACAGCCACGCTGGGAAGCGAGTCCATAGGGAAATACCGACAGCTTCTGACTTCTGCTGGGTGTAGCTCCTCAGGACTTGGCGTCTTTTGTCAGACGGCTTGGGATTGCACCGGTTTCTGCCTTTCTGTGGCACAGGAGGGCTGTGATCCTGCGTTTGCGTCACCACGACTTCGCTGGGGGCTCTGTGAGTAGGCAGCAGGGTCTCCCGCAAAGGGTCCTCGCGGGGCGAGCACGAGGAGGGTACCTCACTCTGCTATCGCTGTCACTCCTGGCCTCTCTTCTTTTGTGAGCAAACGAGCAACCGGGGGTTTCGTTTGCAAGGACGTTTGGACATCTGCGCCTTTGAGCAGGGCTTTCCCATTCATCTTTTATTTACAAACAGCGTAAACCCCAGGCCCCGCTGTTGCCATATTTGTGCATTTCAGTGCTTCCTGGACGTACTTTTGACACATTTCTGGCGTTGGGCAGCATCCCAAGCGCAGCCGTGCCCGCGCGTGGGGAGGTCTCACATCTGGCAGCCCGCCACTCGCACCAGCCCGGGGTGCGGGGCTCGGTAGCGGCGCTTCGCTGCAGGACGGTCACGGGCTGGCTCAAACCTTGGAAGACCCGGCCGCTGATTTCGGTTTGCCCGGGAACAACAGGGCGCACGATGCCCTCTCCTGGGAAGCCGGGTTTCCGGGGAGCACCCGAGGACCCTCTTTCCCGCTCAAAACAACGCAACCCGGTTTCTCCCCGCGCGTTCTTACGGCCCCGGCTTCACCCA